>Ga0182013_10000599_pt1 | contig 49355 bp, 47 predicted proteins | sample 612S2MmetaG_FD_120487 | JGI IMG/M metagenome (GOLD analysis project Ga0182013, IMG submission 120487) | Permafrost microbial communities from Stordalen Mire, Sweden - 612S2M metaG | ecosystem: Environmental > Terrestrial > Soil > Wetlands > Permafrost | place: Sweden: Stordalen | collected...
GGGCGTCGAGTCCGGCCAGTGCCTCGTGGTGGGTGGGTGCATCGGGACGCAACGTCGTGGTGTCAGCGGCCATGGCGTCCGACCTCCGCACGGAGCTGGTCGGTGACCGTGGCGGCCAGCGACGCGATCTCCGGTGAGTCGGACCGCCGCGGGCGGGCCAGGCCGACCGTGAACCTGGCCGCGACCCGTCCGGGGCGACTGGTCAGGAGGACGATGCTGTTACCGAGCCGGGCCGCCTCGCGGATGTTGTGGGTGACGAAGACCGCGGTGAACCGCCGCTCGAGCCAGAGCGCCTCGAGTTCGTCATGGAGGAGGTCTCGGGTGATGGCATCCAGGGCCCCGAACGGCTCATCCATGAGGAAGAGGCCGGCATCCTGGGCCAACGCCCGGGCCAGCGCCACCCGCTGCCGCATGCCCCCGGAGAGCTCGTGGGGGCGTCTATCCCCGGAACCACCCAGGTGGACCCGCTCGTGCAGGTCGGCGGCGACCGAGCGGCGCTCGACCCTGCCGACGCCGCGCAGCCGGAGGGGGAGTTCGACATTGGCCGCCACGGTCAGCCAGGGGAACAGCGCCGAGTCCTGGAAGAGCATCGCCGTCGACGTGCCCCGGGTCGTGCCCTCGGCGATCGGGACGGCCACCGGTCCCACGGTCGGTCGGTCGAGTCCCGAGATGAGGTCGAGCAGGGTCGTCTTGCCGCATCCGGAGGCACCCACCAGACACGGGAACTCAGAGCGAGGCCTTCATGCAGAACACGCTCCTGCCGGCGCTGCCGGCGCTGCCGGCGCTGCCGGTGGACGGCGGATTCGCCGGGGCCCCGGAGGAGCGCGCCGCCCAGGTCGCCCACCACGAATCGGCCTGACCGGCCCGACATCGGCCACGGCCGGCGGACCACCGGGTGACGCCGGACCCGGTTCCGAACCCGGTGGTACCGTCGGCGTATGGCCGGGAGGGACTGATCCCGTGGACGATCTGGACGCTGCGAGGTACATCTCGCTCACCACGTTCAAGAAGGACGGCTCTCCCGTCTCGACTCCGGTGTGGATCACCGGTGCCGCCGGAACGTACGCGTTCACCACCGGTGACCAGGCATGGAAGACGCGGCGGCTGCGGCGCGACCCTTCGGTCCGGGTGCAGGTCTGTGACATGCGCGGCCGGGTCGCGCCCCAGGCGACCCGGTACGTGGGAACGGGCGAGGTGGCCAGCTCGGCGGACGCCGTGGCCGCGGCCGAGCTGGCGTTGGCCGCGAAGTACGGCTGGCAGTTCCATGCCATCAGGATCTTCGAGTCGATGAAGGGTCGCTTCGGTCGCGGCCCCCGTCAGGAGCCGGTCGCGATCCACCTCTCGCTCGGCGAGGGCTGAGGGCGCCGAGCGTTGCCGGTCCGTAGGGGGAGACGTCCACACGTGGTGCGGGGATGCGGCCGACACTGTCACCTGGGAGACAGACAGCGCCCGCCGCGGCGAGCAGAGTTACACGTGGGCGGCGGAACGTCCCAGGTGATCATGTACCGGCTGCAGCCACCCCCCGGTGCAGCCGGGCATGATCACCCCCGGTGCGCAAAGCGGGGGACCGGCCCCGTGGGTTCCCGTCCGGTCGGCGGGAGACAGCGCCGGACGGGCCGGCCCGGTGTGGTGGCGCCGATCGACCAGCCGAAGGTTCTGCCATGACCGGTCCGGGGGACGATCCCCTCGCCGGTGCGACCGTCCTGGGGGTGCTCGACGAGTCCGAGCGGCGATTCCTCGCGTCGAGGGGCCGTCACCGGAAGCTCGACAAGGGACAGATCCTCTTCACCGAGGGCGAGAGGTCGGACTCCGTGCTCGTGCTCCTGTCGGGGCACATGAAGGTCCTGAGGTATTCGCAGGACGGCGACCCGTTCATCGTCAACACCGTGCTGCCCGGGGACAGCATCGGTGAGATCGGCGTGTTCTCGAAAGGCCCCCGCTCGGCGACCGTCCAGGCGGGCGAGCCGAGCGTGCTGTTCGAGCTGCCGGCATCCGTGATCACGGACCTCATCTCGAAGCGACCGGCCGCCGGCATCTTGCTGCTGGAGTGCGTGTCCGGCATGGTCCGGAGAATGACCGGTGTGGCGGCGGACCTGGTGTTCCTCGACCTCAGGCAGCGCGTGGCCAAGTACCTCCTCGAGGACCCCCTGGCGGATGCCCGCTCGCCGGCCAACCGGTTGACCCAGTCGGAGGTCGCCGCCAGCATCGGGGCCAGTCGCCAGCGGGTCAACGCCTGCCTGCGCGACTTCGAGCGCCGGGGCTGGATCAGCATGGAGTCCCGACGGCTCCACGTCATCGATCCGGAAGGCCTGGCCCGTGGTGCCAGCCTCTGAACGTGTCGCCGACCGCCGGCACTCCGGAGTCGGCCCAGGCGGGCGCGGGCTCGGCGCGCGGATCCCGTGGGCTGCGCCCCCGGTTGCGGCAGAATCCAGGCCATGAAGGCTGTCCGCTACGACTTCGCCGACGCCGACTTCCCCGCCTCGTTGGTGGACGTGGACGAACCCGCCCTCCCCACCGGCGAATGGGCCCGTGTGGCGGTCGGCGTCGGGGGGATCTGTGGCAGCGACCTCCATCTGTTCGGCCCGGTCGTGGCCGGCTCCCCGACGCTGCGGGGGATCGCCGACTTCCCCTTCGAACTCGGCCACGAGATCGCCGGGACGGTCATCGAGGCCGGCGAGGACTGCCCGTTCGCCGTCGGGACCCGGGTGGCGGTCGACCCGATCATCCCCTGCCTGCCCCGGGGCATCGACCCACCGTGTGCCCACTGCGCCCGGGGATGGGCGTCGAGCTGTCTCCGCTTCGACAGCCACGTGATGACCGGCGGCCGGTCGCTCGGCTACACGCGGGGGCTCGGGGCCGGATGGGCCGAGCAGGTCCTGGGGCACCGGTCCATGCTCCACCCGATCCCCGACAGTGTGCCCGAGACGGCGGCCGTCCTGCACGAGCCGATCTCGATCGCCATCCACGGCCTGGCCCACCGACCCCCGGATGAGGGGGCTCCGATCCTCATCGTCGGGGGCGGCATCATCGGGCTCACCGCCCTCCTGGCCGTGCGGACCTACTTTCCCGACAACCCGGTGACGGTGCTGGCGCGCCACCCCCACCAGGCGGAGGCCGCCCACACCTGCGGGGCGACGTCGGTCGTGAGGGGATCCGGGGCGGCGGCGTTCGAGGAGCTGGCCGTCCTGGCCGGGGGGCGGTCCGTCGGGGACGGTGACGACCGGATGCTGATGGGCGGGTTCCCCTACGTCATCGAGGCGGCCGGGGGGCCGGGTGCCGTGACCGACGCGCTGCGGGCCGCCGATCACCGGGGGACGGTGCTCACCCTGGGGGCGGCGGGAGTCGGGACGGTCGACCTGACCCCGATCTGGTACAAGCAGCTGGCGATGGTCGGCTCCGTCGACCACGGGTCGAACCCGTCGTCGGTCATGGGCCGGGGGCCCCGGGGCCTGGACCACTCGATCGATGCCGCCCTGGCGGTGCTGGCGCAGCGGGCGTTCCCGCCCGAGGTGCTGGTCACCCACGAGTTCCCCCTCGAGGGGTATCGGGAAGCCGTCCGGGCCGGGCTCGACAAGACCACCAGCCGGGCGATGAAGGTGGTCCTCCGGCCGGACCGATGAGCTCCGACGACGGGTCCCGGGCGCACCCGGGCCGCGGTCCCGGGCCCTACCGGCTGTCGATGGTGACCTTGACGGCCCCGGACGACTCCTGGTCGGCCAGCACGGTGAAGGCGTCGCGCCACTCGTCGAGCCGGAACGTGTGGGTCAGCATGGGCGTCAGGTCGATCCGGCCGGACCCGACCATGTCCAGGAAGTGGGCGATGCCGTGCTGGCGGACTCCCTCGACCTCCTCGATCCCGAAGGCGTTGGAACCGGTGTAGATGATCTCCTTGGAGTACACCGGTGTGTCGTCCCACTTGGCGGCGCCGTGCATGCCCAGCTTGACGAGGGTGCCCCGGGCGCGCAGCACGCGGCAGCCGACCTCCAACGTCTCGGCCGCCCCGATCGTGTCGTAGACCACGTCGATGCCACCCGGGAAGGCCATGGGGAGCCCGTCCGCCGGCTGCAGCACGCCACCCGACCAGTCCGCGACCTGCTCGATGAGCTCGAGCCGGGGCTCGTGGGGCACCGTGGAGGCGCCGAAGTCCTCGGCCAGCCGGCGTTGCGCGGCGAACCGGGCGACCACCATCACCTCGACCGTCGGGTACAGCGCCCGGAGGATGGCGACGGCGCACTGACCGAGCGCACCGGCGCCGTAGACGAGCACCTTGCTCCCCGGCTGCGGCGGGTGGCGGGTGACGGCGTGGAGGGACACCGCGAAGGGGTCGGCGATGACCACCTGCTCGTCGGTCAGGTGGTCCGGCACCTTGAAGAGCATCGAGTCGTGGGCCGGCATGAGGTCGGCGAACCCGCCGGTGACGTCGGCGCACATGCCGATGTGGATGCCGGGAGCGAACGAGCCCTTGCCGAACGAGTGGCACTGGCTGAGGTCGCCCGCGACGCACGCCGGACAGACGGGTGACACCCCCCGCGTGACGCAGGTGAGCCACGGGTTGAGGGCGACACGGTCCCCGGGCTGGAGCCCCTCCGCCTCGGGCCCGACGTCGACCACCTCGGCGATCACCTCGTGGCCCATGACGTGGGGGAACGAGACGAACCCCTTCATCGGATTCTGCTGCATGCCCACCGCGTTGCCCGGGTCGACCAGGCTGGCGTAGTCGAGGAACACCGCTTTGGACTCCGACCCGCAGATCCCCACCAGTCTCGGCCGGGTGACCACCCAGTCGGGCCGGAGGAACCCGGGCTCGTCGATGTCGACGAGCCGGGTGGGTGTCCGGGCCAGCATCCGCAACAGGCGGTTGTCCGTCTCGCCGATGGACTGCATCTCCGGCTCGACGCCGTACATGAGCGCTCGCATGGGCGCATCGTAGGGCTCCGCCGGCCCGCCGTCCCGGCCCGCCGTCGGTCGGGGGCCGGCGGGGCTCCGTGGGGGACGCCGCCCCGACGGCCGGTAGGAGCCGGCTACCGGGTCGTCACCCCGTCACATCGGGCGGGTGCGCGGCGATCTGGTCGTCGATCTGGTGCAGGTCGAAGTAGTCACGCCAGCGGGTGACCAGCCCCTCGGGGTCCACGTCGACCACCGTGCATCCGTGCAGCTCGATGGGGACCGTGCCGCCCAGCGTCCCCCGTCCGATCCACTCGAACGCACCGCCCGTGTCGTCGCCGTGCACCCAGAGGATCTGCTGCCGCCAGTCGGGGAAGGACGCCTGGGTCATCTCCTCGATGGCGGCCAGGTCCGTGGTGGGCTCGTTGACCGGGTCGCTGAACAGGGCGCCCGGAGCGAAGAAGGAGGGGAAGTCGCCGTCGGGGCCGAGGGCGTGCTCGAGGCGCTCCGCCCACGATGGCCAGTCCATGGATCCACCGTACCGTCCCCCCGCCGTGTCGTCCCCCCGCCGTCCGGTGGAGACGCGCAGTAGTCTGCGCCTGACCGGACGGGGGAGCCGAGCCGGGGGGAGGCGAGTCGGATGGCAGAGCACGGTCGTGACGCCCCGTCAGCGCCGCCGCCCTACGTGGTGGTATCCGCCGATGCCCACGCCGCGCCGGACACCCTCGAGCAATTCCTCGCCTACGTCGATCCGGTGCACCGTGAGGCGGTGGCGGCGTTCGGGGACCTCTCCTCCGTGGCCATCCCCATGTTCGGAGGGGTCGATCCCGGCGAGATCGACGACCCCGACGCCGTCCGGGCCGTCGCCACCAGGAGGCTCGCCGGCATGGGTGTCGACACCCGGGCGGCGTCGGCGTGGTTGGCCCGCTACGGCGAGGAGTGGGTGTTCCCCGCCGACGCCGACGGCCGGCGCCTCGCCTACCTCGAGGAGCAGGGCATCCATGCCGAGGTGGTGTTCCCGGGACCGGTGCTCGCCGGCGGGCTGTCCCCGGCCATGTACCTCGGAGGCCACACCGCCAAGAACCTCGAGCCGGTGTGGCCGGCTCTGTGGGCCTACTACCGGTGGCTGGCCGAGTTCGTGGCCGCCGCCCCGGGACGGCGGACCGGGTGCATCCCCATCGACCTCCATGACCTGGACCGGGCCGTCGAGGCGATCGCCTGGACCCGGGACCACGGCATCCACGGCGGCGTGATGCTGCCGGCCATGTCGCTGCGCAGCGGGCTCCCGGGCTACGCCGACGAGTACTACGAGCCGCTGTGGAGCGCGTGCGAGGCCCACGGCATCGTGGTCAACCTGCACACGGGTGCCTCAGGGTCGGCCACCGACGCCCGACAGCTCTACGACGACCGGCACGGCGGCTTCCTCGGCCTCTACGAGGCGTTCGTGTTCACCCGACGCCCACTGTGGTTCATGATCCTCGGCGGCGTCTTCGACCGCCACCCCGACCTCAAGGTGGTGGTCACGGAGAACGGGGTGCAGTGGCTGCCCTCGCTGGTGCGGGACCTGGAGTCCTTCTTCGACACCCACGGCGGGGCCCCGGTGCGCTCCTACCTCGCGATGCGCCCGTCGGAGTACGTGGACCGCCACGTGTTCCTGGGTGGCTCGCTGATGCAGCGCGCCGATGCCGAGATGCGCGAGGAGATCGGGGTGGACCGGCTGATGTGGGGTGCCGACTACCCCCACCTCGAAGGAGCGGCACCGGTGCACCGCCTGGTCCTGCGCCAGGTGTTCGGGGGACTGCCCGAACCGGACCTGCGCCGGATCCTCGGGGGCAACGCCTGTCGGCTGTTCGGCTTCGACGGGGCGCAGCTCCAGGAGGTGGCCGACCGGGTCGGACCCACCGTGGCCGACCTCTCCCGGCCGATCGACCGGGACGACATCCCGGAGACCTTCAGCTGGAGTCTGGCCCGCCCCGTGCCGCTGGCCTCGGCGTCCGGGCCCGGCGCCTGAGCGGCGTGGCCGGGCCGCCGCCAGGCGCGGGTGCCGGCGCGTCCGGGCTGCTCACCGACCAGCTGCGGACGATGGCCGCGGCCTACCCCGACGAGACGGCGTACCGGAACCTCGGGGACGACACGTCGATCACCTTCGACCGGTGGGAACGGCGGTCCAACCGGCTGGCCCGCGGGCTCGTCGACCGGGGGTTGGCCCCGGGTCAGCGGGTGGTCATCGTGATGGAGCCCGACCACATCCTCCACTGGATCGTGACCTACAGCGCCGTCCACAAGGTCGGCGCGGTCGCCGTCCCGCTGAACAACCGCCTGTCGGCTCCCGAGGTGCGCGGCATCGTGGAGCACGCCGAGGCGACGGCCGTGGTGGCCAGCGGCTCCTACGGTGGATCCATCGGACCGCTCGTGGGCGCCGTCCCCTCGCTGTCGGTGGTGATCACGGTGGGTGACCCGGGGATCGACGGCGCCACCGACCTCGAGGACGTGCTGGCCGGGGACGACTCCACGATCCAGGCCCCGCGGGACGGGGACGACCTGGCCGACATCATGTACACCTCCGGCACGACCGGTCGACCCAAGGGGGTGGCCGTCCGGCACAGCCAGGTGGCGCGGGTGCCCAACCAGCTTCCCGAGTGGCAGGGGACGGGCTGGCTGACCGCGTCGCCGGTCTTCACCTTCGCCGGGCTGGGGTTCATCCACAATCCGATGAAGTCCGGGATGACGGTGCTCCATCTTCCGACCTTCGCCGCCGGCCGGTGGCTCGGCATCGTGGAACGGGAGCGGCCCCACTCCGCCTTCGTGGTGCCGGCCATGGCCCAGCTGCTCATCCACCACCCCGCGTTCGCCACGGCCGACCTGTCCAGCCTGCGCAAGCTGGTGCTGGGCAGCGCACCCCTGGCCCCGCACACCCTCCGGACCCTCCAGGCCAAGCTGCCCGGCGCCGACGTGCTCAACAGCTACGGCATGACCGAGGGGGGCCACGCCACCTTCGCCATGGACCCCGAGGCGGCCCGGACCCGGCCCGGGGCGGTGGGCCGGCCGACCCCACCGGTCGAGGTCAGGATCGTGGACGACGCCGGTCGCGCCTGTCGCACCGGGGAGGTGGGGGAGGTCCTGACCCGCAACCCGGGCGGCCACCGTGAGTACTACCGGGACCCGGCGGCCACCGCCCGGCAGTGGGCGGGCGGATGGCTGCACACCGGTGACCTCGGTCACCTCGACGCCGACGGCTACCTCTACATCGTGGGCCGCAAGAAGGAGATGATCGTCCGAGGGGGGATGAACGTCTACGCCGACGACGTGGAGGCGGCCCTGCAGGCCCATCCGGACGTCGTCGAGGCCGCCGTGGCGGGCATCCCCCACGCCGTGCTGGGCGAGGACGTGGCCGCCTGGGTCGTGCTGCGGCCGGGCTCGGGGGCCACCGCCGAGGCGGTCGTCGACTTCGCCCGCCAGACCCTGGCCGACTACAAGGTGCCCCGCCGGGTGGACGTGGTGGTCGAGCTGCCCAGGAACGCCGGGGGGAAGGTGGTCAAGTCCCACCTGACCGCCGGGTCGGACGGTCCGGCGTAGGAGAGAGGAGCCCGCAGCGTGCAGGTACACACCTTCGACTTCGTGGTCGACGGGACGCCCGAGGAGGTCTGGGACGTCATCTGGACGCGGACCCGCGCCGGGTTCACGTCGGACACGGTCACCATCGAGATCCTCCACCCGGGTGACGTCGACGGCAACGGACTGGTGCGCCACTGCCACTTTCCCGTTCCCCGGTACCTGCTGTCCGGGGGGAGGGCCCAGTCCTGGGAGTGGATCACCGAGGCCCGGCGCCCGGTGTCGTGGCGGTACGACGCCGTGGGCAAGCCCCTGTGGTCGCGGGCCTCGGGCGGTACCCGGCTGGAGGACCTGGGCGGAGGACGGACCCGGGTCCACTTCCGCGAGACCTACGAGGTGTTCAATCCGGTGATGCGGCTGCTGCTCGAACGCCGGGTGCACCGCTTCATCTCCGAGGGCAACGACAAGCTCATCGAGGCCTCCATCGTGCGGGCGCTGGCGGCGCTGCACGGGACGGAGCCCGACCCGACCTGAGATCAACCGTGCCGGCCGGGGACGGAGCGCCGCGGCGACGGTCCCGACCGGTACGCCCCGGTCAGGAGGGGATCGACACCTGTGCGGCCTGGGCCAGGAGCGGGGCCCGGTCGGCGGAGAGGAGGTACCCGTCGGCGATCGACCGGTCGAGGGCGGTGGTGTAGGCGGCGACGTAACCGGCCGTCGAGCCGTAGAGCGCGGTCAGCGTCTGTGGACCGAACGGCACGGTGGACCCGAACAGACCGCAGAGCTCGCTGCTGCCCGACGGGGGCGCACCGCTCAGCGTGGCCACCGGCACGTCCACCGCGGGGGTGCGGACGCCACCCGTCACGTTGCCGTGGGCGTCCAGGGCCAGGGTGGCGGGGTCGGTGGAGGACAGGCTGAACGGCTGCGGTGACGGTGGCTCCGTGCCGTCGTCCACCCAGTGCTCGAAGGCGACGAACGCGGCCTGGGCCACCTCGTGCTGGGGCCCCGAGTTCACCGGGGTGGTGCAGCCGAGGAATCCGGCGCCCACGCCGAGCTCGTAGGCGTCGGCGTGGGACGTCCCCGCCACCTCCCACGTGCGGATCCTCGCGGTGTTGGGCTGCTGAGCCGCCGCGTACCCGAGCTGGATCAGGTCCGTCTGGGTCTCGAGCATGAACACGGGGACGTCGAGGTCGGTGCGGATGCGCACGTCGCCGTCGATCGACGAGGTGACGTTCGTGGTGTCGAACGGGGCGGCACCGCCCCCGCGGGAATGGATGAAGATCCCCTGGTACGCGGGGTCGAGGGGCTGGATGGCATCGGCGTAGGTGGTCAGGTAGAACGCCGACTGGGACTCGCCGACGGCCACCACGTGCTTGGGCCGCAGCCCGCCGAGGACCGACGGGGCCGGGGCCCGCAGGGCCTGGCCGATCTGGGCGAACATGTCGAGGGAGTACTGGTCACCGGGGTGGTGCAGGCTCCCGTACCGGGCCGGCTCGTCCTGGCGCAGGCCTTTGCCGGGACCCGACGTGAGGAGCGCCTTGCCGCCGTCCACGGCGATCGCCTGGGTGGACACCCCCACATAGGCGGCGCCCGAGTCCATGAGGGCCGGGTTCAGGTAGTCCCAGTCGGGCGCGGACTCACCGGCGGAGACGTTCATCCACTCCACCACGACGTTCCCGTCGAACTTCGCCGGGTCGCTCGGACGTCGCACGATGACGCGCGTCCGGTAGGGCGCCGAGCCGGCGACGGCGATGGTCCACTTCCCGTCGGAGGGCGTGGACCGGCTGGTGAAGGACGATGCGGTGCCCGAGGCGAAGTACTCCTGCTCGACGTACCCGTGGGCGGCCAGACCCGTGGGATTGGCCGACACCGGTTCGATGACGTGCCCGGTGTCCGGTGGGGTGCTGAACCGGGCCGGCGCCCGCCACCCGGTCGTCTCCACCGACGTCGTGGGGGAGGACGTCGCCGCGCCGCCGCAAGCGGCCAGTGTCCCGGCGACGATCAGGAGGACGGCACAACTCCGGCTCGCCCTGTGTGCGGTGCGGTGATCCACGATGTGCTCCCGGCCTCCCCCGACGGACCCGACGGACACCACGACGTGGCCCGGACCCCAGGGGCAGAGTAGCGCCGCGCCGGGTCCGGGACACCTGAAGGTCCGGTACGGGCCCCTCGCCACGGGTTCCGACGACAGCTCGCACCGTCGTCCTCCACCATCGAGTCGGACGGGCCTCCGGTGTGTCCGAGCGCCGAGGCGGCCGCACCGTCACCCGGTTGGCCGACGGTCGGCGCACCGGTTGGTGGTGGGTACCCGCTGGTGACCTGACACGCGCGATCCGTTGAGACGGCGACGGGGCGCGGCCCCCGGGCCCGGGTCCCCGATTCCCTACGCGCTCCGGTTCTCCGCGCTGAGCATCCAGGACTGCTTCTCCAGCTCCACCACGATCCCGTGCAGCAGATCGGAGGTGGACGGGTCCTCCCGGTCGACCTCGTCGTGGACGCGACGGATACCGGCGACGACGGTGCGCATGCTGTCGGTGATCAGGTCCACCACCGTGGACGTGCCGAGCTCACCCGCCGGAAGTGGCGTGAGGCCGGCCGTGCCGGCGACCGTGGGTGCCCGTCCGTCGGCCACCTTGCCCAGGGCCCGCATCCGCTCGGCGATCGTGTCGGCGGCGTCGCGGGCGGCGTCGGTGATCTCGTCGAGCTGGAGGTGCAGGTCCCGGAAGTTGTGTCCGACGACGTTCCAGTGGGCCTGCTTGGCCTGGAGCTGCAGACCGATGAGGTCGACGAGGACCTGCTGGAGGTCATCGCCGAGTCCGGCACTCGCGGTGAACCCCTTCCTGTTCGTGGATCGTGGATTGTCGGTAACGGTGGTCATCGGTGCTCCTTTCGAGCGGTTGGTCGGGCGGGAAGGGTTGGGTCCGTCACGGCGGGGGCGCCGTCGGCGCGTCCGCGGTGCGAGTGTGCTCGGCGATGGTGGCGGCCACCACGGAGAAGTCCTGGCCGGCGGCTCCGTCGGCCATCGACGCCTCCATCCACGCACGTGCGGCGGCCGCCGCAGGCAGGTCGACGCCGGCGCCCCGGAGGACCCGGTCCATGAGCACCATGTCCTTCGTGGCGAGCTCCAACTTGAAGTTCGGGGGGTACTCCGACGCCTCGAGATTGGCCCCCTTGGCCCGGACCGTGGGGCCGATGGGCGAGTCGGCCAGCACGTCCAGCGTCGTCGCCCGGTCGAGGCCGAGCACGTCGGCCAGCACGGTCGCCTCGCCGAGCGTGACCATCGAGGCCACGAGCGTCAGGTTGACGACCAGTTTGATGGCCGCACCGGACCCGGTCGGGCCCACGTGGCGGGGCTGTCCGAGCGATGCCAGCAGTGGCTGCACCCGTCGGAAGTCCTGGTCGCTCGCCCCCACGTAGATCTGCAACCGACCCGCGCCCGCCTCGGGCACGCTGCCGCGGACCGGCGCGTCGACGGCGGTGACTCCCAGGGGGAGGCGGTCCGCGACGGCGCGGAACTCACCGGGCCCGATGGTCGACATGTCGATCCAGACCAGCCCCGGTTCCGCCGCGGTGGCGAGGCCCCCGGCCCCGAACAGGACGCCTTCGACCGCGTCGGGCGTGGCCAGCATGGTGACCACGAACTCGGCTCCACCGACGGCCGCAGCGGGTGTGGCAGCCACCTCGGCGCCGAGCCGGGCCAGGGGCACCGTCCGCTCGACCGTGCGATTCCACACGGTGACGTCGTTGCCGGCTTCGATCAGCCGCCGCGCCATCTGGGTTCCCATCAATCCGAGGCCCAGGAATCCGATCTTCGACATCGCCTGTCCTTCTCTCTCGTCGGGTCGGGACGATCCGGGTGGACCGCCCTCCGTTCCTTCTGCTTCGCCACACCGGGTCAGGAGGTGTGGGGCTCCGTGTGGGACATCCGGACGGCGAGGACCGACACGGCGAGCAACGCTCCTGTCGCGACGCCCAGGGCCACCCACGCCTGTCCGTGCGTCACGAGTGCGGCCCCGACCACGGCACCACCGAACATGGCGACCACCGAGGCCGCCCGGCGCCCACGCGGGCGGCTCCGGGGGTCCGCGGCGAAGCCCGTGAGGGCCATGGTCAACACCGTCGTCGTGAGGTCGGGGACCGCGAGGTGGCGGGCCACGGCATTCTGGACTCCCATGGCCAGTGCCAGGAGGCCGGCCACGGCCGACGTGGTGGCGAGGGGCGCGGGCAGCCCGACGACCCCCACGACGACCAACGCCGCCGCCACCAGGACGGTCTCCACGAAGGCGGCGGTGGCGAGCAGGTGGGCCGCCGCGGCACCCCGTCGTGCGAGGTGACCTCCGACCACCGCACCGACCATGAAGCCGACCAGCGCCACCAGCGAGGCGACCAGGGAGAACCCGGGAGCCCTGGCCACGGCGAACCCGAGGAACACGACGTTGCCGGTCATGTTGGCCACGAACACACGCCCGAGACGGAGGATGCTGACGGCGTCGACCAGGCCCGTGACCACGGTCATGCCCACCAGCAGTGCCGGTAGGGCCCCGAACTCGGGATCGTCGACGAACGAGTGCAGGATGCCCGGGGCCGCCGTGGCCCCGGTGGTCCGACTGGCGTGTTCCGGAGAAGTGGTGATGGTCATGGTTCCCTCGTTCCGCTCGATCTCCCTTCATCGTCCGCCCGACTGATTGAGAAGTCCAATAGAAGTAAGTGATCAGATTGAGCGGTAATCTGGATCAATGGAGCTTCGTCAGCTCGAGGCGTTCGTGGCCGTGGCGGAGGAACGGAACTTCACCCGGGCCGCCGCCCGACTGCACGTCGCCCAGTCGGGACTCTCGGCGACGATCCGGACGTTGGAGCGGGAGCTGCACGCCCCGTTGTTCGTCCGGACGACCCGAACCGTCAGGTTGACGCCGGCGGGCCTGGCCCTCCTCGGCGACGCACGACGGACGCTCCAGTCGGCCCGCACGGCCGTGGAGGCCGTCGCCGCCGTCGAAGGCCTGCGGCAGGGCAGCTTGACGCTCGGCATCATGCAGAGCAGTTCGCTGTTCGACCTGCCGAGCATCCTCCGGCGCTTCCGGGACGCCTACCCGGGCGTCGAGCTGCGGCTCAGTCAGCTGACGTCGGCCGACGCCGTCCGACTCCTCCGGGACCACGACCTCGACGTGATCTTCACCACGGGGTCCGACCGGACGCCGCCGGACCTCGTGTCGATCCCCATGGTCGAGTCCCCGCTGATGGTGGTGTGCGCGGACGATTCGGTCCTGGCCGATCGAACCGTCGCGGACCTGTCCATGGTGGCGGCCCAACCACACATCGGGTTCCCGGTCGGTTGGGGTATCCGGGCGCTGGCCGATCGGGCCATGCACGCCCGGGGCCTGGAGCCGAACTACGTCTTCGAGATCAACGACACGTCCACCGTGCTCGAACTCGTCGAGGCGGGATTCGGCGTGGCGCTCGTGCCCGAGATCATCGCCAACCTCAAGGGCGGACTGCGACGGATCCCCCTCAGGGGACGCCGATGGAACTGGACGATCGTGGCGGAGGCACTCGGCCCCGCTCCGCCGAATCCGGCCGCTCGGGCCCTGTGGCGGATGCTGGGGGACGCCGCCGGGTGACACGGAGTCTTCCCCTGGGCGGCGCACGGGTACCCGTGCGCCGGCCGTGAGCGAGCGCCGGCGGTGCTCAGGCGGCGACTCCGTCGAGGAGCCCGGTGATCAGGTCGACCAGGAGCGCCCGCTCGCGGGCCGAGTCGATCCGCCTCGAGGTGAGCATCTGCGCCATCACCAGGCCACGAAGGGTCGCCCACAGCAGTTCCCCCACGACCGCGACCTGACGGGGGGCTCCGTCCCCCACCAGGACGGCGCTCAACTCCCGCATGTCGCGTGCCATCCCCTCCAGTTCGCCTTGTCGGGCACCGGTCACGCCGGACCGGTCCGAGATCAGGATCTCGAGGCTGGCCCGCGACGCCGGGCTCGAGAACGCGGACCATGCCGCCCCGACCACGGCCTCGACGCGTCGGCGCGATGTCCCGTCGGGCACCGGTAGCGACCGGATGGCGAGGCGGAAGTCCTGGAAACCATGGGCGATGACCGCCGACAGCAGGCCGCTGCGGTCACCGAAGTGGTACTGGATCACACCCCAGGTCACACCGGCCCGTTCGGCGATGTGGTTGGCGCTGGCCGTGGCGAACCCTTCCTCGTTGATGCACCGGACGGTCTCCTCGATGATGGCGTCCCTGGTCCTGTCCCCACGCTGCTGGCCCCGACCGACCTTGCGGGTCGGCCGGGACGGGGCGAGTTCCGACCGTCGGACCGGGGTCATCGCATCAGGCCGCCGACCTGGGACACGGGGAGGTCGCGCAGCGATACGAGCCCGGGTGGGGCGGCGCACACCGCCTCGATGGCGTTGACCGCCTTCGCCGCGGTGGCGATCACGCCGGCGTCGTTGTGGTCGACGCCGTCACGACCGAGATGGGTGTTGATCTCGACCCCCGGGCTCCCCGTGACCACGACCCGGTGGACGCCCGGTCGGCCCTCCGGTGGGACGGGCCAGTCGGGTGCGGCGGCCGATGTCAGTCGGTTGACGTGCTCCATCACGATCCTCGGCCGGCCGCCGACGAGGCCCTCTACCGTGAAGCGGACGGCCGCCACCTGGCCCGGCTCGACGTGCATCATCGTGCAGTCGATCGGCTCGGTGGCCACCCACGGCTCGTAGTGCTCACGGACCTCGTCGAGCTCGACCCCGAGGGCGTCGGCCAGGAGCCGGACGGGCCCGCCCCAGATCGAGGCCAGCACGCCGGGGAGGAAGAGCACCGGAACCGTGTCCGGCGTGGTGCCGAAGCCGAAGCTGGCGCCGGTGAACTCGGCGTCGTCGTAGGAGCCGTAGTCGCAGATCTCCTGGACCAGCACCGTGTCGGCCCGAGCGGTGAGGCTGAGTGCGGCCAGGGGGAGGAGGTCGCCCGAGAATCCCGGATCCACGCCGTTCACGTACATCGTGGTGCCTCCGGCGGTGCACGCCACCTCCAGTGGTCCGGTGAGCCATGCATCGGCATGGGGCGGGTAGATCAACCACACCAGCGATGTCGCGACCACGTTGGTGCCGGCGGCGAGGAACGCCGTCAGTTCGTGGAGCGCCTCGTGCGGCCGTGTCTCGGCCTGGCTCATGTAGACCACGCAATCGGCTCCGAGGGCCACCAGGGCGTCGAGGTCGTCCGTGGCCAGCACGCCGGTCGGCTCGTCGAGGCCGCACAGGTCGGCGGCGTCGCGTCCGATCTTCTGCGGATCGGAGGCGTGGACCCCCACGAGCTCGACCTCGGGTCGGTCGATGAGCTGGCGGAGGGCATGACGCCCGACATTGCCCGTCGAGAACTGGATCACCCGCAACGCCATCGCCACTCCCCGGTACCGGGCGGACCTGTCCGCGCCTTGCGTGGAATCATAGAACCATTTATGTTTTTCGTGTCGGTCCGACAGGAGGTGCGCCAATGGGAGTGCTCGACGGCAAGGTGGCGGTGGTGACCGGCACCAGTCGGGGGGTGGGTGTGGGCATCGCCCACGAACTCCTCCGGGCCGGGGCGACCGTGGTCGGCTGCTCCCGAAGTCCGCTGCCGGCACTACCGGGTGCCCAGGACATCCCCGGTGGCTCCGACCGCTCCGCCCAGTGGGTCTGTGACCAGGGTGACTACCGGGCCATCGACGAGTTCGTGGACCGGGTGGTCGATGCCTACGGGCGGGTCGACATCCTGGTGAACAACGCCGGTGGGACGGTGCCCGCGCCGCACGTCGAGGACGTCCCGGAACTGGTCCAGAAGATCCAGGGAGCGCCCCGGGGCGCCGACGACTTCGAGCGGACCGTCCTCTTCCACTCCTTCGCCATCCAGATGAACCTGATCAGTCCCCTCTGGTTCGCCATCCGCGTGTTCCGCCAGATGCGCGGGCAGGAGGGGACGGGTTCGATCATCAACATCTCGAGCGGCGCCGGACACCCGGGCGGAGCACCGACCCTCGTGTCCTACGGGGCGGCCAAGGCCGGACTCAACCACATGACCCGGTCGCTGGCCGAGGAGTGGGGCCCGACCGCCCGGGTCAACTGCCTGGCGCTCGGGCCCACGATGACCGACAACTTCCGGTCGTTCGTGCTCCCCGCCGACGATCCGGACGGGTCGGACTACTTCGCCAAGGTGCCGCTCGGTCGGGCCGGTGATCCCTCCGAGGTGGGGCGGACGTGCGTGTTCCTCTGCTCCGGACAGGCCGACTACATCAGTGGTACCACCATCGAGATCGATGGCGGCATGCTCCCCGGTGTCCTGTACGAGTCGGGACTGAAGACGATCACGGACCTGCTGTGAGCGGGACCCGGACGTCGGTTCGATGAAGGTCCACCACGCCGTGTTCTGTGTCTACGCCGACAATCAGGAACGGGCGGCCGACCTGTGGCGCCAGCTCGGCCTCACCTTCGCCGAGGTCGTGCTCGACGACCTCGAGATCCGTGTCCTCATCGACTGGGACGCCGGGATCGAGCTCGTCGCCCCGCTGCCGGACGCCGGCGAGCCCGCCCGTGCATTCACGGCGTTCCTCGAGGACCGGGGTGAGGGCCTCTACTCGCTGGCGATGGACGTCGACGAGGTGGACGGCCCCGAGGCGATCGCCCGTCGGTATGGCGCCGAGGTCGAGTACCGGCAGCACCGTGAACTCGGCAGCCTCGTCATCGACGAGGTCATGCTGGCACCCGTCCACGGAATGCCGATCACGTTCCTGGCCATGGGGGAGAGGCGCTGAGCAGATGCCTCCCGCCCCCGGTCACGGCCGGGTCCCCCGCCTCCACCCGAGGCCGGAGGCCGGGGCGGACGACGAGGTCCGGCTCCCGGTCACACGGGTACGCTGACGTGCCCCGTCAGGATCGTGGTGGGCCGGGAGCGCGGCGGGTCAGCCCACCTGGGTGATGATCAACGTGGCGCTGACCGGCGACGCCCCCCCGGCGAGGGGCGTGATGGTCAGTGCGGTCGAGGCTCCGGGGGGATTCTCGACCTGCAGGACCGAGTCGGGGATCGACGTCGTGACCAGGACCTGGCCGACGAGCTGGGAGGTGCCGGTGGCCCGTCCGACGACGGTGTACGCCAGAGACACGCCGTTGAGCGCCAACTCCAGCTGGCCCGCCTCGTTGACCGAGACCTGGAACTCGACCTCGTAGGTTCCGACGTCGGAGAGCAGGAAGCTCGAGGGGCCCGACCGGACGCTCGCCGAGCCGGTCTGCGGGCCGTCCTGGGGAAACGCCACCGACGCGCCGGCGGCGACCGTGGCCGCGTTGTCCGGGGGCATGAGCGCGTAGTACTCGGCGGAGGCGGTGGTCCCGGAGGGACCGGTCGGCCCAGCAGGACCGGTGGGGCCGGTGGGGCCGGCAGGGCCGGTGGGACCGGTTGGTCCGGTGGACCCGGTGGCACCAGGTGTGCCGGGCAGCCCGATCGGGCCGGGCATGCCGATCGGCCCGATGGGCCCGACGGGGCCGGCTGCACCGATCAGGTCGACGCCGCCGGGCCAGGCACCGTTGACCTTGGGCCCGTAGAGGACCGACGTGGCGGAGTCGATGTAGTAGTCGCCGTTGCTTCCGGTCGCACCGGAGGGTGCCGTGCTGCCGTTGAGGAGCTGGGCGCCCGTCGGACCGACGGGTCCGGGAGGGCCAGCCGGTCCCGCCGTGCCCGATGCGGCGGCGTCGGCGAATCCGACGATCGGGGAGAGGAGGGACGTGCCGCCGAGGGAGCCCACGAAGGTGGCGTCGCCGAAGGCAAAGACGCCGCCGTCGGAGGCCACCAACCAGTAGCCCTTGGCGTCAGAGGTGGCGATGATGCCGGTGATGGGGGCGTTCAGGTGCGTTCCGGCCATCGATCCGTAGAGGGTGGCGGTGCCGAAGGCATAGACGGTGCCGGTCGAGCTGACCAGCCAGTAGCCGGTACCGGTGGCGTTGGATGCCTCACGGGTGGCCGACCGGAGAATGGACGTGAGTCTGGCCGAGACGACCCGGGTGGCGGTCACGGTGGGGGCCGGTGCACCCGAGCTCGAACTGAGGGTGGTCAACGGAACGGCAACGGTCACCGCGAGTGCGGTGGCCGCCAGGGTGATGGTGAGTCCTCGGTGGAGTCTCATGGTGGGCGGGTGTCCTTCCAGGATGGATGCTCCGGTCGGTGCGCCGGGTCCGGTGGGTGGAGGAGTGCCCTAGGTTCCGGGGTCCACGGTAGCTACCGCCGAGCCCGCAGTCGGTGATGGGGAGCCACCCACCGTCCGACGATCGGGTCCGACGGTACGCCGGGGTGACTGCGGAACGCGGACCGTCGTTCGGACCAGGCTGCGGGGCCCGGTCAGGGGCGGGGGTGGTCGGACCACCGAAGCGACGTCGGAGCAGTGGTCCGACCGCCGGAGGGGCTTCGTCAGCCGGTGCCGTCGAACGGCGCGTCGAAGGCGAACACACCGCCGTCGGCGCCCACCAGCCAGTAGCCGTCGGTGGACTGGTCGGCGGCCATGCCGGCGATCGGGGCCTGCAGCGCGAGGGATCCGGCGCTCCCCTGGAACGGGGCGTCGCCGAAGGCGAACACCCCGCCGTCGGAGCCCACCAACCAGTAGCCGGTGCCGGTGGGATCGGCCGCCATCCCGACCATCGGGGCGTTGAGGTGGAGGGCGCCGGTCGAGCCGTAGAAGGCGGCGTCGCCGAAGGCGAAGACCCCGCCGTCGGCGCCCACCAGCCAGTAGCCGTGACCGTCAGCCGTCGGCGCCATCCCGACCATCGGGGCGTTGAGCTGGAGGGCGCCGGTCGAGCCGTAGAAGGCGGCGTCGCCGAAGGCGAACACCCCACCGTCCGAGCCCACCAGCCAGTAGCCGTGACCACTGGGGGTCGGGGTCATCCCGACGATCGGGGCGTTGAGGCGCAGGCCTCCGGTGGAGCCGAAGAAGGCCGCGTCACCGAAGGCGAACACCCCGCCGTCCGCGCCGACCAGCCAGTAGCCGTGGCCATCGGGGGCGGACACGACCTGTACCACCGGGGCGGCGAGCGCCTGGCCGGCCATCGAGCCGAAGTCGGTCGCCGAACCGAGCGCCGTGACCGAACCGTCCGACTTCGCCACCCAGTAGCCCTGGTCGCCGGCCGCCGCCGCGATCCCCACGGCCGTGGGCGCCGCCACCGGCTCGCCCGGCACGGAGGGAACCGCGTAGGGGTAGGCGTACTGCCCACCTGTCGACGTCGTCCGTCCGTTGGGGCCGACCGTCTGGCCCGGGCAGTAGACGGGGTCCCCCGTCTGGAGGCCGGCCACCGTCGGCGCCGCCGGGACCGGGTCGCCCGCCACGGCGAGCTGGTCGGACTGGCGGGCCTCGGCAGGCCCCAGGTTCCCGTAGGCGAAGCCGAAGACCTCGACCGTCCACGCCTGGCCACCGCTGCAGGTGACACCGATTCCGACCTCGTCGTAGCCGGCGTTCAGCATGTTCTGCCGGTGGCCCGGGGAAGACATGTAGGCGGCCTCCATCCCGTCCGACCCGTCGCCCGGCCAGAGGCCGTTGCCGGAGCTACCGGAGTTCCCGGCGAGCTCGCAGATCTGCTGGGGACCGGGTGCCGGACCGCAGCCGGCCATGTTCGGGTCCTGGACCGTGCCGATCGAGGCCAGGTGCGCGGACCAGGACTGGGCCGCCGCGGCCAGCCCGGGATCCACCGAGAGCGGAGGGATCGGCTGGTCCCCGGAGTTCCGGGCCGCCCGTTCGGCGTTGATGCGGGCCAGGAGGTCCTGGGAGTAGAGCGTCTGGACGGTGCCGATGGACGGTCCCGAGTCGGCGGGTCGCGCCGGCCCGGAGGCGAGCGACGGCACCAGGAGGAGTCCGGTCACGAGGGTGAGCACGGCCACCACGGCGACGACGGTCCGCGGCGAGCGACGCCACCGGTGCCGACCCGGACCTGCCGGGACGTCGCCGTCGGGTGCCACGGGAGAATCTGTTGATCTTCTGTGCCCCACGGTCCTGTGCCCCTCCAGATTCCCGGTGCGTGCGACCCGGGTTCGCCGTCCGCTTACTACCAGTCTGGCCGCCGGCGATGCCAATCGGGGTCATGCCCCAACCGCCTGCAGTCGCCGGGGCCCGTTCCGGAGACACTAGTTCGGGGCCACGGTCGTTTCCGGGGTGGGCCCGCGTTGGCATTCCGACGTCGTTGCACCGGTCATCTTCGAGGTTCCGGTGACGACCCCTGGCCCTGGGGGCGTTCACCGGTGGAACGGTGGCCGGTCCCCGGTCGCTGTGCTAGTAACGCGTTGCCCGGGTGCAGGCGCCGGGCCGGCCGTCGCGCAACTCGCCGGTGGTAGCGGAGTCAAGGGGGGCGGTTCGATGCGGGTTCGTCGTCAGGTGATCGTGGCGCTGGCCACACTGACCGTGCTGGGTTCGACCATGGCGTTCGTCGCCGCGGCTCCGGCCCAGGCATCGTCCCGGGGCAGTCGGCCGACCGCCCCGGTCTTCAAGTCGAAGTCGACAGTCACCTTCCCGGTCGGCGCGATCACGTACACCATCACGACCAGGGCCAATCCGGTGGCCGCCATCACCGGCGTGGGCACCCTTCCGCCCGGCCTGTCGCTGGTCGACAACGGCAACGGCACCGCCACGCTGACCGGCACCGAGGCCTACGGCGCGGTACTCACCATCGGTCTGCAGGCGTCCAACTCGGTCGCCACCACGGACCAGACGCTGACGCTCAAGGTCCGGGGGTTGCCCGAGGTCCGCCACGTCTTCGTCATCACGCTGGAGAACGAGGGCTACAAGGCCACGTTCGGCAACCCGGCGGTCGACCCCTATCTGGCCACCACCCTGCCCTCGCAGGGGATCCTGCTGAAGAAGTACTACGGGATCGGCCACTACTCCAACGACAACTACGTGGCCATGCTCTCGGGTCAGCCACCGAACAGCGACAACCAGCTGGACTGCGCCCTCAGCGGATTCGCCGACTTCCCGGCGGGAGACGGCCTGGTCGACGGCATCCAGCAGGGTGCGGGGTGCGAGTACCCCGCCGATGTGCCCACCCTCCCCGGACAGCTCGACGCCGCCGGGTACACCTGGAAGGGATACATGGAGGACATGGGGAACGTCCCGACCCGCGAGTCGGCGACCTGCGGCTACGCCGGTGACGGCCAGCCGGACAACACCCTGGCGGCGGTGTCCGGCGACGGCTATGCGGCCCGCCACGATCCGTTCGTCTACTTCCACTCGATCACCGACGACACCGCGCTGTGCGACAGCAGTGTCGTGCCGCTCGGCGCCACCGACGGCACGCTCCCCGTCGGCACGCCGGCCGGGGTGACCGGTCTGGCCACGGACCTCCAGTCCGTGGGTACGACCCCGAACTACAGCTTCATCACTCCCAACCTGTGCGACGACGGCCACGACTACCCCTGCCAGAACCAGACCTCGCCCGCCTCCTCGGCGGTCGCCGACCAGAACGCCTTCCTCCAGACGTGGGTACCGCTGATCGAGGCGTCGCCGGCGTTCAAGCAGGACGGACTGCTGATCGTGACCTTCGACGAGTCCGACCTGTCCGATGCCCGGGCCTGCTGTGGCGAGACCGTGGGTCCGGCCGCCGACTCCGGCGGCAACGGCCAGACCGGGCCGGGCGGTGGGCTCATCGGCACCGTCATGGTGTCGCCGTTCATCACGTCCGGGAGCAAGGACGCCACCGCACTGAACCACTATTCGATGTTGGCGTCGATCGAGGACCTGTTCGGCCTGCCCCGCCTGGGAGAGGCGGCCACCGTCACCTCGACGTTCGACACCGGAGTGTTCTCGACGACCGGCAAGTAGCCGGGCGGGCGGGGCGGGCGCCGGCCCCGTACGCCTGCAGTTGCCGGATTCAGGCGACCGAGGGGCCACGATGACCACCGAGAACGTTGCGATCCTGTTCACGGACATCGTGGGGTCGACCGAGTTGTCCCAGCGGCTGTCCGCCGAGCTGGCCGACGAGGTGCGTCGGGGCCACTTCACCGTGCTCCGCCAAGCCATCGCCGACACCGGAGGGACCGAGGTCAAGAACCTGGGCGACGGAGTCATGGTGGTCTTCGCCCCCTCATCGGCGGCGCTGGACTGCGGTGTCGCCATGCAGCAGCTCGTCGAGCGGGCGAACCGGGGGGGTGCGGAATCGATCGGACTACGGGTCGGGATCAGCGGGGGCGAGGTCGACCGCGACGAGGACGACTACTTCGGCGATCCGGTCGTCGAAGCCGCCCGACTGTGTGCCCGGTGTGAGCGCGGGCAGGTGCCGGCTTCGGACATCGTGCCGGCCATGGCCGGACGGCGCAGCAAGATCCGGCACCAGGTGCTCGGAGACCTCGAACTGAAGGGCCTTCCCGAGCCGGTCGCAACGGTCGAGGTCCTGTGGGAGCCCCTCGAAGCAGTCGGAGGCGGCGTGCCCCTGCCCGACCGACTGGCCGTGCGCAACGGAGTGCAGGTGGTCGGTCGCGACGACGAGCTGCAGGTGTTCGCCGACGGATTCAAGCGGGTCTCGGGCGACGGTGCGCGGGAGCTGTTGCTGGTGTCGGGCGAGGCGGGGCAGGGCAAGACCACCTTCGTGGCCGAAGCCGCCCGCACGGCCTTCGACCAGGGGGCCTACGTCCTCCTCGGTCGGTGCGAGGAGGACCTCGTCACCCCCTACCAGCTCTTCGCCGAGGTGCACCGGGGTCGGGGCGACCGGTCCCCGGGTCGGCGGTGCGCGGTAGGCGCTCGCTCTCACGGGCGCCCCCGGGACCACCGATCAGCCCGACACGGGCGAGGTGTCGGTTCGTGGGCAGTCGGCCTCACGGAGGAAATGCCGGCTCCGCCGCCGGGAAGGGATTCCCGGCACGCCGATGCCGGTGTCGGCAATGATCGGGTGATGACGCAAATCAACGGTTGGACCGCGCCGGGATTCGAGGGCGTCCGCGACGTGTTCCAGGGGAACTTCGACCAAGGGGCAGAGGACGGGGCGGCGTTCGCCGCCTACCACCGCGGTCGGAAGGTGGTGGATCTGTGGGGTGGTGTCGCGGACACGACCACCGGGCGGCCGTGGTACGAGGACACGATGGCCCTCACCTACTCGACCACCAAGGGCGCCACCGCCATGTGTGCCAACCGGCTCGCCGAACAGGGACTGCTCGACGTCGATGCCCCGGTCATGCAGTACTGGCCGGAGTTCGCCCAGTCCGGGAAGGATGCGGTCACGGTGGCCGACCTCCTGGCTCATCGGGCCGGACTTCCGTGGATCGACGGAACGATGTCGTTCGATGACGCGCTTGCGTGGGACCCGGTCGTCGAGGCACTCGCCCGGCAGTCCCCGGCGTGGGAGCCCGGTACCGACCACGGCTATCACGCAGTCACCTTCGGCTACCTGGTGGGGGAGGTGGTGCGTCGGATCACCGGACGAACGCTCGGCACGTACTTCCGCGACGAGGTCGCCGGTCCACTCGGTGCCGACTGGTACGTCGGCCTGCCCGCGTCCGAGGAGCATCGCGTCGCCCGCCTCGTGCCCGGCCCCGACGGGAGCCCGTTCGACATGCTCGGCAGCCTCGGAGCCGGGTCCGGGGGCGATCCGGCGATGCAGGAGCTCCTCACCCAGCTCGCCCCCTACATCGGTCCTGACGGAACGCTCAAGAAGGCCCTGGAGGCTCCGGGTGGGGCGTTCTCGTCGCAGGAGGCCTGGGAGGATCCACGGCTCCACGCCGCAGAGATCCCCGCGGCAAACGGCATCTGCGACGCCCGGTCCCTCGCCCGCGTCTACGGAGCCTGCGTCGGCGACGTGGACCGGTCGGACGGCGGCCCCTTCCGGGTGCTCAGCTCCGACCAGGTGGACAAGGCGCTCGTCCAGCAGACCGCCGGGCCCGACCGGGTGCTCCTCGGAATGGACATCCAGTGGGGGATGGGGTTCATGCTGAACGTCGGTGTCATCGCCCTCGCCGGACTCGGGGGACCTCGCTCCTTCGGTCACTTCGGCATGGGCGGATCCGTGGGCTGGGCCGACCCCGACCTCGAGCTGGGCCTCGGCTACGTGATGAACCGGATGAGTCTCGGGGCCACGGGCGACAGCCGCAGTGCCGACCTCATCCACGCCACGCTCGCCGCGATCGGTGGTGGAGGCTGACACTGCATCCCGTGCACCGGGTGCAGTGGGCGTCCGGCGTCCGCACGGCTGCTCGAGAGCGGCGTCACCTGGCTACCGAAGCGTGATCTCCGGTGGCAGGTGAATTGCCACTTGGTACAGTTGCCCTGTGGTCGGGGCGGACGTGTTTAGACCTGAGCAATGGAACAACTTCTTCCTTCTGGTCGGAACGGGCGCGGTCACGCTCACCGGACTGGTGTTTGTGGCGATGTCGCTCAATCTCCGAGAAATCGCCATCGACGCCACCCACCGCAATCGGGCCATCAATACCCTGACGGGTCTCGCCCTGGTGTTCATGCGATGTGCGCTCGTCCTGATGGGAGATCAGACCTACAAGGCCATCGGAGCGGAACTGTTCGTGGTATGTGGCATCTCGGCTGCGGTGTTTGTCCGGGGCTACGTCAAAGCGGTGCAAATGAGTAGTGGTCTGACGCTCTCCCGCATCGTCGGTGGAACCCTCATACACCTGACGGAGATGATCGGTGCGGCACTGTTCTTCTGGGGACACCTGTCCGGACTGTATCTGGCGGCGATCGCCATGGTGACGAATACCTGTTACATGATCACGGCCGCCTGGCTGCTCGTTGTCGGCGCGTTCGGTCAGGAGGCGACCCCCACGGCATAGCTCCTCTTGCGGCTGCGACCCGAAGTGGAGGTAACCTCCGGCAGCCAGGCCCAGCGCGCCAGCGGGGGACCGACCCGGCGGATCGATCGATGTGTGCGGTGCCAACGAATGAGCGCCGCCGCGCCAGAGGTGTCGATGCCGGTCGTCACCCCGACGTGGCCGAGCCGCCCTCGGCGGGGGAGCCGAGCCGGGTGACCGGCACCGAGCTGGCCGAGTGGTGGGAGGCTGGTGTCGGATCCGGAACGGCAGCTGACAGCGAGGAGGGGTCCGGTGCGACGATCCGTCCTACGAGGGTCGATGCTGGGAGTGCTCCTCCTGGCGTCCGGGTGTGGTGTCGTCGGCGGGGCGGACGGTGCGTCCGCGGCTGCCACGTCATCGCACGACGCCGCGTCGGGGTCCGGCCGGTCGCCGAAGTCCCTCCTCGTGGCCTACGAGCACCAGGTCGTGTCCGGGACCCGGACCGTGTACGTCGAAGCGGCGGGGGGATCCGACCGCGACGACGGCGACTCGAGGAGGACGGCCTACGCCACCATCCAGCACGCCGTCGACGTCGCCCGGCCGGGTGACCGCATCCTGGTGGGCGCCGGCAACTACGGCTACCTGAGTGTCTACGGCTATCGGGGTGACGCCACGCACTGGCTGTCCGTCCAGAGCGTCTCCACCGGTGTCCGGCCGGTCATCGACGTGGCCGGCGACTCCGGTGACGACGGGGTGGACATCCAGGAGTCGAGCTTCGTCGGCCTCTACGGATTCCAGATCGAAGGCCTGCAGACGTCGCCGAGCCCGAACCCGTCGGGCGTGGGCGTCTTCCGCGACTCCGACCACGTGTTCATCTGGAACAACGACATCCACGACTTTCCCGGCGGCGGGGTGAACGACTTCTACTCCCCGGCCACCACCTTCGACGGAACGGCGCTGCCGGCCGGCGGCTGGGACGCGGTCGATGTCTCGTTCAACACGATCCACGACACCAGCAGGTACAACCCGACCAACACCTCGGGCATCTCCTTCTACGGGGCGGTGGCCACGACCACCGACACTCTGGGCGGATTCGGCTACCGGGCGGTGGGCAACTACATCTACGACGTCATCTGCCTGGTCGACTCCTCGTCCGGGGCCGGCACCTATCCCTACGTGACCGACGGCAACGGCATCAGCGTCGACAGCCTGTCGGTGCCCTACGTCGCCGGCCTCGCTCCCTATACGAAGACCGGCCTGATCGAGGGCAACGTGATCGCCGGCAACGGAGGGCGGGCCGTGCACGTCTTCAACTCGATCGACGTCGACGGCTTCTTCAACACGGCCGTCGACGACCTCTTGACCGACAGCCCCACCATCGACGGAGGTGCGGAACTCGATTCGAACGTCCCGGACGGCAACGTCCACTTCTACGGCAACGTCATCGTCCCCCGGCCGGCGACGAACGCGACCGACGCCGTCTCCACGTACGCCGACAACGTCATCGCCGGGGGTGTCGGTCCCGTCCCGACCGGAAACATCGATCACCGGACGGTGGGGCCGGCGTATCTCCTGGGCGACCCGACGCCGACCACGGTCACCTCCGGCCGGCCCATGCGCTTCTTCGTGCCCCGGCGAAAGGACCGCGTGCCGTTCGAGGTCGGCATGACCGGGTACCAGGCGCTGGACACCGGACGGGTCCGCACCGCCGGCGCCGTGCCGGCCGGGGCGCTCGGCAACGACTGACCCGGTGGGGGAGTCCGGCAGCCGCCCGCCCGCCGGGATCCGACGTCGAGGGGGGCAGCGGGTCAGCCGACGGCGGCGCGCTCGGACGCCTGGAGCAGCTCGCTCAGCCGGGCCATGACGGGGATCGTGTCGTGGATGACCTTCTGCTCGGCCGGGGTCAGCTCGGACAGCGCGCTGCGCAGGGCCTCGGTGTAGCGGGCGCGCAGCCGGTGCAGCAGCTCGCCGCCCTCGGGGCGCAGCCGCACCAGGCTCGCCCGGCCGTCGAGCGGGTCCGGCACCCGTTCGATGAGGCTGCGGTCGGACAGGCTGTCGATCACACGGCTCATGGTGGCCGCCGTCGTGCCCTCCAGGTCGGCCAGGGCGCCCAGGCGGAGGGGACCGTCCTGCTCGATCCGGGCCAGGGCCGACGACTGCGAGGGGGTCATGTCCGACCCGGCGCGTGCCCGCAGCTGCCGCTGGATCCTGACGATGGCCACGCCGAGACCGGTCGCCTCCTCGATGGCGTCGAGGTCGTCGCCGGCCGTGTTCTCCAGTTCGTCGATCATGGTCACCTTTCTCCGCCCGGCCCGGCACCCACGATGGCACGGCACCGTTCCCGGCGACCACCAGTATAGTTAGTTAGTACCAACCAACTAGTTCGTCCGAACGCCCCATCCCGCACCGCCCCGTCCGAGGCCGGTGCGGACGGGCATCCGGAAGGAGTCCCCATGCCGCCGGCCGTCGAATCCAGGAACTACAAGTGGGTTGCGCTGACCAACACCACCATCGGCACCCTGATGGTGACCATCAACGCTTCGATCCTGCTCATCGCCCTCCCCAACATCTTCCGGGGCATCAAGCTGAACCCGCTCTCGCCGGGCAACACGTCCTACTTCCTGTGGATCCTGATGGGATTCCTGCTGGTCACCTCGGTGCTGGTCGTCAGCTTCGGACGGGTGGGGGACATGTTCGGCCGGGTGAAGATGTACACGCTGGGCTTCGCCATCTTCACGGTGTTCTCGGTGCTGCTGTCGGTCACGTGGATGTCCGGCCCGAACGCGGCGCTGTGGATCATCGTGATGCGCGTCGGGCAGGGGGTCGGTGGCGCCTTCATCTTCGCCAACTCGAGTGCCATCATCACCGACGCCTTCCCCGCCGACGAGCGGGGCTTCGCCCTCGGGATCAACGGCGTCGCCGCGATCGGCGGCTCCTTCCTCGGGTTGCTGCTGGGCGGGCTGCTCGCCCCGATCGAGTGGCGCCTGGTCTTCCTCGTCTCCGTACCGTTCGGCGTGTTCAGCACGGCGTGGGCCTACTTCCGCCTGCACGACAACGGCATCCGGGTCAAGGCGAGCATCGACTGGATCGGCAACATCGCCTTCGCCGTCGGGCTCGTCGGCGTGCTCGTCGGCATCGTCTACGGGCTCCAGCCCTACGGGGGCCACACCATGGGGTGGACCAGCCCCTTCGTCCTGGCCACGCTCATCGGCGGCGCGGCCGTCCTGGTCGGCTTCGTGGTCATCGAGCACCACGTCGACGACCCGATGTTCCAGCTCCACCTGTTCCGCAGCCGGGCCTTCGCCATGGGCAACCTGGCCGGGCTCATGGCCGCGTTGGCACGGGGTGGGCTCCAGTTCATCCTGATCATCTGGCTCCAGGGGATCTGGCTCCCCCTGCACGGCTACAGCTTCGAACGGACGCCGTTGTGGGCCGGTATCTACATGATCCCGCTCACCGTCGGCTTCTTCATCTCCGGCCCGCTCGCCGGCAAGCTGGCCGACCGCTACGGACCGCGTCCCTTCGCCACCGCGGGCCTGATCGGGAGCGGTCTCGCCCTCCTCGGGCTCCAGGCCCTCCCCATGAACTTCCCCTATCCACTCTTCGCGCTCCTCCTCCTGCTGGTCGGACTCTCCCTCGGCCTCTTCGCCGCCCCCAACACCAGTGCCGTGATGAACAGCCTCCCGGCCAACCAGCGGGGTGCCGGCGGCGGCATGCTGAACACCTTCCAGAACTCGGCCAGCGTCCTGTCCATCGGCTTCTTCTTCACCATCATCACGCTCGGCCTGGCCACCGCCCTCCCGCACGCGCTCTACGGCGGCCTCACCGCCCAGGGCGTGCCCGCCCCGGCGGCCCAGTCGATCTCCCACCTGTCCCCGATCGGCAGCCTGTTCGCCGCCTTCCTGGGGATCAATCCGATCCACCAGCTGCTCGGTGCCCATCTGCTGACCCACCCCGGGGTCCACGGGGCCTATCTGACCGGCCGGAGCTTCTTCCCGAACCTCATCGCCGGGCCCTTCGGCAAGGGCCTGCGCCTGGCCTTCAGCCTGGCCGCCGTGCTGTGCTTCATCGGAGCCGTGTTCTCGTGGATGCGGGGATCCGGCCAGTCCGAGGTGCACCACTCGTTCCTCGAGGACGCCGAGGAGGGCCTGGCCGAGGTCGCCGACGTGGCCATGTCCGAGGTCGGTGCGTAGCCGTGTGGTCCTCCCACCTGGCGAGCTCCGAGCCTGTCGGTGGTCCACGGTCCCGAACCAGGACGTCGGGTGGCCCGGACCATTGACCATCGAAAGGTCACCGGCCGGCGTCTGGCCCGTGCCCCTGGTGGTCGACCTCGCCGCGTAAGGCGTGAAGCTCGGCCTGAGACCTTCGGAGGGCGACCTCCGTTGATGCCGCCATGGCCAGCGTGGCGATCACGTGCAGGTCGGTCCTGCTCCACTCGTGTGGGCTGGCGTCCATGACGCAGAACGTACCGAGGACGACACCGTCACCATCGAGCAGGGGATACCCCGCCCACGATACGGCCGAGAATGCCTTGATCGCCGCATCGCCAGTGGTCCGTGGGTCGGAGTTGGCGTCAGCCACGATGAACGGTCGACCGGAGCCGATGACGAAGCGGCAGAACGACTGATCGATCGGAGCCAGTAGGGGCAGGCCCTCGGGAAAGCCGACCGCACTCATGGCGGTGGTGTACTCGGAGTCCACGAGGGCGATGACGCCGCTGGACACACCGATCACCTCGACGGCCAACTCGATCAGCCTGTCGAAGGGATCCTCCGGGCCGATCCCGACGAGACCGGATCTCTCCACCGCGGCAAGCCGTTGCGGAGAGCGGACTTCTCGTTCCCATTCGAGTGTCATTTGACCATCGGTCCCAATTCGTCGACGTCGCCCCTGCCGCCCAACGAGAGCAACGAACCGTTCTGACGCAGTCGACTCAGACCTGAGCGGATCCGGCTCTTGACCGTACCTTCTGGGAGTCCCAATCGGATCGCTACGGCTCCGTAGCTGAGGCCGGAGAAGAAGGCGAGGACGATCGGTTCCCGTTCGGCGGCGGGGAGCCGGATCAATGCCTCACGCACGGCGAGCGCCGACTCCGCTCCCATGAGCACGTCATCGGCATCGACGTCCAGGGACCGCGGCCGCTCCGCCGTCTCCCTTCGGGTCCTGGCCGTCTCGGCGCGCACCATGTCGATGCTCCGCCCCCGCGCCTTGAGGCGCAGATAGGCGAGCAGTGTGCCGCGGGCCGGATCGAACTTCTCGGGAAAGAACCAGAGGGACACGAACACCTCGGCGACGACGTCCTCACAACGATCGTCCCTGATGAGGATCATTCGGGCTGCCGCCGTCACCGATGCGGAGTGGCGGCGGTAGATCTCGGCGTAGGCATCCCCACTCCCATCGAACAGACTGGCGACGAGGTCGAGATCGCTCCACTTGACGAAGGGGACGTCCCCGGGGGCGGCATCCGTCGCCGGCGGAGCTGGTGGAGTGACCGTCGGAGCCTGCACCGAGGTTCTCGGGATGCCCGAATTCTCTTGTCCCGTCGCCACCACGCCGTGCACCGGCCTTCAGCCTGGAGTCCGCGGGGGCCGGGCGGTGCTCACGACCCCACACTCGACCAGGGGTTGATCGGCAACCTACACCCCGGCGGCTCCAGGCGTCCTCGCCGTTGGGATCTCCCGCTCGGAGAGCGCCATGTCGGTGATCCCGAACCGCCCCGACCGGTCGAGCACCGGCACGGCCGCCGGAAAATGTTTCATCCACTCGCTCGACGGCCCCGAACTAATTCTGCGGCCACGTGAGCGGCACGCCATCGCCATGTAGCCCGATCCTGCCCAGGAGGTCACGATGAGCGAGTTCAGCCGGCGGATATTCCTCAAGCGCGGCACTGCCGCAGTGGCCCTCGCGGGAGCCGCCTCCGCCATCCCCGCGCTCCCCGCACTCATCGGCGTCGCCGACACCCAGGCACCCGCCGACGTCGGGGCCGCCGAGAGCGCCGCCGAGGACACGGGGCCGATCGACTCGGTCGGCGGGCCCATCATCGCCCACGTCCGCGACCTCACTTCCGGCGAGATCGGGCTGTTCACCGGGACCGACGAGATCACGGTGCACGATCCCCAGCTCGCGGCGTCCATCCTCCGCGCCTTGCGATGACCGCGCTCGTACCCGAACTGCTCGCCGCCTGTCCATCCATCGATCATCCGACCAACCAGGAAGCCGAGGTATCCCATGTCGTCCCATCGTGAAGCGCCGCAGATCTCGAAGGACCCCGTCGCCGACTCGACGGACCTCTACGCGTTCGTCAGTCCCGATCAACCGGACACGGTGACGCTCATCGCCAACTACGTCCCCCTGCAGGCTCCGGACGGGGGCCCGAACTTCTACGAGTTCGGCGACGACGTTCTCTACGCCATCAACATCGACAACGACGGGGACGGTGACGCGGACATCAGCTTCCAGTTCCAGTTCACCAGCCGGATCACCGACCCCGACACCTTCCTGTACAACACGGGGCCGATCACGAGTCTGACGAGCCCGTCGTGGAATCGTCGCCAGACCTACTCGGTGACCCGGGTGGACGAGCGCGGGAGCCACGTCCTCGGGACCGGCATCCCCTGCCCGCCGTGCAACATCGGACCGCTGTCCACACCGGACTTCCCGGCGCTGGTGTCAGAGGCGATCACGACGGTGGCCCCGGGTACGAAAGTCCTGGCCGGTCAACGGGCAGAGGGCTTCTACGTCGACCTGGGGGCGGTCTTCGACCTCGGCATCCTCCGCCCGTTCGAACAGGACCATACGACGTTCGGCCTGGCCGGGACCGGCCTCGGAACGATGGCCAAGGGGGTCAACTCCACCGACGGGGTCAACGTCCACAGCATTGCCATCCAGGTCCCCATCGACCAGCTGACGGCCGACGGGCGGACGGCGACCTCGGTGACCGACCCGACCGCGGTCCTCGGAGTGTGGACGACCGCCAGCCGGCAGAAGGCGCGGATCTTCGGCAACTGGCCGGGGGAGAACTACAACTCCGGCCCGTATGCCCAGGTATCGCGCCTCGGCAACCCCCTCGTCAACGAGGTCCTCATTCCGATGGCGGCGAAGGACTACTGGAACTCGCTGCCGCCGGCCGCGGACCAGGAGTTCGCGTCACACGTCGCCCACCCCGAACTCGCAGGGCTGCTCAACGTGCTCTACCCCGGGGTGTTCCCCCACCTGGCGTCCTACGTTTCGTCGGGCGCACCGCGGGCCGACCTCCTCGCCATCCTCCTGACGGGCATTCCCGCCGGCATCGTCCCCGGATTCCAGAATTACACCGGGCCGCGGCAGGCGGACATGCTGCGGCTGAACGTCGCCATTCCCCCGACGACCACGGGTGCGTCCAACCTCGGCCTGGTCGGTGGCGATCCTGCCGGCTTCCCGAACGGCCGGAGGGTGTTCGACGACGTGGTCACCATCGAACTCCGCGCCATCGCCGGTGCCACGCTTCCGCTGGTCGACCCCGGGTACACACCGGACGCGGCCGCCGGGGCCATCTCGATGGGGTTGACCTCGGGGCCCACCGATCTCACGGCGATGGGCACCGAGAACTACCTGTCCGAGTTCCCCTATCTGGGTACACCGCATTCCGGGTTCGCCGTGCCGGCGGCGAGTTGACCGTGCACCGTCACGGAACTGAAGCCATCCCACCACCGAGTGGGCAGGGGAGCGTCATGATCGACGTGGGTGGATCGTGTGGCGCACTGATCGTCTTCACATCGGAGTCCATGCTCGGTGTGGAGATCGAGATCCGACGCCGGGGCCAGGCCTGGGTCGGGACCCACACGGCGGTGCGCCGGCGTGACCTCCGGGACGCGGTCGCATTCGCCGGAGTGTTCGGATCGATCGTCGAAGGCGAGTACGAACTGCGGACGCCGGCAGCCGACGGGGGCCCCACAGGGGACGGGGCCGAACTGGAGGTGGCGGTCGTGGGAGGGGAGATCACCCAGATCCAGTGGCCGAGCGTCACGGCCCCCTCACCCTGACCACGATCGGCGACCGCGCCCCGATCGGCGATTCGTCCGCATGTGGTGCGGTTCGAAGCCGACCGGCCGGCCCATGGCCGCAGACACGGGGATCGGGTGGCAACGAGTCCCGGCGGGTTGACGGCGGGTGAGTGGCGGGCCCGGAACATCGGGTGGCGGAACCTCCTGCTCGACGGGCCCGAGCGTCGGCGTTGGTTTCGGTCCGCAACACGTGTTTCTCCGGGCGATCCCTCCGATCGCACGCTGAGCCCTTCCCCGTACGGCCGAATGATGGGCAGTTCCGTCGGCAGCCGGCCCTCCGGCAGGCCCGACCGCGCTCAGCCCGGGGTGCGCCAGTCGTCGCGCTCGGGCAGCGGGTGGCGGAACAGCGCGGCCGCGTTGCCGCCGGCCACCCGGCGGAGGTCCGTCTGGCGCAGTCCGGCGAAGTTGCGGGCCAGGACCGTCTGGGTGTCGGGCCAGGTCGAGTCGGCGTGGGGGTAGTCGCACTCCACCATGACGTGCCCGAGGCCGATCCGGTCGAGGAGGGGCACCATCGACGGGTCATCGATGGTGCAGAACCAGAAGTTGCGGCCCAGGACCTCGCTCGGGCGCAGGTCGTCCTTCCAGGCCCCGCTCTCGGTGCCCGACGCCGAGTGGTCGAGGACGTAGTCGGCCCGGTCCATGAGCATGGGGACCCAGCCGATGCCCCCTTCGGACATGGCCACCTTCACGTCCGGGAACCGGGTCGCCATCCCGGACCACAGCCACTCCCCGGCGGCGATGAGGGCGTTGACCGGAAAGACGGTGGGCAGCAGCTCGAACGGTGGGTCGGCGGAAGGCAGGGGGGCCCAGGCCGAGGCCCCGGTGTGGAGGCAGATGACCGTGTCGGTCTCCTCACAGGCCGCGAAGAAGGGATCCCAGTGACCGGTGAAGATCGAGGGGAAGCCGAGCTGAGACGGGAACTCGGGGAAGCTCACCGCCTTGAATCCCAGCCCGGCGTTGGCCCGCACCTCGCTGGCGGCCACGTCCACGTCGTCGAGCCAGGGCAGCTGCAGCGGGATGATCCGCTCGGGATGGGTGCCGGCCCAGACCTCGAGATGCCAGCGGTTCCAGGCGCGGGTGCAGGCCAGGCCCAGCTCCTTGTCGTCGGCCCGGGAGAAGACCGCGCCGCAGAACCCGGCGACCAGCGAGGGGAAGCAGAGCGACGCCCAGATGCCGGCCAGGTCCATGTCGGCCACCCGGGCCCCGATGTCGAAGCAGCCCGGTCGCATCTCGTCGAACCGGGCCGGCTCCATGCTCCACTCGTGGCGCGGCCGTCCCACCACCGCGTTGAGCCCGATGTTGGGGTACTCGTTCCCTTCGAAGCGCCAGACCTGGCGACCGTCGGTGGTCTCGTGGACCCGGGGGGACCGATCGGCGAGGGCCCGTGGCATCCGGCCGTCGAACAGGTCGGGCGGCTCGATGAGGTGGTCGTCGACGGAGATGACCGGCACGATGACGGCTCTCGGCTCCGGGTCCGGCAGCAGCGTGCTCCCCACGGTGCCGAGGGTAGCCTGGCCCGGTACCGCCGACGCCGGAGGGTGGGGACCGGAGTTGGCATGTCCGGGGGGAGCCGTCGGGACGCCGGAGGGAGCGGCCCCGTCGGATCGCGGTCGGGAGATGCACGGGGACGGCAGGGCCGCCTCCGTGTGGGCCCGGGGGAATCTGTGTGGGCCCGGGGGAAACGGAGGAGGGCACGGTGATCGATCTGGTGATCCGGGGGGGCGACGTCGTCGACGGAACGGGCGCGCCGGCCCGACGGGCGGACGTGGCGGTGGACGGGGGCCGCATCGTGGCCATCGGCGAGGTGGCCGAGTCGGGGGCCAGGGAGATCGACGCCACCGGCCTGTTGGTGGCCCCGGGGTTCGTCGACCTCCACACCCACTACGACGCCCAGCTGTTCTGGGACCCGACCGCCAGCCCCTCACCGCTCCACGGGGTGACGACGGTCTTCGGAGGCAACTGCGGGTTCTCCCTGGCCCCGACCGGTCCCGAGCACTCCGACTACCTCACCCGGATGCTGGCCCGGGTGGAGGGGATGCCCCTGGCCGCCCTCCGGGCCGGCCTGGACTGGGAGTGGGACTCCTTCAGCTCGTGGCTGGGCCGACTCGACGGCCGGATCGGCGTCAACGCCGGATTCCTGGTCGGCCACTCGACACTCCGCCGGGCGGTGATGGGGGACGACGCCGTGGGCTCGGTGGCCACCGACGCCCAGCTGGCGGCGATGGAGGCACTGCTCGGCCGGTCGCTGTCCGAGGGGGCCATGGGCCTGTCGTCGTCCACGGCGCACACCCACAACGACGGCGACGGCCGGCCGGTGCCCTCGCGGTCGGCCGGGCCCGGGGAGCTCGAGCGGCTGGCCGCCGTGGTGGCGGAACATGCGGGGACCACCGTCGAGATGATCATCCCGGGCTGCATCAACGGGTTCTCGGACGAGGACATGGCGTTCCTGGCCACGCTCTCGGTGGCGGCCCGTCGGCCGGTCAACTGGAACGTACTGGCCCCCACGGCGGGCAACCCCGACGGCACCGTGCGGCAGCTGTCCGCCTCGGACCGGGCGGCCCGGGACGGAGGACGGGTGGTGGCGTTGACGCTCCCCCACACCATGGCCCTCCGGCTCTCCTTCGAGCATGGCGCCATCCTCGACGGACTGCCGGGCTGGCGTCAGTTCTTCGCCCTCAGCGTCGACGACCGGATCGAGATCCTGGTCGACCCGGCGGCCCGGGGACCCATGGACGACCGGGCGCAGTCGGAGGAGGCCGGGGTGCTCCGGTTCCTGGCCGACTGGGGGCGCCTGGTCATCGCCGAGACGTTCTCGGGCGACAACGAGGGACTGGTGGGCCGGTCGGTGGCGGACGTGGCCGCCGACCGGGGTCTGTCCGCCTGGGACGCCATCTGCGAGGTGGTGGTGGCCGACCGGTTGCGCACCGGGTTCTCGGTGCCCATCCCGGCGTCCGAGTCGGACTGGGCGGCCCGGGCGGAGGTCTGGCGCGACACGAGGGCGGTGGTGGGCGGCTCGGACGCGGGGGCCCACCTGGACACGATGTGCGGGGCGGTCTATTCGACCTCCCTCCTCGGGCTCGGTGTCCGCCAGCGGGGACTGCTCAGCTTCGAGGAGGCGGTCCGACTGCTGACCGACGTACCGGCCCGGCTCTACGGGCTGGTGGACCGGGGCCGGCTGGCCGAGGGATGGTGGGCCGACATCACGGTGTTCGATCCGGCCACCGTCGGCCCGGGCGAGCTGCACACCCGCGACGACCTGCCCGGGGGAGCGAGCCGGCTGTACGCCGGGTCGGTGGGAGTGGAGCACGTGCTGGTCAACGGGGTCGAGGTGGTGACCGGTGGTGACCTGACCGGCGCGCTCCCTGGTGCCATCCTCCGGTCGGGCACCGACACCGTCACGGTCGATCCGACCCCGGCCTGAGCTGGACTGGCCCGGGCGGTGCGGAGTTCTCGGCGCCCCCGGGGAAGGAACGGAGTGCCGGATCCCTCGGCTGAAGCGCTCGCTCCTCCACCACCTCGGGAAACGTCACCCGGCGAGCCAGACCTGGCCGCCGCCGCGTCATCCCCTGCGAGCTGATGGGCCCCGGTGCTATGCAGTGATCAGCGGAAAGCAGCTCTCGTTGGCACGTGGTCGCTACGTGGCGGAACCGATCGGAGACAGCCGATGATGCGGAGAACATCGTCATATATGGCGGCGGTGGCACTGTCGATCCTGTTGGTGGGCGTGGCGGCGACCCCGACCACGGCCACAGCCGGTACCGGCCCGGTTGCGGCACCGGCCCGGTCGACCGGGCCCGCACCCGGCGAGGTCATGTGCTCCTTCAGCGGTAGGTTCACCTTCTCGCCCGCCATCGGCAAGGGGGGCGGCTTCACCGTCCCTTCGGACCTCAAAGGGACGCTGGGCAGCTGCCAGACGACCGACGGATCGGTGGGCATCGCCAGCGGGATCCTGAGCGGAACGTTCTCCGGGGCTCCCTTCGCCTGTGCTCTGGGATGTGCCGGTTCAGACGCCTCGGCTGCGCTGTCCGTGAAGTGGAAGGGAACACACGGGGGCACCAGGGCGAGATTCAGCGACTCGACGATCACCGACACCGGATCCCGCGCGATCACCAGCGCCGCCGGTGACGTCGGGTTCTTCGTCCCGGGTGTGGGTAACTCCTCGACGGTGACCGGCTCGTTCGCCTCCAACGGTTCCTACCTGGACCTGGTGTCCGCCGACACACCGGGCCAGTACGCCTCTGCTGAGATCGCCAAGGGTGGGCTCAAGCGCCTCGCCGTGACCGGGACCCTTACCCTGCGGGACATCACCGCCTACGTGACGAACGCCCCGGACGACTCCGTCAGGCCGATCGACACCGCGACGAACACACCCGGGTCGGTGATCCGCCTCGGAACCAATCCTTACGGCACCGAGCCCGATGGGATCGCCGTCTCACCCGACGGTGCGACTGCGTACGCGGTGAATTACGGAGACGGCACCGTCACGCCGATCAACACGTTCACCGACGCCCCCGGCCCGGTGATCGATGTCGGTGAGGGCCCCTACTTCGTCGCCTTCACCCCCAACGGGTCCACTGCCTACGTGACGAACAGTGGGGATGACACGGTCACACCGATCGACACCGCCGACGAGGCTCCAGGACCGGCCATCCACGTCGGGAGTGGCCCGTATGGCATCGCGATCACACCCGACGGTGCCACCGCCTACGTGGCGAACCAGAACGACGGCACGGTCACACCAATCGACACCGCGACGAACGCACCCGGACCCGTCATCCACGTCGGGAGCGATCCATTCGCCCTCGCCATCACCCCGAACGGGGCCACCGTCTACGTGGCGAACAGTGGCGACGGCACCGTTACGCCGATCGACGTCGCCACCGACGTGCCGGGGCCGGTGATCCACTCCGGAGGTGGTCCTCTGGGAGTCGCCATCACCCCGAACGGCGTCACCGCATATGTGGCGAACCAGGATGGCGGCACCGTCACGCCGATCGCCATCTCCTCCGGTACGCCGGGGGTGGCGATATCCGTCGGGGACTCGCCCTGTTTCGTCGCCATCACCCCCGATGGATCCACCGCCTACGTGACGAATCGTAACGACTACGTCACGCCGATCGACACGTCCACCAATTCGGCGTTGGGACCGATCCCCATCGGGACCGGTCCCTATGACATCTCCATCGGCTGAGGGGAACCTGGCCGACCCGAGATCCGAGTCCTGGGCGACGGATCGGAGCACCGCGCACCCAGTGACGCTCCGTGGACCCGGTCTCCCGAGCGGGCGGGAGCCGATCCGGTCGCCCTCAGGGTTCGTGACGGAACATCGTCGGTGGCGATCATGTGTGCTTGACGAGCGGGATGTCGTAGAGCCGCTCCCAGTTGTCGCCGACGATCTTCGCCTTCGACGACTCGGGGTAGGGCATCTGCGCGAACGTGTCGACGGCATGGGGGTACAACGAGTCGCCGTGGGGGTAGTCGGTCGAGAACACGAGGTTGTCGTCGCCGAAGGTGTCGAGGTAGGGCTGGGCGGTCTCCTCCTCGGCCTCGATGCCGAGGAAGCACTGCCGGCGGAAATAACCGCTCGGCTTCATCGTCAGCTCGGGAGCGTCGACGGCGCCGACCCACTCGTAGTGCTCGTCGAGGCGGTGCAGCAGCCAGGGCGCCCACGAGCAGTTTCCCTCGAGCAGTCCGACGCGGAGCCGTGGGAACCGCTCGAGCACGCCGCCGCCGCACAGGCACACCGTCACGAACTGGATCGCCAGCGGCTGGTTGAACGTGTGCCACAGCATGAGCTCGTCGAGCACCTCGAGCGAGAAGTCGGGTGTGAGGTAGGTCTGGCCACCACCGTGGAAGGTGATCGGGACACCGAGGCGTTGGATCTCCTCCCACAGCGGGTCGTAGGCGGGGTGGTGCCAGGGTCGGCGATTGACACATCCCGGTGCGAGGAAGACCGCCTTGAAGCCGAGCTCCTCGACACAGCGCCGCGCCTCGAGCACCGCGCCGTCGACATCGTGCGGCGCGACCATGGCGGCGCCGTACATCCGGTCGGGCGCGTGGTCGCACAGCTCCTTGACGTAGTCGTTGTAGGCGCGGGCGATGGCCGAGGCGAAGGCGGGCTCGAGTCCGTCCGGTCCGACCGCCTCGGTCGAATCGAGGCCGAGGACGAACAGCCCGCGCGACGGAAAGAGGACCGCGAGGTCGAGTCCCTCGCGGTCCATGGCGGCCAGCTGTGACGCCGCGTCCCACCCGCTCGCCTCGGCGGCGGCGTACACGCTCTCGTGTTCCGGTCGCCAGCCACGCCTCGGTGCGTCGATCGGCTGCGGCTTCACGGCGCCCAACCGCAGGAGCGTGTGGTTCTTCACCCGCACACGCATGTCGCGGGTGATGTCGGTCAGGCCCTTCGGCGCCGCGTGCCGGTACTCCGGCGCGATGTAGCGCTCCCAGAGGTCCGGTGGCTCCATGATGTGGAGGTCGCTGTCCGCGATGACGTGATCCCTGATCGCCATGTGGTTACCGTAACGGAGATGGGCGTCGAATCCCGGGGAACCAGAGTCGGGGCCGTCGTTCCGGCCTACGTGCGCACGACCGGGCTGCAGAACTGGAACCGCTACGCGGCCGTGAACGACGAGTTCATCGACATCCACATGGACGACGAGTCAGCCCGGGCGGTCGGCATGCCCGGTGTGTTCGGGATGGGCAATCTCCGGATCGCCTACCTCCACAACATGCTGCACGACTGGGTCGGCGACACGGGCGACATCGCCGAGTTCCGCTGCGAGTTCCGGGGCACCAACCTGAAGGGCGACATCCTCACGGGGCACGGCACCGTCACGGGCGTGGCGGATCGGCTCGTATCCCTCGACCTCGGTGTGACCAACCAGGACGGAGCGGAGACCACGCCGGCGACCGCCACGGTCGTGCGCTTCGAGGACGGCCGGGCCGAGATGCCCGAGGAACCCCAGCCGCCGGCACCCAGTGGTGGGGCGTCGCCCGGTACGTTCCTGACGCAGGAGACCATCGACAGGATCGGTCGCACGCTGGCGCCGGTCGCGGCGCCCGCCGTCGGCGTCAACGACATCGCCCGTTGGGCGACGGCGACCTACTGGCCCGTGCGCCCGCCGGCGGCCTACGTCGACGCCGATGCGGCGGCCTCGACGCCGTGGGAGGGCATCGTCGCCCCGCGGGACTTCGACCCGTTCGCCTGGATGCCGGACCGGCCGTGGAGTGGCGACTGGCTCCTCGGCATGGGGATCGAGCCGGGCCGGCGGGTGCTGAACGGCGGCCAGTGGAACCGCTATGCGGCGCCGATCCGGCCGGGTGACGTGATCTCGGTGGTCCGGCGCTTCGTCGATGTCGTCGAGCGCGAGACGAAGCGCGGTCCGATGGTGTTCTTCACCAGTGAGTTCCGTTGGACCAACCAGGACGGTGCGCTCGTCCGCCTCGCGGAGCAGACCACCATCTACTACTGAGGCCGTCACACCGTGATGCCGAAGACCTCGGCGGCGACGGTGAGGGCGTCGTTGGCGGCCGGCACCCCGGCGTAGACGGCGACCTGCATCAGTACCTCGACCAGCTCCTCCTGCGGGATGCCGAGGTTACGGGCGCCGGCGAGGTGGCCGCGCAGCTCGCCGGTGCGGCCGAGGGCGGCGAGCATGGCGACGGTGATGAGGCTGCGGTCGCGCAGGGGCAGCGCGTCGCGCGACCAGATCTTGCCGAACGCGGTCTCGGCCACCCAGGCGTAGAAGTCCGGGGCCAGCTTGGCGGCCGGTCGGGGGGTGCCGCCGCTGGCCATCTGCGGCCACAGCGTCGCCTGGATCTCGCGACCGGTGTTCAGGTCCTCGTCAGTCATGTCAGTCGACCCCCTCGAAGATGTTGACCGTGCAGACGCTTCCGCCACCGACGCAGTGGGCGAGTCCGAACCGGGCGCCCTCGACCTGACGGGCGCCGGCCTCCCGTCGGAGCTGGAGTGCGAGCTCGTGGACCATCGCCACCCCGGTCGGACCACCGGGGTGGCCGCGGGCGATCAGGCCGCCGTCGGTGTTGAACGGGATCCTCCCACCCAGCGCGGTCTCGCCGCCCGCCACGAGCTTGTCGCCCTGGCCCGGCTCGCAGAAGCCGAGCAGCTCGTAGTACTCGAGCTCCTCGTTGGCGAAGGCGTCGTGGCACAGCGCGAGCGAGATGTCGTCGGGGCCCACACCGGCTGCGTCGTAGGCCTCCTGCCCGGTGGTCCGGGTCATCGTGGGTGGGCCGACCACGGGCCCGAGGAAGGCGTGGCCGGGCGAGTAGGCCTCGCTCTGCGCGGCCGACGACAGGCAGCGGACGAGCCGCCGGTCGGGGAAGCGCCGACGGACGAAGTCCTCACCCGCCACGATGACGGCGGCGGCGCCGTCATCGGCGGGGCAGCACATCATCGCGGTGAGCGGCTCGGCGATCATCCGCGACGCCATGACCTCCTCGACGGTCACGGCGTGGTCGGGTTGCCGGTGGGCCAGCGGGTTGAGGGCGCCGTGGTTCCAGTTCTTGGCGGCGATGGCCGCGAAGGTCTCGGGTGCGGTGCCGTAGTCGTGCATGCGCCGTTGCGCCCACAGGGCGAAGAAGGCGGCCGGCAGGATCGACGCGTCGAGCTGGTCACGCCCCGCCCCGCGGCTCATGCTGCCCGAGGTGGACCCTCGCCCGGCCACGTCGGTCATCTTGTCGAAGGTGAGCGCCATGGCGACCTCGGCCCGACCGGAGGAGACGGCCCACGCCGCCTCCCGGAACGCGAACAGGCCGGTGGCCGACGCGTTCTCGATGTGGGTCACCGGCAGGCCGGTCAGGCCGAGCTCCTTGACGGCCTTGACGCCCACCTGGTGCTGCAGTCCGAGGTAGCCGACGAACACCTCGTCGATGTCGGCCAGGGTCAGGCCGGCGTCGTGGAGCGCCAGCAGACCGGCATCGCGCGCCAGTTCGACGGCCGGCACGTCGCGGTACATGCCGAAGCGCAGCTGACCCACGCCGGCGATCGCGGTGCCCTCGAACCTCACCGGTCCGCCTCCACGGGCGTGAACCGGTAGATCACCACGTCGTTCCCGTCGGCGTCCTGGCGCAGCGTCTCCAGGCCGAGCTCGAGCTGCATGCCGATCGAGAAATCGCCCGGCGCACCCATGAGGATCGCCTGGACGCGCGGCCCCTCGGCGAGGTCGACCTGGCCGACCGCGTACTCGCTCACCTCGGCGTCGGTCTTGGCGAACAGCGGGACGTGAACCCACGTCCACGTGTAGAGCGTGCCGCTCGTGCTCAGCAGCACGTCGTCGGTCCCCTCGTGCAGGCACTTCGCACACACGAGCCGGCGTGGGTAGAACACCTCGTCGCACGCCGGGCACCGGCTTCCGCGGAGCCGGACCGGTGCGTCGTCGCCGTCGGTGACCTCGAAGTAGTCGGCGATCGGGACGCGGGCCACTACGCCTCCTCGTCCTTCGGGGTGATGGTGAGCTCGATGCCGCTGCGCGCCTCGGCCTCCAGCACGAGGTCGCTCCAGTCATGGTCGCCCAGGCCCCGTGCGACGGCGTCGCTCAGGAAGGCGAGCGTCGCTCCGGCGACCGGTGTCGGCACGCCCTGCGCCGTCCCCAGCTCGCCGATCAGGCGGGCATCCTTGGCCGCGAGCCGCAACGAGAACTCCGTCGGCCGGCCCCGGGTGTTGATCCCTTCGATGCCGCGATCGAGGAAGTAATTCGACGGACCGCTGAGCTTCACGATCTCGGTGGCGGTGCGGACGTCGATGCCCGCCCTGACGGCGAGCGACACGGCCTCGAACGCCGCGATCGCCCCGCTGAACGCCAGCAGGCTGTTGGCCAGCTTCATGGTGGTGCCGGCGCCGACCGGGCCGAGGTGGAAGGTCGCCCGCCCCAGCGAGTCGAGCAGCGGCAGCACGGTGGCGACGGCGTCGTCCTCGCCCCCCACCATGAAGACCAGCCTGCGGTTGACGGCGCCGACGTGCCCACCGGTGAGGGGCGCCTCGACGAACCGGTGGCCGCTCCCGGCCAGCTGCTCGGCGATGGCCTGGTTGCTCTCCGGCAGGGTGGTCGACAGGTCGCACAGGACGGCACCGGCCGGCGCGGCGGCCGCCCATTCGGTCGCCACCGATGCGACGGTGCCCGGATCCGGCAGGGAGGTGAAGGTCACGTCGCTGTCGCTGTCGCTGTCGGTGGCGACGTCGGTGACCGAGCTACCCCGGGCGGCGCCTTCGACCGATGCCACACGCCCGGGGTCGAGGTCGAACACGGTGACCCGGTGCCCGTCGGCGACGAGGTTGCGCGCGATGGCACCGCCGATGTTGCCCAGACCGATGACGCCGACCCCGCTCATCGACCGGTGCTCCCTGGTGCCGCCCACCCGCACATGCCCGCCATCCTTACCGAAAGTGGCACTACCATGCGCCGCGATGGATCCCGCTGGTCAGCACCTCCTGGCGCACGCCGCGGCCGACCCCGAAAAGGCGGCCGTCGTGATGGGTGCCACCGGGGCGACCCGCACCTATGCCGAGGTCGCGGACGCATCCGGGCGGCTCGCCCGGGCCCTCCACGACCGTGGGCTGCGGAAGGGCGACCACGTGGCGGTCCTGCTCGACAACCAGCCCGAATTCTACGACGTCATCTGGGCGGCGATCCGGTTGGGTGCCTACGTCACGCCGGTCAACTGGCACCTCGTCGCCGCCGAGGCCGGATACATCGTCGACAACTGCGACGCCGCCGCCGTCATCGTGGCCAGCAGCCTCGCCGACGTCGTGCTCCAGATGGAGCCCTACATGGGGAAGGTCACCTCGAGGATCTGCGTGGACGGCGACATCCCCGGATTCGACCGGCTCGAGGACGTGATCGCCGGTGTCGAGCCCGGCCTCGGCGATGCGGAGGCCGAGGGCGGGTGGATGTTCTACTCCTCAGGCACGACCGGTCAGCCGAAGGGGATCCTGCCGCCGCTCCCGACCGGCGACGTCGGCGCCCCGTCGTTCCTCACCACCATGCTCTCCGGCATGTTCGCGTTCGACGCCAGCACCGTCTACCTGTCGCCCGGCGCGCCGCTCTACCACGCCGCACCCGCCGGTTGGACGTACGGCACCCAGCGACTCGGTGGCACCGCGATCGTGATGGAGCGCTTCGAGCCGCTCGAGGTGCTGGCGGCGATCGAGCGTCACCGTGTCACGCACGTGCAGTTCGTGCCGACGCACATGATCCGCCTGCTGAAGCTGTCCGACGAGGAACGCTCGCAGTTCGACCTCTCATCGCTGCGGGTCGTCGTGCACGCCGCCGCCCCCTGTCCGGTCGAGACGAAGCAGCGCTTCATCGAGTGGGTCGGCCCGATCCTCCACGAGTTCTACAGCGGATCCGAGGGCGCCGGCCTGACGTACATCGACAGTGCGGCGTGGCTGGAGCATCCGGGCTCGGTGGGGAAGTCGATGACGGGCCAGATCCACATCGTGGGCGCCGACGGCGAGGAGGTGCCGGTCGGCGAGGAGGGCGAGGTCTGGTTCTCCACCAACCGGAGCTTCGAGTACTACCACGAGCCCGAGAAGACGAAGGAGGCGTGGGACCGGCGCGGCTGGTCGTGGATGGGTGACGTGGGCCGGGTCGACGACGAGGGCTTCCTGTACCTCACCGACCGGGCGTCGAACATGATCATCAGCGGGGGCGTGAACATCTATCCGCGCGAGATCGAGGACGTCCTCGTCGTGCATCCCCTGGTCGACGACGTCGCCGTGCTCGGCGTGCCCGACCCCGACATGGGCGAGCGGGTGACGGCGTTCGTCCAGCGCGCCCCCGGAGCCGACATCGACGGCGACGAGCTCATCGCCTGGTGCCGAGCGCGGATGAGCCACTTCAAGTGCCCGAAGGAGGTGCGCTTCGTCGACGAGCTCCCGCGGCTACCGACGGGGAAGCTCCTCAAGCGCAGGCTGCTGAGCCGAGCTGAGCCGAGCTGAGCCGAGCAGGACCGGACGCGTCATGAAACGATGACGCAGCTGTCGGATCGACGGGAGGACCCCATGGGTGGAAGTTGTCAGGGACGGGTGGCCATCGTGACGGGTGCAGGCCGGGGTATCGGCCGTGAGCACGCCCTGATGCTGGCCGCCGAGGGTTGCCAGGTCGTGGTGAACGACCTGGGCGGGGGCGCCGACGGCCACGGCGTCGACGCCGGACCGGCCCAGGAGGTCGTGGCGGAGATCGTGGCCACGGGGGGCGAGGCGGTCGCCGACGGCTCGGACATCACCGACTTCGCCCAGGCCGGCCGGCTCGTCGCCCGCGCCGTCGACACCTTCGGCCGTCTCGACGTTCTGGTCAACAACGCCGGCATCCTGCGCGACCGGATGATCTTCTCCATGGACGAGGCCGACTGGGACGCGGTCATGAGCGTCCACCTCAAGGGTCATTTCTGCCCGACCCGCCATGCGGCCGCCTACTGGCGGGAGCGGTCCAAGGCCGGCGAGGCGGTCGACGCCCGCATCATCAACACCGCCTCTCCCTCGGGCCTGTTCGGCAACGTCGGGCAGGCCAACTACGGCGCAGCCAAGGCCGGCATCGCCGCCCTCACCACGGTGTGTGCACTGGAGCTCGCCCGCTACGGCGTGACGGCGAATTGCCTGGCGCCGACCGCCATCACGCGGTTGGTGGTACCGGTCATGGGGGGCGAGGAGAACATCCCCGAGGCCACCCGGGAGGCATTGGCGCCGCGGTGGGTCGCCGCCGTCGCGACCTGGCTGGCCGGCCCCGCGTCCCGCGGGGTGACCGGTCGGGTGTTCGACGTGCGGGGCGACAAGGTCGCCGTCGTCGAAGGCTGGCACCGCGGGCCCGAGGGCACCAACCCCGGGACGCCCGACGGCGTGGGTGCCGTGCTCGCCGGGCTGGTCGCCCAGGCTCGCCCGAACGCCGACCTGAACGGGTACGACGACCCGGCGAGGTTCGTGCTCGAGGGGTGATCAGGACCCGTCAGGTCACCCTTCTTCGGGGGAGTCTGCGGCGTCCCAGGGCATGGACGCCGACACCCAGTGCGTGAGCCGCTCCTCCTGGTCGTTCCGGTGGAGATGGCGTGGAGGGGTGACGAAGGTGGCGTAGGGCGTGCAGCGGACGAGCACCCTGCCCTCCTCATCGCGCATGGCCTCGACCATCGGCCGGAACTCCGGACCCAGGGGCTCTCCCGACATGCGCTCCGCCACGGCCATCATCACGTCGGTCAGTGTCTCGTCATCAGGGTCGATGACTGCATTGCAGTAGACCTGGAGATAGGCGAACGGCCAGGTCTCATCGAGCACGCAGAGGCTGACCCTGCCGTTTCGGGCCACGGCCTTGGCCTTGGCCCGATCGCCCATGGTCGCAACCAGGAGGTCACCGTTTTCCGCGGGGACGTAGTACACGACCGACATGGCCGGTCCGTCGGAGCGCCGGGCGTAGCCGAACACGCAGGTCCGATGGGTCTCGACGAAACGTCGCCGCTCCGACGGCAGCATGTCCCGGTCCGCCGGCGCCTGCAGCGGATCCTTCGACAGCGGCAGGAGCCGCACGGAGGCCTCATCCCGATCCTGCCCTGCCGACTCTTGGCTAGTGGTCACGCTGCCTCCTGTTGTTATCGAATGATAATAACGCTACCGGGCCGGGCGACGCGACGCCAGGGCGAGGCCCCGGCTCCGGCGGGACAAGGTTCTTCCGATGCGAACGTGGGGCATTGTGGCCATCAACGCGACACGATTGAGCTGGGCTGGCGGTGGCCGGGTGAGCGCCGTTTCCAGCGCTGTTACTCGTAAGTATTCACAATGGCGCGGGCGCTATGAAGCGCCCACGATCCGGTCGAGCTGCATCGAGTGATGGTCCGCGCAAGGGATCGTCATGGCGGCGGCTCTCGTCGAGCTCATTTCGGGGGTCACGATTGGCGCCTCAGGCCCCAGTGACCTTGGTGGGGCGCTCGTCATCTGAAACGAGAAAAGTGCCCTAGGGATTCACCCACGGAACATACTCAGGACCACTTCGGTCAACGCGACTATTGGTAGCTCCCATGTATCCCAATCGGTTCAGTATTAGGAGCTCGAGATATCGAATTGCAATCTGGCCGCCCTCATAGATCACCTGATCGTCCGAGAACCGCTGGCCACCCTTGGGATGGATCGCCGAATTCCTAATGCCCGTGATGGCCCCCGGACCATCGACTTCTGGAGATCCGCCGGTCCTCGATGTTGCCCCGACGAGGGATGTGGCTGAGGGTGGAACGCTCGGATCTATCGATGCAAATCTCAGAGCAATCCGGAGCGCGTCCGCCGCTTGGAACCTGTCAAATGATTCCTCGGAGATTCCGGATTCTCGAACAAGATTGAGCCATGACATCAGTTCGAGTCCAGCCTGGGCAAGGATGATCCTGGTCGTATTGTGGTTGGTCTCCACCGCTTGCGTGTACCAATCGATCGCGCGAGGAACGATCCGTTCGAATCCGATGTCATTTCGCATGTTGTCCAGCGATTCCAGAATCGGACCGAGGTCAACCTCTTTTCCACCGTGCTCCGGGCCGAGGAGGACCTCCGGGAGCCAGCTATGTCTAAGTTTCCAACGGGCGACGTGAGGTGTTCGCCACATTTTCCACAGGACCTCCCCTTCATGTAGCCCGGCCATCAGGACGGGGGAGGTTCGTTCACTTCTCAATAACGAGAGCCATGAGTCAAGCATCGTCGCTATCCGAGAGAGATCTTCGAAGGGAACAGCTTCGCCGTCGACCCGCGTGAGCCGACCCACGTGAGTGATCCCGTATCCGCCGCCCGCGGCGAGCAGTTGGTTGAGTTCGCCTATGTGTGGGACTGCGTCTATTTCGACCCTCCACGCTGATGTTGTGGCCGATACCCGTCCACCCCATGATGCAACTCCATCGTCAGATGTGATCATCTGTCCGAGGAAATGAGGGAAGTTCGGAATATGGAAGAGGATTGACTCTGTTGGGCACGGGTTGCCGACCACAAGTTCATCAATAACAGGGCCGTACAATGTTTGATCTGGATGCCGTGTGCTGCGTCTGTGGCTCCGATATACTGAGCCTCGGCCACGACCGGCAATATCAGGCAATTCAATCTCAATAGGGATCGGCTCGTTAATGTTATGGAACGGTTGCTCTGGGTCGAATGGAATGGCGACTTCAAAGCCAACCCGTGGCGTGGGCTGCCAATCTAAGTTGATCGAACCGGACCCTTCCATTGTGTTGCCACTGGCCCTCAAGCGAATCTTTCCATTGTAAAGAATGACTCGAACGTCGGGCTCCGCAGTGCCATACAGGGGATTGACGGCTTTAGGTAGCATCAGGCGAAAAGGTTAGCCCGCTCCCGTGCGGTTGATTCGGGTGCGGTAGGCGCCAGCCAACGGAGCTCGGGCGGTAGCTGGACGAGTGACCGGTGGATATTGCAGCTGTCGACACGCTCGCCGATGACCGCCTCAACGTGAACACGGTTGACGATCAGCGTCCGATCGACGCCGATGCCATGAAGCGCCAGCTCTTCGCAGGCGAGATTTCACAGAGACATGCCACCATCCGGCATTCGAACGGGGGGAATGCATGGCCTTGTCAAGGACGGGGCGGAGAAGCCGCGGACGACCCGGAGGCCACCGCATCAGGGGTGTTTGCGTGCTGAGTGTGCTGGTGGTCTTCCAGTTGATCAACTTCCACAAGGTCAACAAGTTCCTGACCATGAAGCCCGCTGGCGAAAAGAACCCGCGCAAGGTCCGGATCCGGCGGAAGACCAGGTCGCTCACGACGTGGGCCCCGGCGCCCTCGGCGGTCACCACCCCACCGGATGACACCTCCGCCGACCCGAATCCTGCGTTGAGCGCACGAGAAAGGCGATCTCCCGGCGAAGTGAACACCATCAAGGTTCTGTCGCGTCCGGAGTCTGCGCTGAACTGACCAGTACGGGGGAGAAGGGTGTCCGATGTCGGTTCCTGCCGCCTGGATCGCCCAGGGTGGAGAGCCGACAATCGTCCCGAACCCCAAGAGGGACCTCTAGGAGAAGGAATTGTCGAAGCGAGCCCGCCAGGTCTGTTGGTACCCCTTCGTGGGGAACCGACAGAACCAGCTCTACCGGGGCGGGGGCGCACCGGCGCTCAGCCATGTCCCACGCCGTTGCCCTCGATGTCCCACATCGAGGTGTAGGTAGATGA
>Ga0182013_10000602_pt1 | contig 49272 bp, 42 predicted proteins | sample 612S2MmetaG_FD_120487 | JGI IMG/M metagenome (GOLD analysis project Ga0182013, IMG submission 120487) | Permafrost microbial communities from Stordalen Mire, Sweden - 612S2M metaG | ecosystem: Environmental > Terrestrial > Soil > Wetlands > Permafrost | place: Sweden: Stordalen | collected...
CGGACCGGCGGGGGTGGTGGCGGTCGCGGACCGGCGGGGGTGGTGGCGGAGACCGACCGGGGGCGCGGGTGGCCCTACCGGTCCGATGGAGCGGTTGGCGGACCCGGTCCCGGGCCCGGCCCGGGTGACCGGGTTGTGGCAACGTGTCTGCGGTGTGCGGGTCCGCCACGGGCGCGGGCACGGGCACCGGCGCCGACGGCGGTGCACCTGCGGAACGGAGGATCGAGCATGGCGACAGCGCGACGTGCCGAACGGAACTTCTCGCCGTGGTTCCAGGTGGTGACCCGGCTGGCCGCCACCGTGGAGGCCGACCCGCTGCCGGACGGCGACCTGGCGGCGTTCGCCGCCTGGCGGGCCCGCTTCGGGGCGCGGCTCGGGGACGAGCTGGCGCCGTGGCCCGAACCGGTCGACCCGGACACGGAGATAGACGACGGGGTCGCCGCCGACGGCTACCGGCGCCACCGGGTGGTGTTCGACAGCGAGGAGTGCATGTCGGTGCCGGCGTACCTGCTGGTGCCCGACGGACGGGTGGGCCCCGGTCCTGCGGTCCTGGCCGTCCACGGGCACGGCCCGGGGAAGTCGCGTGTGTGTGGCCTGGAGCCCGGGGACGAGCCGGGCGGCGACTACGCCGCCGAGCTCGCCCGGCGGGGCCACGTGGTCCTCGCCCCGGACCTGCGGTGCTTCGGCGAGCGCCTCGACTGGAACCCCGAGGACCACTACGCCTGCGACACCAATCTGGTCCACCAGGTCATGGCCGGGTGGAACCCGCTCACCCAGAACCTGTGGGACTGCGCCCGCGCCCTCGACGTCCTCGGGGCCCACCCGCTGGTCGACCCCGCCCGGATGGGTGTCGTCGGTTTCTCCTACGGCGGGACGATCAGCCTGTTCCTCGCCGCCGTGGATACACGGGTGTCCGCCGCCGTGGTCAGCGGCTACTTCTCGTCGTGGGCCGAGGCCCACCGGATGCCGTGGAACATGTGCGGGTCCCAGGTGCTCCCGGGCATGCTCGGGACGATGGAGCATGCCGACCTCGGGGCGCTGGTCGCCCCCCGGCCCCTCTTCGTCGAGACCGGCCGCGAGGACCCCCTCTTCCCGGTGGTGGCCGCCGAACGCTCGGTCGAGCGGCTGGGGCGGGTCTACGCCCACCTCGGCGCCGCCGACCGGCTGGTCCACGAGATCTCCGACGGGGAGCACCAGTGGTACGGCCGGGGTGCGTACGCCTTCCTCGACCGCCACCTCGGGCGCGCCGACCGTCCGGATTGAGCGGCGCAGCCCCCGTCCCGTCCCGGGGGGCCTCAGAGGAGGGCGGCCGAGTCCGGGTCGAGGTAGACGGTGGCCTGGGGCGTCCGTCGCAGGATCGACGCCGGACAGGCCACCGACACCGGGTCGCGCAGGGCCGCCCGCACGGGTGCGGCCTTGCGGGTCTCCGGCACCACCGCCAGCACCCGGGCGGCCCGCATCAGGGCGGGGACGGTGACGGTCATGGCCAGTCGGGGGACGTCGGTCTCCGCGGCGAAGTGTCCCTCGCCCACCTGTTGGCGGCGGCAGGCGTCGTCGATCTCGACGACCTTGACGTCCGAGACGTCGTCGAAGTCGGCCACCCCGGGGTCGTTGAAGGCCAGATGACCGTTCTCGCCGATGCCGAGGCAGCACAGGTCCAGGGGATGGGAGGCCAGGAGCGCGGCGTAGCGCCCGCACTCGGCCCCGGGGTCGGCGAGGCCGTGGAGGTAGTGCGCCGCCCGGGGTCGGACCCGCTCGGTGATCCGCCGGCGGATCCACCGTTCGAAGCTGGCCGGGTGGTCGGGCCCGATCCCCACGTACTCGTCCATGTGGAACACCACCACGTCCCCCCAGGGGACGTCGCGGGACGGGTCGACCAGCTCGTCGACGAAGGCCAGCTGGGAGTTGCCGGTGGCGAACATGGCGTGCGCCGTCCCGGCCCGGTCCACGGTCCGCCGCAGGACGGCGGCGGCCTCGTCCGCCGCCGCCGAGGCGAGGGCCGACGGCCCGTCGGTGACGACGACGTCGGCTCCGCCCCTCTCGGGCGCTCCGGGTCGGTGCATGGGAGGACTGTAGGGGATGCGACGGATTCGCCGCCGCCCTATAGTCACACCGGTTGCAGCGCCCGGACGGACGACGTGCCGGACCGGGCCCGAGGGGGAAGGGGTGGCGTCCTGAGCGGACTCCCCGACACGATGCCCGCCGCCGTCTACCGACGGCCCGGGGTGGTCGAGGTGGAGCAGCGGCCGGTGCCGCGGCCCGGCGCCGGCGAGGTCCTGGTCGAGGTCGACCACTGCGGGATCTGCGGCTCCGACATCCACCTGCTGCTCGAGGGCTGGGCCGGTGAGCCCGGCCTGATCGCCGGCCACGAGTACACCGGCTCGGTGGCCGCCCTGGGCGCGGGCGTGGACGGGTGGACGACGGGCGACCCGGTCGTCGGGGGACCCTCGCCGCGCTGCGGCCGATGCCGGCGCTGCCTCGAGGGGAAGCCGTCCCAGTGCGAGGAGCAGGGCTCCATCGTCGACGGCACGGACGGGGCCTTCGCCCGCTACGTCCTGGTGCGGGCCGCCTCGCTGGTGGCCCTGCCCCCGGGACTCACCTCCCGCCAGGCCGCACTGGCCGAGCCCCTGGCGGTCGCCCTGCACGGGATCACCCGCTCCGGGGCCGGGCCCGGCGACTCGGTGATGGTCATCGGGGCCGGGCCCATCGGGGCACTGTCCATCGCCGCGCTGGTGGCCCGCGGCATCGGGCCGGTGGTCGCCGTGGAGCCGGGGGAGCGCCGCCGGCGCCTGGCCCGCGATCTCGGTGCCACCGAGGTGCTCGACCCCACCGACCTCCAGACGTTCCCCGCCTGGGAACCCGAGCGGATGGCCGACCGGGCGGTGCACGTGGTGCTGGAGTGCTCAGGTCGGAAGTCGGCCATGGAGGCGGGGTTCCACCAGCTCCGTCGGGGCGGCACCCTGGCGCTGGTGGGGGCGGGCGTCGAGCAGCCGAGCTTCGATCCCAACCGGTTCATCCTGAACGAGCTCTCGGTGGTGGGCTCCTTCGTGTACGACGAGGGCGGGTTCGGTGACGCCCTGGCCCTCCTGGCCGAGCCGTCGTTCCCCACCGATCTGCTCATCGAGGCCGGTGACGTTCCGCTCGAGGGCATCTCCGAGGCGCTGGCCGGCCTGGCCGAAGGCCGGTTCGCCGGCAAGGTCATGGTCGCCCCCCGGGGGTCGGGAGGGTCACGGCGATGACGCACCCCTTCTACCCGTCGGGTAACCCACGGCTCAACCACGTGGCCATGAGTCTCGACGCCGGGCTGCTCGACGCCGGGCACCGGGCCGACCTCTGCGACTTCTGGGGCCGGGTGTTCGGGTTCGAGGAGCTCGAGGTCATGACCGAGGACCGCCACCGTCTGGTGTTGTCGTGCGTCCACTGGGACCAGTTCCTCTTCCTGATCTCCGACGACGACCCGATGCGGTGCCCGCGACTCGACCACTTCGGCTTCGCCGTGGGCTCGCTCGACGAGCTGGAGGGCGTCCGGGACCGGGCGGTGGCCTACCGGGAGCACGACGAGCGGGTCGAGCTGGTGGACCACGCCGTCGACGACCAGGAGGTGGTCCGGATCCACTCGATCTACGTCCGGTTCCTCCTGCCGATGATGGCCGAGGTCCAGTGGTGGGAGTTCCCCGGGTGAGCACGGCGACGCCGGGTGGTGCCGGACGCGGCCGCCTGCAGGTCGGAGTGTTCGTGCCCCAGGGCTGGAAGCTCGAGTACACCGGTTGGGCGGGCCGGGCCGCCTTCGAGCGCTCGGTCGAACTGGCCCAGCTGGCCGAGGAACTGGGCTACGACCACCTGTGGGTCTACGACCACGTGGAGACCGTGCCCCGTCGCCGGCCCACCCACGTCTTCGAGGCCTTCACCCTCCTCGCCGCGCTGTCGCAGCGGACGACCAGGGTGGGGTTGGGCCAGCTGGTCACGTGCGCCTCCTATCGCAACGTCGGCCTGCTGGCCAAGGAGGCGGCGTGCGTCGACGTCTACTCGGCGGGACGGCTCATCCTGGGACTGGGTGCCGGATGGTTCCACGAGGAGTACCACTCCTACGGCTACGAGTACCTGTCCGACCGCCGGCGGCTGGCCGTCCTGGACGAGACCCTCGAGGTGGTCCGGCGGCTGTGGTCCGAGGAGACGGTCACCTTCGTCGGGGACCACCTGCAACTCGACGGGGCCTTCTGCGACCCCAAACCCGTCCAGGCGCTACCACCGATCCTGGTGGGCGGCGGGGGCGAGCAGGTCACCCTGCGCATCGCCGCCCGTCGGGCCGACCTCACCAACTGGCAGGTGGGCCTGGACGCCTTCGTCCGCAAGTCCCAGCTGCTCGAGCGCTACTGCGACGAGGCGGGGCGGCCGTTCGCGGGGATCACGCGGACCCACGGACCGGACTGCCGCATCTTCGACACCGACGCCGAGGCGCGCGCCTGGTGCGCCTCGGAGAGCGGTGGGGACCTGTGGGGTCACGACGACCCCGACCGGTACCTGGCCGACAACCTGGTGGGCACCGTCGAGCAGGTGGCCGAGAAGGCCCAGGCCTTCATCGACGCCGGGTGTCGGGGACTGCTGCTGTGGTTGCGCGACTACCCGGGCGACGACACCCTGCGGCGCTTCATGGCCGAGGTGGTGCCGCGGCTCGAGGTGCCGGACTAGGACGTCCCGGCCCCGGGGGCGACCTGTCCCGCTCCGTCGTACTCGGCCCGCAACTGACGGCGGAGTGCCTCCTTGACGACCTTGCCCGACGGCGTCCTCGGCAGCTCGTCGATGGCCCGGACCTGCTCCGGCCACTTCTGGTGGGCCAGGCCGGCCGCGTCGAGGTGGCGTCGCACGCGGGCGACGTCCACCGGGGCGGTCCCCGGGGCCAGCCGCACGAAGGCGCACACCTGCTCGCCGAGCCGGGTGTCCGGGGCGCCCACCACGGCCACCTCGACCACGCCCTCCAGGGTCATCAGCAGCTCCTCCACCTCGACGGCGCTGATGTTCTCGCCCCCACGGATGATGATGTCCTTCTTCCGGTCCGTGATCGTCAGGAACCCGGTGGCGTCGAGCACGCCCACGTCCTCGGTGCGATACCAGCCGTCGTCGTCGAACAGGGCGGCGGTCAGGGTCGGGTCGGTGTAGCCCATGCAGCAGTCGGGGCCGCGCGACCAGATCTCCCCCGGATACCCGTCCGGCACCGGTCGGCCGAGGTCGTCGAGCAGGCGGATCTCGACACCGGCCAACGGACGCCCGTCGGTGGCCAGCCGCTGACGCTCGGGGTCGGTGTGGTAGCTGCCGGTGATCGAGGGGTGCTCGGTGGAGCCGTACATCCGGACCAGCGACAGTCCGAGGGCCGTCGCCCGCTCGGCGACCGGGAGGGGGACGGTCGAGCCCCCGAGGCCGATGAAGTGCATCAGCTCGAGGTGCTCGTCGGTGCGGTCCGGATGGTCGAGCAGGCTGGTGAGGAAGTACGTGGCCCCGGAGCCACAGGCCAGTTGGTGCTCGTGCATGATGGCCAGGAGGCGCGGGGGGTCCCACACGTCGGTGAGGTGCACGGGGTCGCCCTTCAGCACCGGGATCAACAGGGCGCCGAGCATGCCCATGGCGTGGCCCACCGGGGCCCCGGTGAGGGTGTGGCGGCCGCCGGAGGCCCGCATGTCGCCGAGCTGACGCACCTCGGCACCGATGGTCCGGTGGGTGTGGACCACCCCCTTCGGGTCGGCCGTCGTGCCCGAGGTGTAGGCGATGACCGCGGCCGCGGTGGCCGGCACGTCGCGTCGGGCCGGCAGTGGCCGCCCCGAGGTCTCGAGGTCCTCGAAGTCGAGGAGCCCACCGGGCAGCGGGCGCGCCGCCCCCACGACCGCCACCGTCCCGATGCCGTCGAGGGCGTCGCCCATGCGCCCGAGTCCGTCGAGGTAGTCGGTGTGCCCGAAGGCGGCCGCCGTGACGAATGCCCGCACCCCGGTGCGACGCAGGATGTACCCCACCTCCTTCGGACCGTAGAAGTGGACGATGGGCACCACCGTGGCCCCCAGGAGGGCGGTGGCGTAGAAGGTGACGGCGGCCTCCGACCAGTTGGGCAGCTGGAACGCCACCGGGTCGCCCGGTCCCACCCCCCGTTCGGCCAACGCCCCCGCCAGCCGCAGCGCACGCGTCCGCAGCTCGCCGAACGTGCCCGTCCAGGGCCGAGTCCGCGAATGGATCCGGAATTCCTGGTCGGGATGTCCGGCGAGTGCCTCGTCGAGCAGGTGCCCGAGGGTGCGGTCGTCCCACAGCCCCTCGGCCAGCCAGCGCCGTTCGAGCTCGGCCGGGACCGTCCGGAGCGACCACCGGGACGGGTCGACGGCATCGGGCGCGGGGCCGGCCGTGGTCATGCCCACGGGGCCCGCACCACCCGGGCGTCGAGGACGTCGACGGCCACCGTGCGCGACGGCACGGGCGGCGCCGTCGCCGGGGGCGCCGACCGCAGCGCGGCCACGTGGGCCTCGAGGTCGGCCATGCTCTCCCACCGTTCGACGAGCCGCACCCGCCCGGCGTCGGCGGCATCGGCGGCGAATGCGTAGTCGATGCAGCCGGTCTCCGCCCGGGTGGCGGTGACCTGCGCCGCCTTCTGCTCCAGGAACCGATCGCGGTCCCCGGCCTCGACCTCGAAGACTCCGAGCACGATGATCATGGTGGCTCCTTCCCCCGGCTGTCGGCCCCTGGCCGGTCCGCCCGGCCACGGAACCGAACACTACGATGATCGGGACCGGCGCGGCCGGTGGGGGAGAGGAGCGGTCGTGGAGCACTCGGGATACGTGGCTCGGCCCGACTACCGGGTGGACGTCCTGGCCCGGCGCAACCGGGTGACGGTGTCGTTCGACGGGGAGCTGCTGGCGGACAGCGGGCGGACGCTCCTGGTCGACGAGCAGGACCACGGTCTCGTCTTCTACTTCGCGCCGGACGACGTCCGTCTCGAGCGCTTCGTCGCCGACGGTCGGACGAGCCACTGCCCCTACAAGGGGACGGCGACCTACCGGCGGCTCGACACCGCGGGACCCGAGGTCCTGGCGTGGAGCTACGAGGACCCCTATCCCGAGGTGGCCCGGTTGGCCGGCCACATCGCCTTCTTCCAGGATGCCGTCGACCTCCGGGTGGGCGTGGCCGACCCGGCCGTGTCGGGCCGGTGACCGGCGTGGGCCGCCCGGTGACGGGATCCAGCGTCGAGGGGATGCTCGAGGTGTTCGACGTCCGCGCCGACGGTCCCCACCACTACGTCGGGACGAGCGACGGCGGCGCCCGGCGGGTGGTCGACGGAAGCCAGCTGATGGCCCAGGCCGTGGTGGCCGCGTCGAAGGAACTCCCGGAGTACCGGGTGCGCTCCGCCCACGCCGTCTTCACCCGGGCCGTCGACGACGAACGGAGCCTCTGGTTGGACGTCGACGTCACCCATCGCGGGCGGACGTTCGGTGGGGCGGTGGTCACGGTGGGTCAGGCCGATCGTCGCTGCGCCTCCGTCAATCTGCTGCTCGACACACCGACCGGTGACGTGATCCGCCACGCCGCCGGACCGCCCCCGGTCGATCCGCCCGCCGAGGCGTTCCGCTACGACATGCCCATGGACGGGCGCGAGCTGCGGCTGGTGGGCACGGGCGACCCGAACGACCCCGACGAGGTCGGGCCCCCCGTGCTCGCCGCCTGGCTCCGGTACCGGCCCGTCCCGACCCGGGACGACCTGGCCCGTGCGCTGCTCGCCCACTTCACCGGGCACCTCTCCATCTCCACCACCATGCGTCCCCACCGCGGTGTCGGCACGGCACTCGCCCACGAGGGGATCTCGACCGCGGTGATGAGCCTCACCGTGACCTTCCACGATCCGGTGACGTGGGACGGCTGGCTGCTCTACCACCACGAGAGCACCCAGGTGGGGGGAGGGATGTCGTACGTGCGCGGCCAGGTGTTCTCCGAAGCGGGCGCGCTGCTCGCCTCGTTCGGCCAGGAGGGGATGATCCGGGCCTTCGGGGACGATCCGGCGGTGCGCCTCCCGGCGGAGGCACGGCTCTGATGCGACGGGTCGCCGACGGTCGGTCGGGTGGGGGCGTGTTCCGGGGTCACCACGGCGACGGGGTGACCGCGTGAAGTTCGCCCTGTCTCTCGGCGTCCTCAATCCCTCGGCCTGGGTGGCGGTCACCGTGGAGGCGGACCGGCTGGGCTTCGACTCGGTGTGGATCCCCGAGCACCTGGTGCTCCCGGTCGACATGGGGGGCAGTCCGCACGACGGCCAGGACCATCCACCCATCCCGGCCGACATCCCGGTCTACGACCCGCTGGTCTACCTCGCCTTCCTGGCGGGCCGCACCGAGCGGATCAGGTTCGGCACGCAGGTCTACAACATCGGGCTCCGCCACCCGTTCTCGACGGCCCGGGCCGCCGCCACGCTCGACGTCGTGTCCGGCGGTCGGCTGGACTTCGGGATCGGGGCCAGCTGGCTCCGGGCCGAATGGGAGGCGGTCGGCCTCGACTTCGACTCGCGGGGGGCGAGGGTCGACGAGGCCATCGACGTGTGCCGGCGGCTCTGGTCCGAGGACGTCGTCGAGCACCACGGCCGGTTCTTCGACTTCGACCCGGTGATGTTCGAGCCCAAGCCGGTCCAGCGTCCCGGCCCCCCGCTGCACATCGGTGGGGACGGAGCGGCCGCGCTCCGACGGGCGGCGACCGTCGGCGACGGGTGGATCCCGATGAACCACACCGTGGACGAGATCCCGGCCAAGGTGGCCCGGCTGGCGGAACTCCGGGAGCGTGCCGGGCGGTCCGGGCGCACCGAGGTCACCCTCTCGGCACCCGGGGCCGACGCGGCGGCCATCGAGGCCTGCGCCCGGGCCGGCGTCGACCGGGTGTTCGTCCGACCGTGGCGGAGGACGTCGGACGCACTGGAGTCCATCGGCCGGTTCGCGGACGAGTTCCTGGCCCCGTGAGGCCACGCGTCGACCAGGCCGCCAGGTGCCCGTCGGCCTGACCGTCGGGTGCGGGGCCGCCTGACCGTCGGGTGCGGACCCGCCTGACCGCCGGGTGCGGACCCGCCTGACCGCCGGGTGCGGACCCGCCGGATCCGTGGGTGCACGACCTTCGGAGCCGGTCCCGTAAACTGGGGTAGCCGGGCGTACAGGGGGAAGGGTCGGGACGGTGGTCCCTACTGACGGGGCCTCCGGCGAAGAGCGGCAGCAGGCGAAGAGCGGTAGCAGTAGGGGAGGCGCACGTGGTCTACGTCCTGGCCCTGGCGGCGGCGCTGGCCAACGCGGTGACGAGCATCCTGCAGCGCATGGGAGTCGAGGACGCCCCCGAGGATGCCACGCTGCGCCTGAGTCTGATGACCCACGCCCTCCGTCGCGGGGTCTGGCTGATCGGGTTCGCGGTGATGGTGGGATCATTCCTGTGCCAGGCGGTGGCACTGCACCTCGGTGATCTCAGCCAGGTCCAGCCCATCCTCACCACGGAGCTCCTCCTCCTGGTCCTGATCCTGGCCACGTGGTTCCGCTTCCGCATCACCTCCCGGGAGTGGTTGGGGGCGTTCGCCGCCGCCGGCGGACTCGCCGGTTTCCTGATCGCCGCCCAGCCGACAGCCGGCGCATCGGCGCCCACCAACCTGAGCTGGCTGATCGCCGGCTCGATCTGCGGCGCCGTGGTGGTGGTCACCGTGCTCCTCGCGCTCCGGGGCCCGCGCTGGTGGCGGGCCGCCATGTTCGGCGCCGCCGGAGCCGTCGGCTTCGCCTTCACGGCCGCCCTGATCAAGTCGGTCGGCGACGTGGTGGCCGGCGACTGGACCCAGATGTTCGAGCACTGGCAGACCTATGCCCTCGCCGCCTGTGGTCTGGCCTCGGTGTTCCTGGCCCAGAACGCATTCCACGCCGGTCCGATCGCCGCCTCGCAGACGGCGCTGGTCATGGTCGACCCCCTGGCCAGCCTGGCCATCGGCATCGGGCTCTTCGGCGACAACCTGCGGACCGCCGGCGCCTACGGCCCGCTCGAGGCCATCTCGTTGCTGATCATGTTCGCCGGAGCCGTCTCCCTGGCCCATTCACCACTCATCTCGGGCCTGCGGGGCGAGGACGACCGGTTCGCCGAACTCCTCTCCACCCGGTCGCGCTCCGAGCGCCTGGCCGCGCACGTCCAGGCCGAGGTGCACTAGGTGCACGAGGAGAGGTGGGGGGCCACGTGAACGTCGGACATCTGACCGATCCCGCGCTGTTGGCCGTCCCCGACCGGACGGCCCTCGTCGCCGGGCCGGAGGCCACCACCTACCGGGAGCTGGAGTCGCTCGTCCGGCGCGTCGGGTCGGCGCTGGCTCGTGCGGGGGTGGGTCGCGGGGACACCGTCGCCCTGGTGGACGTGGCGGGCGCGCTGCCGGTGGCCACCATCCTGGCTGCGGCCCGGCTGGGGGCGGCGACGGCCCAGATGAACGCCTACCTGACCGCCGGCGAGCTCCGACAGCTCGTCGGACTCGTCGGGGCGCGGGTGGGGGTGGCGGGCGCACCGTTCGCCGAGCGCCTGGGAGCGGCGGTCGACGGTCCGGTGCTGGGCTGGTCCGACGTGGTCGACGCCGAGGAGTGGGCAACTCCGTCGGTCGGCGAACGCGAGGACACCGCCCTCGTGCTGTTCACCAGCGGCACGACCGGACTGCCCAAGCCCGTGGCCATCAGCCACGGCGTGGTGGCCGACCGGCTGGCCTACTGGACCAAGCCCATCGATCCGACCGCGGAACAGGCGGTGGACATGATGTCCGCGCCCATCTTCCACATCGGGGGCACTCTCGGCCTGTTCGTCTCCCTGCACCAGGGCAAGGAGCTGGTCCTGCTGCCGAAATTCGACGCCGGGGCCTGGCTCGAGCTGGTGGAGCGGCACCGGGTGCGCCAGACCTTCGTGGTGCCGACGATGCTGCTCCGGATCCTCGACCACCCGAGGTTCGCCGACACCGACCTCAGTTCGCTGCGGTCGTTGAGCTACGGCGCGGCCCCGGCGTCGGCCGACCTCATCCGCCGGGCCATGGCCGAGCTGCCCGGGGTCGACTTCGCCAACACGTTCGGGCAGACCGAGACGCTCGGTGCCTACGCCTCGCTGACGCCCGACGACCACCGGCGGGGTGACCGGTTCGGCTCGGTGGGACGACCCCTCGCCGGCGTCGAGCTGCGCATCGTGGACCCGATCTCCGGTGCCCCTGTCGTCCCCGGCGAACCCGGCGAGTTCTGGGTGCGCGCCGCCCAGAACACGACTGCGGACTGGTTGGCGACCGGGGACACCGGGTGGCAGGACGAGGAGGGCTTCCTGTTCCTGTCCGGCCGACTGTCCGACGTGATCAACCGCGGTGGCGAGAAGCTCGGGCCGACCGAGGTGGAGGACGCGCTACGCGCCCATCCCGCCGTGCGCGACGCCGCGGTCGTCGGGGTGCCCGACGCCGAGCTCGGGGAGCGGGTGGGGGCGGTGGTCGTCGTCACGGGGTCCGTCTCGGCCGACGAGCTCGCCGTCCACTGCGCGACGCGGCTGGCGTCCTTCAAGGTGCCCGAGTACATCGGATTCGCCGACGAGCTGCCGGTCACCGTCCTGGGCAAGCTCGACCGACGGTCGCTGTCCGACCTGCTCCCGGACGTCCGGGTGGGGGCGCGTCCGTCCACCTGACCGTCTGACCGGGGATAGTCGACCCGGCCCGCGTCCGGGCCGGCGCGCTAGTCTCCCGGGCGTCCACCCTCGAGGGTGGCCGACGACATCGGAGGAACTGCAGGTGACCGACGACGACCTGAGCACCATCATCGGCACGCCCACGAGCACCACGGTCGTGACCGTGGAACGCGGCCAGCTGGCGGAGTTCGCCGCCGCGGTCAAGGACTCCAGCCCCGAGTACCGCGACCCACGCGCCGCCGCCGCCGTGGGGCTGGCCGGGATCCCGGCTCCCCCGACCTACCCGTTCGTGATGGGGAACTTCGGTGCCTTCCCCGAGCTCCAGCCCGACGACGCGCCGAAGGGCAACCCGATGGGAGCGGTCCTCGGGCCGCTCATGGCCAAGGGCGGCCTCATCCTCCACGGCGAACAGGAGTTCACCTACCACCGGCCCGTCTACGCCGGCGACGTGCTGGAGGGCCGGGGCACGGTGGTGGACGCGTACCGCAAGGAGTCCAAGGGCAAGGTGATGACCTTCGTCGTGGTCGAGACGGCGTGGAGCGACCAGGCGACGGGCGAACCGGTGTGCACGTCGCGGATGAACATCATCCACCGCATCTGATGGCCGCACCCGAGGTGTCGCCCGCCGACGCCGCCGTGCTGCGGCGGGTGGAGGACGGTGTGGCCTGGATCACCCTGAACCGGCCGGAGGCCGGCAACGCCCTGACCGCCGCCATGCGGGACCAGGTGGTGGCGTGGCTGGAGGAGGCCTCGGCCGACCTCGGCGTCCGGGTCGTCGTGCTGACCGGGAGCGGGGAGAAGGGCTTCTGCACCGGCGCCGACCTGCGGTCGTCGGGCCCCGCGCTCCCCCGTCCGGAGGGCGCTCCCGACCGCGCCGTCGGCGATGCCGCCCGCCTCATCCGTACCGGATGGCAGCGCCTGGTGGCCGCCGTGCTCGACTGCGAGAAGCCGGTGATCGCCGCCGTCAACGCCACCGCCGCCGGAGGTGGGATGCACCTGGCGCTCGCCTGCGACCTGGTGCTGGCCGCCGAGGAGGCCAAGTTCATCGAGGTCTTCGTCCGGCGGGGGATCGCCCCCGACGCCGGGGGTGCCTACCTCCTGGCCCGGCTCATCGGGCCGCAGAAGGCCAAGGAGCTGTTCTTCTTCGGGGACGACGTGCCCGCCCGGGAGGCCGAGCGCCTCGGACTCGTCAACAAGGTGGTCCCACGCGCCGAGCTCGAGACCGAGGTGACGGCGTGGGCGGCGCGCCTGGCGGCCGCCCCGACCAAGGCCATCGGCGTGGCCAAGTACCTGACCAACCGGGCACTCGACACCGACCGGGCCACGGCCCTGTGGGACGAGGCCGTGGGCCAGGAGCTGGTGACGGGCACCGAGGACTGCCGCGAGGGCCTGACCGCCTTCGCCGAGCGGCGGCCGCCGGTGTTCCGGGGCTGGTAGGCCGGCCGCCGGCCGGGCCGTTCCCCGATCCGGACGGCCGGAGGGGTGGCCCGCCCGGGGCCGTCGCGGCGGCCGTCGGCAACTGGAACGGGTTCTGTTTCCCGACGTCGAGATGCTAGAACTGCGAGGTGCACATGATCGGTGAAACCCACCTCCTGCCCGCGTCCACGTACGCCGACTGGATGGCCGTGCTGCGCATCGGCCTCGGCCTCTGGTGGATCAAGAGCTTCGCCCACAAGGACCTCGGGGGATGGCTCAAGCGGGGGTCCGGCATCGAGTGGGGTGGCTCCGTCGCCGAGAAGCACAAGTGGGGCTTCGTCAAGACCGGCTTCGACAAGGTCGTGCGGCCCCACCCGATCCCGATGGCGTACATCGTGGTGTTCTCGGAGCTGGCCCTCGGGCTCGGCCTGGTTCTCGGCTTCCTGACCCCGATCGCCCTGGTCTGCAGCATCCTCCTCAACCTCCTCTACTTCGTGCTGATGATCAGCGACTGGGCCGAGCAGGGTCAGAACCTGATGATGATCCTGGCCGCCGTCGTGGCGCTGTTCACCGAGTCCTGGCTGGTCTTCTCGATCGACCACCTGCTGCACCTCTTCGGGGCCTGAGCCGGTGGCCATCGGGATCCGGGAGGAGCACGAGGAGCTGCGGGCCGCCGTCCAGGGTTGGGCCGACACCCGCGACGTGGCGGGCGCAGTGCGCGTGGCGCTCGACGCCGACGCCGACACCGTCCCGCCCTACTGGGACGACCTCGCCGCGCAGGGACTGCTGGGCATCCACGTGCCGGAGGAGTTCGGTGGACAGGGAGCCGGCATCGTCGAGTTGGCCGTGGTGGCCGAGGAACTGGGCCGGAACGCCGCCGTAGGTCCCTGGGACACCTCCCTGGTGGTGGCCGGCATCGTGGCCGCCGACGGTGGCGGTGTGCTGGCCAAGGCGCTCCTGCCCGGCCTGGCCGATGGGAGCCTGACGGCGTCGCTCGCCTTTCCCGTCGCCGCGCCCGACGGCTCGCCGCTGGCGCCCCCCGGCCTCGTCGGCGAGCCCGGGCCGGACGGCTCGCTCCTGGTGACCGGCACGCTCCGACCCCTCGTGCACGGCGCCGTGGTCACCCACGTGCTGGCCCCGGTGGCGGTCGGCGACGCCACCCGCTGGGTGGTCCTGGAGCGGGCCGACACCACCGGAGTGGTCGAGCTGAAGAGCTTCGACCCGACCCGACCGGTGGCGGCGTGGACACTGACCTCCGCTCCGGTGGGGTCGGACCGGGTCCTCGACGTGCGCACGGGCGCCGTGCGGGACCTGGCCCTCGTCGTCCTGTCGGCCGAGGCCGTCGGCGGTGCCCGGTGGTGCGTCGACACGGCCGCCGAACACGCCCGCACCCGCGAGCAGTTCGGCCGGCCCATCGGCCAGTTCCAGGGGGTCAAGCACCGCGTGGCCAATCTGCTGGTGTCGGTCGAGCAGGGCGTGGCCGCCACCTGGGACGCCGCCCAGGTGCTCGAGTCCGAGGGGGGCACGCCCACCGGTGAGGAGACCGACCAGGCCAGCATGGCCGTCCACCTGGCCGCGGCACTGGTCCTCGACGGCTACGTGGAGGCCGCCAAGGGGGCCATCCAGGTGCTCGGCGGCATGGGCTTCACCTGGGAGCACGATGCCCACGTCCACCTGCGCCGAGCCACCACCCTGCGGCAGCTGGTCGGCGGCACCGCGCCACTGCGGGCCGAGTCGGCGCGCCTGGCCCTGGCCGGCTGGCGCCGCCACCTCACCGTCGACCTACCCCCCGGGGCCGAGGCGCTGCGGGCCGAGATCGGTCAGCTGCTGACCGGCGTGCTGGCCATCGCGGACGACGCCGGACGGCAGCGGGCCCTGGCCGACCTCGGGCTGCTCGCCCCGCACTGGCCGTCGCCCTGGGGAAGAGACGCCGGGGCCGTCGAACAGCTCGTCATCGACCAGGCGTTCGCCGAGGCCGGGCTCAAGCGGCCCACCTTCGCCGTGGCCGCCTGGGCGCTCCCCACGATCATCGCCCACGGCACCGACGGGCAGACCGAGCGGTTCGTGGGGCCGTCGATGCGGGGCGACATCATCTGGTGCCAGCTCTTCAGCGAGCCGGGGGCCGGTTCGGACCTGGCGTCGCTCACGACGCGGGCCACCAGGGTCGACGGCGGGTGGTCGTTGACGGGACAGAAGGTGTGGACGTCCGTGGCGGCCAAGGCCCACTGGGGCATCTGCCTGGCCCGGACGAACCCGGACGTCCCGAAGCACCAGGGGATCACGTACTTCCTCGTCGACATGCGCTCGGCCGGCATCGAGGTCCGCCCCCTGCGCGAGATCACCGGTGCCTCCCTGTTCAACGAGGTCTTCTTCGACGACTGCTTCGTGCCCGACGAGTGTGTCGTCGGCGAGGTCGACGGTGGGTGGAAGCTCGCCCGGACGACCTTGGCCAACGAGCGGGTCTCCCTCTCGACCGACTCGGCATTCGGGGGTGCGCTCGAAGGCGTGCTCGGGCGGATCGCCGCCCGGCCGGACCTGCAGGACCCGGTGACCCTCGACCGGCTGGGCCAGCTCCTCGCCGAGGCCCAGTCCCTCGCCCAACTCGGGATGCGGGCGACCCTGCGGTCCGTCGGCGGCCTCCAGCCGGGGCCCGAGTCGAGCGTCCGCAAGCTGGTCGGCGCCGAGTTCGACCAGCGGGTCCACGAATTCGGTCTCGACATCTGCGGACCGGAAGGTGCGGTCTTCGACGGCGACGCGGCCTTCTCGGCCTACATGGTGCTCCAGTCGAAGTGCATGACCATCGCCGGAGGGACGAGCGAGGTCCAGCGCAACGTGATCGGCGAACGACTGCTCGGTCTGCCGCGGGACCCGGAACCGGCCCGGTGACGGACCGCCGGTCCTCCCGTCCGACCGGGGGCGGGACGCCCCCACCGTTCGACGACCGGTCGGGTGGTCACCCCGTCCCCACGGGACGTCCGGCGGACGGTGCGGGATTCGTGCACCGCGGACCCGGGCGGAGGACCCGCACCGGTGGCTGCCGTGGCACGGCGTGGCGGGGAAATGGGAGACTGATCGACCACGACCGGGGAGCCCGGTGGTGGCCGCGCGAGGCCCGGTGGCGGGTCGAGGAGGAGGGAGTGGGACATGGCTGACGCAGCGCTGTACTTCGAGGACGTGGCCGAGGGTGACGAGGCCCCGGAGCTGACCCACGTGCTCACCCGCACCGATCTGGTGGCCTACGCCGGGGCATCGGGGGACTTCAACCCGATGCACCATGACGAGGTCAAGGCGACGGCGGCCGGCCAGCCGAGCGTGTTCGGTCACGGCATGTTCTCGATGGGACTGCTCGGCACCGCCATCACCAACTGGGTGGGCATCGGCAACGTGAAGCGCTTCACCGTCCGGTTCGCCCGCCAGACATGGCCCGACGAGGAGCTCCACTCGAAGATCGTGGTCACGGGCAAGCGCACCGACGGCGACGCCCACGTGCTCGATCTCGACGTGCGACTGCACAATGCGGCCGGCGAGGAGAAGGTGGTCGGCGAGGCCACCGCCCAGGTGCCCAGCCGCGCCTGACCCGGTCCGGCCGCACCCGGACCGCGCCCGACACCCTCGGGCCCCGTCCGGCCGCTCCCGGCCGCGGCTGACACCCTCGGGCCCCGTCCGGTCCGCCGATGGCCGGTACGCCGGAGTCGGGTTCGCGGGCCGGGTGCGTCACCCGGTCCCGGGACGGCCGGGGGTACAGTCGGGTCCGGGTGGGGACCGGCCGCCGCATGTCGCCCGATAGGGTCGACTGACGACTGGTGGAGTGAACATCCAGGGAGGGCTGTGGAGCGACGGCGTCGACGTGGACACCGGAGCCCCCGCGCCACCACCGGGAGGCGGTCCACCGCTGCGGCCGTCGCCGGCGCCGCGACACTCCTCCTCGCCTCGTCGGTGCTGGCCGGCTGCGGCAACGTGACCGTCCTGACGGTGACCCATGCCGGGGACACGGACGGAGTGACCGCCAAGACGATCCGCGTAGGTGCACTGGGCTCGTTCAGCGGATTCGCGGCATCCGACTTCGCTCCCGTCGAGACCGGGGCCGCGATCTATTTCGACCAGCTCAACGCCTCGGGCGGGGTCTACGGCCGGAAGATCGTGTACTCGCCGATCGTGGACGACGGTACGTCGCCCTCCGGCAATACCGCCGGTGCCCAACGCCTCGTCCAGAGCAAGGTGTTCGCCGTGGTCGGCGTCGGGACACCGTTCTTCACCGGCTCGTCCATCCTGCGCTCCCAGGCCGTCCCGACCTTCGGGATCCAGGAGAACACCAACGTCCAGTGGTCGGGACCGACCATGTTCGGGGCCGGTGGTTCGATCATCTCCGACTCGCTGCCGATGCCCCAGGTGGCCTACGTGGCCCAGCAGACCCACGCCCGGGCCGCCGCCGTCCTGGCCTACAACGTGGCCCAGTCGTCGGGTGGCTGCCAGGCCGTGGTCAAGGGTCTGCAGCGGTACCACGTGCCCACCCCGGTCATCGACTTCTCCATCCCCTACGGTGCGGCCACCCTCGACGCCGACGTGACCCGGATGCAGCAGGCCGGCGTCGACTTCGTGGCCACCTGCATGGACGCCACAGGGAACATCAAGCTCTCCCAGACCCTCCAGCAGCACGGGATGGGGTCAACCACCCAGTACTGGCTCGACGGCTATGACACCCGGATCCTGCACGACAACACGGCGGCCCTCGACGGGGCCTACTTCCTCCTCCAGCAGACGCCGTTCGAGATGACCCGGCTGGAGCCCGGTGTCTATCCCGGCATCGACGACTTCAACGCGGCGCTCCGGCGCTATGCGCCCGGCACCGCACCGTCGGGGACGGCACTGGCCGGCTGGGTCAGCGCCGACCTGTTCACCGAGGGCCTCCGGGCGATCGGCAACGACGTCACCCGCACGGCGCTGGTCCGGGCGATCAACAAGCTCACCGCCTTCACGGCGAACGGCGCCTATCCGCCGGTCAACTGGCGGGTCGCCCACTCCGCCCTCACCGGACTCGACTGCACGGCCTACGTGCGGGCCGAGAAGGACAGGTTCGTACCCGTCTTCACCACGCCGCAGAGCGTCTACTCCTGCTACGACCAGACCGGTGCCGCCCACACGTCGACCCAGACGGTGACGACGCTGCCGCTCCAGCCCGGGGTGCCCGGCCGATGACCCAGTTCCTCAACTACGCCGTCCCGGGTGTCCCCTTCGGGTGCGTGTTCGCCCTCATGGCCGTCGGCCTGGTGCTGACCTACAAGGCGTCGGGCGTGTTCAACCTGGCCTTCGGGGCCCAGGCCTTCGTCTCCGCCCTGGCCTACGTGTCGCTCGACCAGGACGGCTGGCCCCGGTGGGCGTCCACCGTCATCGCGGTCCTCGTCATCGGCCCCCTGGTGGGCGTCCTGCTCGACCGATTGCTGTTCCGGCGCATCCGCACGGCCTCGCCGCTGGTCAAACTGGTGCCGTCGCTCGGCCTGCTGGTCGCGCTGCCCCAACTGGCCCTCATCATCGCCGGCTCGACCCCGTCGATTCCGCCGCCGGCCATCGTCGGTGACGCCCAGCGCGTCTACCTGCACCTCGGCTCAGTGCCCCTCAGCGGCCTCGAGCTGTCGATCAGCGCCGCCACCGTCGTGGTGGTGGGCGGACTCGTCCTGCTGTTCCGGTTCACCCCGGTCGGCCTCGAGATGCGCGCCGTGGTGGAGAGCCCGCGGATGACCGAGCTCGCCGGGGTCAACGCCGGCCGGATCAGCGCCTTCGCCTGGATCCTGTCGAGCGTCATGGCGGCCCTGGCCGGGGTGCTGTTGTCGCCCCTCTACTCGCAGTTGGACCCGCAGAACTTCACCGTCCTGCTGGTGTGGGGCGTCGCCGGTGCGGTGATCGGCCGATTCGCCAGCCTGCCGCTGGCCCTCGTGGGGGGCCTGGCACTGGGCATCGCCCAACAGGTGATCGCCGGGTACCTGCCGGCCGGGGTCATCGCCAACGGGCTGCGACCGTCACTGCCGTTCGTGGTCCTGCTCATCTTCCTGCCGCTGACCCGCCAGCGCCAGATCGACGACCCCCTGTCGACGTGCGATCCGCCGTCTTCGGCGGCCGAGGCGGCCATAGTCGGCTACCGCTCGGCGTCCACGGTGGCGACCTCGGAGGGCGCGGTCCACTCCGTGGGGGTGTGGCACCAGCGGCTCGAGTCGCTGCCCGGCTCGCACATGACCGGGATACTCGTCCGTCGACCGACCGCCACCTTCGCCTGGGCGGTCGGAGGACTGACGATCGTGTCGGCGCTGACGTGGGTGCCACCCGACTGGCTGCTGACGATGAACCAGGGGGTGGCCTTCGCCATCATCTTCCTGTCGCTGACCCTGCTGACGGGGATGACCGGGCAGATCTCCCTGTGCCAGGCCACCTTCGCCGGCCTCGGGGGCTTCATGGCCGGTCAGCTGGCCAACCACTTCGGCCTGCCCATCGTGCTCGGCATGGTGGCCGGCGGGCTCCTGGCCGCCGGACTGGGGGTGCTGGTGGCCCTCCCGACCCTCCGACTGGCCGGCCTGCCGCTGGCCCTGGCCACGCTGGCCTTCGCCCTCCTGGCCGACAACATCCTCTTCCCCAACTCGTGGATCGGCAACGGTGCCGGCGGGATCACCGTCCCCCGTCCGTCGGCCGGGCCGGTCAGCTTCGCCGCGGCCAAACCGTTCTTCCTCCTGTCCCTCGTCATCCTGGCCGTGTGCGCCGGTGTCGTGAAGCTCGTGGGCGACGGGACCATGGGTCGCTACCTCTCCGCCGTGCGCGGCAGTGAGCTGGCGGCCAACGCGGTGGGGATCGACGTCTACCGGCTCCGTGTCCTGGTATTCGCACTGTCGGCGGCCCTGGCCGGGGTGGGCGGCGCCCTGTTCGGTTCGCTCGAGGGATCGCTGTCGGCCAACGACTTCGGCTACCAGATCTCTGCGGTGCTGCTCGTGGTGGTGGCCATCGTCGGCCTCGGCTCCATCGCCGGCGCCGTGGTGGCCGGCGTCGTCTACACGACGCTCCAGGTGGCGGTGACCTCGCTGCCGTCGCGGTACGCCGGCCTGGTGGCGGTGCTGTTCGGCCTGGCCACGCTCAGCTACACCCGCCACCCGGAAGGCTTCCTCGACTTCCTCAGTGGCCGGGTCCAGGCGTCGATCGCCGACCGTCGGGGCCGTCGACTCGGTCGCACCCCGGTCGCCGGTGGCCCGATGGACGGGGGCGTCGGTGGCCGGTCCTCGACGCCCGACCCGGTGGCGGGGGGAGCGGAATGACCACAGTCGACGGTCGGCCACCACCGCTCCTCGTGGCCCACGGGATCACCAAGCAGTTCGGCGGCATCACCGCACTGGACCACGTGGACATGGACGTGGCCGCCGGGGAGTCGGTGGGTGTGGTGGGACCGAATGGCGCGGGCAAGACCACGCTGTTCAACTGCCTGTTCGGGCTCGAGGCACCCGACGAGGGCTCCGTGGTCTTCGATGGCCGGCGCATCGACCGGTTGCCGGTGTGGAAGCGCAGCCGGCTGGGCATCGGCCGGACGTTCCAGCGGATGGAGCTGTTCGAGGGGATGACGGTCGCCGATCACCTGCTGGTCGCCGAGCAGGCCGCGAGCGGGACGGTGCGGATCTGGCGTGACTTCATCCACCGCGGGGGCCCGAGCCCCGCCGAGCTCCGACACGTGGAGCAGGTGCTCGAGCTGTTGGGACTGGCCGCGCTGGCCGGTCGCCCCGTGGACACGCTGGACCTCGGGCACGCCCGGCTGGTGGAGCTCGGCCGGGCCATGATGGGCACGCCCCGGCTCCTCATGCTCGATGAGCCGTCGTCCGGGCTCGACGCGGAGGACACGGACCGGCTGGCGCGGATCCTGGGCGAGACGCGCCGGACCACCGGGGTGGCCGTCGTGCTGGTGGAGCACGACCTCGCCCTCGTCGAGTCCGCGGTCGACCGCCTCTACGTCCTCAATTTCGGCAAGGTGCTGGCCACCGGGGCGGTGGACGAGGTGTTGGCCGACCCCGACGTCCGCCGCGCCTACCTCGGGAGCACGGCGTGAGCGCCGCGGGGCGCGAGCCGACGCCGGCGGACGGTCCGGTGGCGGACGGCCAACCCCTCTTGGAGCTCCGCGACGTGGGCGCCTCCTACGGCCCCTACCAGGCGCTGTTCGAGGTGTCGTTGACGGTGCGGGCCGGACACGCACTGGCCCTGGTCGGGGCCAACGGGGCCGGCAAGTCGACGGTGGCCCGGGTGGTGTCCGGCCTGGTGCCGACCACGCGGGGCACGATCCGGTTCGACGGTCGGGACATCACCGGGAGGCCGGCGTACGAGATCGCCCGCATGGGACTGTCCCAGCTCACCGAGGGGCGCTCGGTCTTCGCGTCCCTGACCGTCGAGGAGAACCTCACGCTGTCCTTCCGGCGCGCCCTCGGTCGCCGGGGTGTGGCCGACGCCCTGGACCGTGCCTACGCCGCCTTCCCCCGGCTGGGAGAGCGGCGCACCCAGTCGGCGGGGACCCTGTCCGGCGGCGAGCAACGCATGCTGGCGCTCGCCCGGGTGCTGGTGCTCGAGCAACGGCTGCTCGTGGTCGACGAGCTGTCCTTCGGGTTGGCCCCGGTGGTGGTCGACGAGGTCTACGCCGCCCTGGAACAGGTGCTGGCCTCGGGGACGTCGCTCCTGCTGATCGAGCAGCACGTGGACCGAGCCCTGGTCCTGGCCGACGACGTGGTCGTGCTGAGCAAGGGCCGGGTCGTCTACGACGGGCCGGTGGCCGGGGTCGAGGGTCGCCTCGGCGACCTGGTGCTCGGCCGGCCCGACCCCGCGGCGGGGTAGGCCGACCGGGCCACCGGACGGAAGAGTCGTGGCCGGACCGGGCCCGTCGTGGCGGGACCGGTCCGGCCACCCAGACCGACTACGCCAGGCTGAAGGGTGGGACGCCGGACGAGATGCCCTTGAACAGCTCGCCCTTCGCCGCGGCCAGCTCCGCCGGGGTCCACATCGAGTCGCGGTGGAGCTCGCCCACCGGGTGGAAGCCGCCCATGGCCCAGATGTCGCCGCCGTAGACGATGAAGTTCTGACCGCTGATGTCGGCGGCCTCGTCGGTGGCGAGGAACGTCACCAGCTGGGCCACGTTGCGGGGGTCGAACTTGTCGAACCCGTCGTCGGCCTTGGCCATCTCACCGAAGATGTTCTCGGTCATACGCGTGCGGGCCCGTGGGCTGATGGAGTTGCTCGTGATGCCGTACCGTCCGAGCTCGCGGGCGAGGACCCAGGTCATCGAAGCGATGCCGGCCTTGGCGGCCGAGTAGTTGGCCTGGCCGGCATTGCCGAACAATCCGGCCTCGGACGAGGTGTTGATGATGCGACCGCTGACGTCCTCACCGGCCTTGGCCCGGCCCCGCCAGTAGACGGCGGCGTGGTGCGCCGGCGCGAAATGGCCCTTCAGGTGGACCCGGATGACGTCGTCCCAGTCCGACTCCTCCATGTTGAAGCTCATCTTGTCCCGGAGGATGCCGGCGTTGTTCACCAGGATGTCCAGCTGGCCGAACGTGTCCACGGCCTGGTCGACGAGGGCCTTGGCGCCTTCCCACGAGCTGACGTCCGAGGCGTTGACGGCTGCGTCGCTGCCCCCGGCCTTGATGAGGTCGACGACCTCCTCGGCCGGGTGCTTGTCGCCTCCCTCGCCCTGGAGTGAGGCCCCGACGTCGTTGACGATGACCTTCGCGCCCTCGGAGGCCAGCAGGAGGGCCTCCTCACGTCCGATCCCCCGGCCTGCGCCGGTGACGATGGCGACCTTGCCGTCGAGCATTCCCATGGTGTCCTCCTGAGTGGATACGTAGCTGTCGTTGATCAGTGGGCGAAAATCGGGCCGCGCACGCTGACGACGTGGCGGAACCGGGGAAGCATGGCCGAATCCCACCCCCGCCGCAAGAACAGGGTCCACCCGTCCGCCGGCGCCCGTCCCGTCCGACGGGGTCGCACCGGACCGGCCCCGGGTGCCCCGTCGGTGTCCGGAGCCCGCCCCGGCCCGGTCGGTCAGCCCGCGGGCGGCTCCAGCACCAGGACCGGGATGACCCGCTCGGTGGCCTGCTGGTAGTCGGCGTACGGGGGATAGGCCTCGACGGCGCGCTCCCACCAGAGCGTGCGCTCATCTCCGTGGACCTCCCGGGCGGTGCGGTCCTCCTTGTGCGCGCCGTCCTGGAGCTCGACGAGCGGCTCGGCGACGACGTTGGCATACCAGGAGGGATGGGTGGGCGCGCCGCCCTGCGAGGCGACGATGGCGTAGACCCCGTCGTGCTCGACCCGCATGAGTGGGGTCTTGCGGATCCTGCCGGACCGGACACCACGGTTGGTCACGATGACCACGGGCATCCCGGTGTCGAGGAGCGTGGTGGCCTCCGTGCCGCCGGACGCCTCGTAGCGGGCCACCTGGTCCCGGACCCATTCCTGTGCACTCGGCTCGTACTCACCAGTCAGCGGCATGCGTCCAGTGAACACGCTCCTGGCCGGTGTCGCCAGCGTGCCGGCGCGGCGCGGCGCGGCGCGGGGTCGTGGGGCGAGAGCGTGCGGGCGAGAGCGTGCGGGCGAGAGGATTCGAACCTCCACCCCCGAAGGGACCGGGACCTAAACCCGGCGCGTCTGCCGATTCCGCCACGCCCGCGTGGTGGCCAGACTACCGACCGCCGGCCGGACCCGGGGAGGGGTCGGGTGCCCACCCGGGAGCCGCCGGGACCCCTGGCTATAGTCAGCCTGTGCCGACCCCGCCCCCCGCCCCCGCCTCGTCGTCGTCCGCCACCGAACCCGGTGTCCCGACCCCGGGCGCGGGACCGGGCGCACCGACGGCCGACGGGACCGGAGCCGAGGTGGCGGACCGCGTCCGGTACCTGGACGAGGTGATGGCCGAGATCGACGCCGAGGTGCGCCGCCGCCGGGCGTCGGGGGACCTGCCCGCCGGCCTCGAGCGTGAGCTCGACGAGCTCTTCCTCGAGTTCTCGCCGGTGGGCCTGCAGGGCCGCGCCCGCCTGCGCGAGACGCTCTCCCTGGTCGACGGCTCGGCCTACGTGGACATCGCCGTGCCGACGGCCTCGAACAAGGCGGTGGGGAGCTACATCAAGCGGGTCATGCGCAAGGGCCTCGGCTGGTACATGAACTTCATCGTCACCCAGATCGTGAAGTTCGCCTGGTCCGTCTCGCGCATGTTCCACGTCGTGGTCGACCACATCGAGGACCTCGAGGCCGCAGTGGAGGCGCACCGGTCGCCCGACCTGCCCGCGTCGGTGGCCCCCTCGGCGAGCGACGGTGGATCCTGGTGGGCCGCGGCCGCCGTCGAGGCCCTGGCCGGTGTGACCGAGCGGGTCGTGGTGGCCGACTGCGGTGACGCGTCGCTCGTCGAGGCGCTGCTCGTCGCCGGTGTGGACGCGTACGGGGTCGATCCGTCGGACCTGGCCCTCGAGCCGGCCCTCGACCGGGGGGTCGACGTGCGGGCCGAGCCGGCCCTCGACCATCTCGAGGTGGTGGCCGACGAGGCACTGGGCGGGATCGTGCTGACGGGCTCCGTCCAGTGGCTCCGGCCCAACGAGCGCGAACGCGTGCTGGACCTCGTGTCGTCCCGACTGGCGGTCGACGGGACCTTCGTGCTGCACTCGGCGTCGCCCGCCGCCTGGGCCGCCTCCGCGCCGCCTGTCGTCCGGGACCTCGCCCCGGGACATCCGCTCCATCCCGAGACGTGGGCGCACCTGCTCGGCGGGCGGGGATTCGTCGTCACCGCCACCGTCACCGGGGGCGACGACCGGCGGCTGGCCCACGTGGGAGGGGACACCGCCGACTCCGCCACCGTCAACGCGGCCATCGACGCCATCAACGACCAGCTGCTCGGTCCGACGGAGTACCTCGTGGTCGCCACGCGCGAGCGGTGACCGCCGTCCACCAGTTCGTGCCCGCGCTCCTTCCCCGGGACGCCACGGGGGACCACACCCGCGCCCTGCGCGATGCGTTGCGGGCGGCCGGATGGGAGTCCGACATCTACGTCGAGGCGGCCCATGACGAACTCCAGGACGAGGCGACGTATTTCGAGAAGTACCCGTCGCGGGCCCGTCCCGGCGACGTCCTCCTGTACCAGCTCGGGACGTCGTCACCCGTGGCCGAGTTCCTGCTCGGCCGGGACGAGCCGTTGGTGCTCGACTACCACAACGTGACCCCGGCATCGTTCTACGAGGGGTGGGAGGAGCACACCGTGGAGAAGGTCGCGCTGGCCCGCCGGCAGGTCGCCGCGCTGGCGCCCCACGCGGTGCTCGGGATCGCCGACTCGGCCTTCAACGCCCGCGAGCTCGAGGACCTGGGTTGTCCGGCGACTGCCGTGGTGCCGATCCTGGTGGACCTCCAGACCGCCCACGGCGCGGCCGACGCCGCCGAACTCGCCCGGCTGACGGCCGACCACGGGGACGCCACGGTGCTCCTGTTCGTCGGCCGGCTGTCGCCCAACAAGTGCCACGAACGCCTCGTGGAGGCGCTGTGGGTCTACCGGCGGCTCTACGACCCCGACGCACGCCTGCACCTCGTGGGACCGACGGTGACCCCGGAGTACGCCGAAGCGGTCTTCGCCTTCGCCGATGAGCTGGGGCTGGCGGACGCGGTCCGTCACGCCGAGGGACTGACGGGAGCCGAGCTGGCCGCCTGGTACGGGGACGCCGACGTGTTCGTCTGCCTGTCCGAGCACGAGGGCTTCTGCATCCCGCTGCTCGAGGCGATGCGGGCCGACACGCCGATCGTGGCGCTCGACGCCGGTGCGGTGGGGGAGACACTGGCCGACGCCGGCCTGCTCCTGGAGGAGGCCCGTCCGGCCACGGTGGCGGCGGCCGTGCATCGGATCCGGCAGGACGACGGCCTGGCGGCGTTCCTCACCGAGGCCGGGCGCCGGCGCCTCGAGGACTTCGCGGCACCGGTCACCCGGCAGCGGTTCGTGGAGGTGCTGGCCGGCGTCGCCGGACGGGAGCCGGTGGTGGCGTGAAGCTCACCTTCGTCACCCCCCGCTACGGCACCGAGGTCATCGGCGGGGCCGAGACCGCGGCCCGGATGCTCGCCGAGCGACTCTGCCTCCGGCCCGGCTGGGAGGTCGAGGTCCTCACCAGCTGCGCGCTCGACCACCTGACGTGGGAGAACACCGAACCCGCCGGCACCACCCACGTGAACGGAGTCACCGTCCGACGGTTCCCGACCGCGTCACCCCGCACCCTCGACTACTTCGCGCTCGACGGGAAGCTGCGGGTGGCCCCCGAGATCGCCACCCTGAGCGAGACCCGGCAGTGGATCGCCCTCAACGGTCCGATGTGCCCGGGTCTGGTCGATGCGGTGGCGGCGACGGATGCCGACGTGATCGCCTGCTACCCGTACCTGTTCGCCACCACGGTGGACGCCATCGCCGTGTCCGAGGTCCCGGTGGTGCTCCATCCCGCCGCCCACGACGAGCCGGCACTCTACTTCTCCGCCTTCCGCCGCAGCTTCCGGGACGTCGACGGGTTCGTGTACCACACCCGTGCCGAACGTGACCTCATGGAGGACGTCTACCGGATCGGGGCCCGACCCCAGGTGGTCCTGGGCCTGGGCGTCAACGACCCGGCCGGCGCCGGTCGGCGCGGGAGCGAGATCCTCGGCCTCGGTGACCGCCCCTACCTGTGCTATCTGGGCCGGGTGGACGAGCACAAGGGCTGCGGCATGCTCGCCGACTACTTCGCCGAGTACAAGGCGCGCAACCCGTCGGACCTCGCACTCGCCTTCGTCGGGCCCGTGTCGGCCAAATCACCCGAGCACCCGGACATCGTGGTGACCGGCACCGTGTCGGAGGCCGACAAGTGGGACGTCCTGGCCGACGCCCGGGTCATGGTGACGCCGTCGGCCTACGAGTCGTTCTCGCTCGTCGTGCTCGAAGCCTGGACGCTCGGCGTCCCGGTGCTGGTCAACGGGTCCTGTGCCGCCACCATGGAGCACTGCAGGCGCTCCGGCGGCGGACTCTGGTTCGACTCCTACCGGAGCTTCGAGGCCACGGTGACCCGGCTGGTCGGGGATGCCGGCCTCCGGGCGGACCTGGGGGAGGCCGGGCGCCGCTACACCGAGCACAACTACCTGTGGCCGTCGATCATCGACCGGTACACGACGTTTCTGGAGGCCGTCGTGGCCCGGGGCCGACGGGCACCGCTGCGGAACCGGCGCCTCGGTCTGCAGTCCGGCGGCACGGCCTACGTGCGGGAGGGGGTCAGCGGTGGCGCCTGACTCCGACACCGGCGGACCCGACGCGGCCGCCCCCGGCGCGGACGCTCCGGAAGGAGCCGCCGTGGGTGCGGCGCCCGCAGCTGCGGCCGCCGAAGGTGGGTCCGCCGAGGATCCGCGTGCCGCACTGCCCGACGACGAGCGAGCCCTGCTCGAGGCCTTCGACCGGCTGCGCCCGCAGGGGACGCTTCGGTGGAACTTCGACGACGCGGTGCGCAGGCTGACCGAGCCGTCGGACGTGCCGGGACGGTCGGCGCCCTGGAGTGGACTCCCCGCCGACCTGTGGGATCGGGGCCGGAGCGCCAAGGCGTCGGAGCGGGTGCTGGGCGATGTGGTCAAGCTCGTGGCCCAGGACGTCACCGAGTACACCGACCGTGCGGTCGACGAGTCACGGGAGCTCACCGACCGGTCGGTGGCCGAGCTCCGACAGACGACGCTCGACGCCGTGCGGTTCCTGTCCTCACGAGTGGACCGGCTCGAGGCCGCTCTCGACCCGCTCGGCATCGAACCGGCCGAGCTCGCACTTCCCGACCCGGACACGTCGGCCTGGACGGACCGGGCGGCGGCGTGGGCGGGGGCCCGGGGCGACCTGCCGGCGATGGTGGGCGACCTCGGCTCCGACGGGCTCGTCGCGTCCGTGGCCGGGGCCGGCATCGCCGTGGACGCCGTCGACCCGCGGGGCGCGGTGGTGTGGGCGGGACCGTTCTCGCTCACGGACGGGACCGGGCCCGGCACCACCGGCGTGACCGTGACGATGGCCGAGGCCGTCGACCACCTGCGGAGCCTGCCTACTGGCAGCCGGGGCTGCATCATCCTCTCGGGGTGCGTCGACCGGGCCGGACTGCCCGGCAAGGTCGAGCTGGTGGACGAAGCCGTGCGGGTGATGGCTACCGGGGGAACCCTGGTGCTGCTGGTTACCGACCAGACAGCTTGGGACGCCGCCCTGGATCCCGTCGTACGGGACCTGCTGCCCGGTCGACCCCTGCACCCCGAGGCCTGGAAGCTCGTCCTGGCACACCGGGGCGTGCCCGGTGCCGAGTGGCTGGCCGCCCCGTCGGGGTCGGTCCACGCCGTGGTCGCCGAGGTCGGCCGATGAGCGGGATCCACCTCTTCGTCCCCATGCTCCACCGACGGGACGCGGTCGGCGAGCACACCCGGTCGCTGCGGGACCGCCTGGTCGAAGAGGGTGTGGAGTGCCGGATCTACATCGACATGCCGGACCCGGACACGGTGGGGGAGACCCGTCCCTACCGCGACTACGAGGCCGACGCCCGGCCCGGGGACGTGCTGGTCTACCAGATGGCGACCCGGTCGGAGATGGCGACCTGGTTGCGCGGCCGGCCGGAGCCGGTCGTGATCAACTACCACAGCATCACCCCGGCACAGTTCTTCGTCCCCTGGAACAACTGGATCGCCCGGCACCAGGTCGCCGCCACCCAGGACATGGCCGCGCTGGCTCCGACGGCCGCACTCGGGATCGGGGTGTCCGAGTTCGACGCCGAGGAACTGCGGCGGGCCGGATGCCCCGACGTCACCGTGATCCCGGTGGCCAACGTCCAGGTCCCCCCGCCGCCGCCCGACCCGGAGGCGCTGGCCGCCCTGGAGCGCGCGCCGGGCGGCCCCCACTGGCTGTCCGTCGGTCGGCTCGCCCCCAACAAGGGACACGAGGACACCCTCGCCGCCCTGTTCGTCGCCCGGGCCACGTCGGCTCCCGACGCCCGGCTGACCATCGTCGGCGCGGCCAGTGAACCCGCCTACGCCCGGGCGCTCCACCGGTACACGGCGGCGCTGGGGCTGTCGGGGGCGGTCACCTTCGCCTCACGGCTCAGCGACGCCGAGCTGTCGGCGCAGTACGCGGCGGCCGACGTACTGGTGATGCTGTCGGCGCACGAGGGCTTCGGGGTGCCGCTGCTCGAGGCCATGTCCCACGGCGTCCCGGTGGTGGCCTTCGCCTCGGGGGCCGTGCCCGAGATCGTGGACGGGGCGGGTGTGCTCCTGTACGAGCGCGGACCGCGTCGTGTGGCCGACGCGGTCGCCACCCTGCTGGACGATCCCGACCGTTGCGCCGCCCTCGTGGCCGCGGGCCGGGCCCGGCCCTCGGCACTCGGACTCGACCGGGCGGCATCGGACCTGGTGGCGGCGCTGCGGGGCGTCGCCGGAAGGGAGGGAGGGTCGCCCGTCGGTGCGCCTGGGGCGCCCGGTGCCGGCGCCCCCCTGCGTCCGTGAGGACCCCTGAGCAACTAGGCTCAGCGCTCATGGATTCCCCTCGCCACACACCCGCGTCCGTGCTCCTGAGCGGCAACGCCGGGACCCCCGAGATGAAGGCCGGCGCGGACGTCGGGCCCGGATCGGAGATCTTCCAGCGGCTGCTGAAGGAGCGCATCGTCTTCATCGGCTCGGCCATCGACCAGAACACGGCCAACCTGGTGTGCTCGCAGCTGATCCTGCTCGAGGCCGAGAGCCAGGAACGTGACATCTCGGTCTACATCAACTCACCCGGCGGATCGGTCACCGACGGACTGGCCATCTACGACACCATGCAGTACGTGCAGTGCGACGTGCGCACCATCTGCATCGGTCTCGCCGCCTCGATGGGCCAGTTCCTGCTCTGTGCCGGCACCCCGGGCAAGCGGTTCGCCCTGCCCCACAGCCGGATCCTGATGCACCAGCCCTCGGGCGGCATGCAGGGCCAGGCGTCGGACATCGCCATCCAGGCCGAGCAGATCATCTACCTCAAGCGCATGCTCGCCGAGCGGATCGCCTTCCACACCGGCCAGCCGGTGGAGCGGATCGAGGCCGACTCCGACCGCGACCGCTGGTTCACGGCGGAGGAGGCCCGCGAGTACGGATTCATCGACGAGGTGATCCAGAAGGACGCCATGCAGGTACCGACGGCCGGCTCGGGGTCCGCCACCTGATGGCACTCGGCGTGGATGAGCCGGCTTCCGCCGGCTCCGAGCCCGAACGACCGTCCGTCATCGGGGGCAGCACCCGATTCGTCCCGGGGCAGAGCAACGACCGGATCACCGTCGTCAACGGCAAGGTGCAGCTGGGTCAGCGCCTCGTCGACCTGTGGCGCAACCGGGACCTCCTCCTCCTCCTCACCCGGACCGAACTGAAGGTCAAGTACAAGGAGTCGGTGCTCGGCTACGCCTGGTCGATGCTCAACCCGGCCCTGGTGCTGGGGATCTACTACATGATCTTCAAGGTCATCTCCAAGACCCCGCAGCCGCACTTCGCCATCTGGTTGTTCTGCGGGCTCCTGGTGTGGAACCTCTTCAACAACTCGGCGATGGGCTCGACCACGGTGGTGGTGGGCAAGGCCGGCATCATCAAGAAGGTCGCCTTCCCGCGCGAGCTCCTCGCCATGTCCACCGTCGGCGTGGCCGTGGTGCTGTTCGCCATCCAGTGTGGCGTCCTCGTGATCTTCCTCGCCGCCTTCCAGCTGACCCCGGACTGGGGCCTGATCTGGCTGCTGCCGCTGGCGTTCATCGCCCTGCTGGTCTTCACCAGCGCGGTGTCCATCTTCCTGTCGGCGGTCAACGTGTACCTGCGGGACACGCAGCACCTGACCGAAGTGGCACTGATGGCCTGGTTCTGGCTCACTCCGATCGTCTACCCCTTCGGTCTGGTCGCGCCCCACCTCGCCCGTCACCACCTCACGTGGCTCTACCTGTCCAATCCGATCGCGCCGATCGCCATGACCTTCCAACGGGTCATCTACGGGCACACCTACTACATCGCGACCGTGGCGCAGGGCAACACGACCCACAAGGTGAGCGAGGTACTGCCGGGGTACGGGGCCAGCTGGTACGCGATGCTGATCGGCATCGTGTTCGTGATCAGTGTCGTCCTCTTCCTCCTCTCCCTGGTGGTCTTCGGCCGGCTCGAGGGCAACTTCGCCGAGGAGCTCTGACCGGTGTCCACCGCCATCGAAGTGAAGGACATCTCCAAGCAATTCCGCCTCTACACCGAGAAGCACACGTCCCTGAAGGAACGGATCGTCAAGGGCGGCAAGAATCCCTACACGCCGTTCTGGGCACTCCGCGACGTGAACGTCGAGATCCAACAGGGGGAGACGTTCGGCATCGTCGGGCGCAACGGGTGCGGCAAGTCGACGCTGCTGAAGTGCATCGCCGGCATCCTCAAGCCGACCTCGGGGGAGATCCGGGTGCGCGGCAGCCTGGCGGCGATGCTCGAGCTCGGTGCCGGGTTCCAGCCCGACCTGTCCGGACGCGACAACATCTACCTCAACGGCTCGCTGCTCGGCCTCTCCCGGGCCGACATCGACAAGCGGTATGAAGCCATCGTCGCCTTCGCCGAACTCGAGGAGTTCATCGACAACCAGGTGAAGTTCTACTCGTCGGGCATGTACGTCCGCCTCGGGTTCGCGGTGGCGGTGAACGTCGAGCCGGACGTCCTCCTGGTCGACGAGGTCCTCGCCGTCGGTGACGCGTCGTTCCAGCGCAAGTGTCTCGACCACGTGAAGCGGTTCCAACGCGAGGGGCGGACCATCCTGGTGGTGAGCCACTCCACCGACGTGATGCGCCAGAACTGCTCGCGGGCCATGGTGATGAACCACGGCCAGGTCATCACCATCGACGAGCCGGGTGAGGCGATCCGGGTCTTCCTGGCCGACCTGCTCGGCGTCGGGACACTCGAGGGATCCGAGTCGGGGGGCATCGCCGGCAACGTCCTGGCCATCGGCGCCGTCCACGCCGACCACGGTGGCAGCGGCGAGCGGATGCACCTCTACCCCGGTGAGTCGCTCACCATCACCGCCGACCTCGACAGCCTCGCCCCCGTGCCCAACGCCATGGCGACGATCGCCATCCACGACGACAACAACGAGCTCGTCTTCGCATCCGACCCCGACGACCGGATGTGCGCCATCGAAGTGCCCGAGGGCGGTGGGATCGTCCGGTTCCACTTTCCCGAGGTCCCCCTGCTCGACGGTACGTACTCGGTGAGCGTCGGCGTGCGCAGCGCCACCGAGACCGCCATCTACGACTGGAAGGACCAGGTCACGAAATTCGAGGTGGCCAACCCGGGTCGGTCGACCGGCCGGGTCCGCCTCCTGCCCGACATCAGCTTCCGCCTGCGCGGCCTCGGCCTCACCGGCGAGGTGCCCGCCATCAGCGGCGAGTACTCCCCGTCGCCGCTGCCGGGCTGGGAGGAGTCCACGGCGTGACCGTCACCCGGATCGACCAGGTGATCCCCACGCTGGCCAGCCGGGACGCCATCGGTGGACATGTGATGCAGCTCCGGGACCTGTTGCGGTCACGCGGCTACGCATCGGACGTGTTCTACGGCAACGCCAGCCCCGACCGCGTCGACGAGGGGTTCGCGATCACCCGCATCGGCGACCCGCCGAGCTCCGGGCGGGTACTGCTCTACCAGCTCTCCATCGGCAGCGGCGTGGCCGACGTCTTCCGCGACCGACCCGAGCGGAAGTTCGTGAACTACCACAACATCACACCGGCGGACCTGGTGGAGGACTGGATCCCCCAGGTCGGCGAAGAGGTGCGGTGGGGGAGGGCCCAGTTGCGGGAGCTGGCCCCGGTGACCGAGTTCGCCATCGCCGACTCCGTCTACAACGAGACCGAGCTCCGTGACGCCGGCTACCGCTCGACGACCACGGTGCCGCTGCTGATCGATCCGGAGGACTTCACCGGCTCACCCGACCCGGCACTGAGTGCCCGGCTCGGGCGGCAGCGTCGGTCCGGAGGGACCGACCTGCTGTTCGTGGGCAAGGTCTCTCCCCACAAGGGCCAGCACGACCTCGTCAAGGCGCTGGCCGCCTACCGGCGGCTGTACGATCCCGAGGCCCGCCTCCACATCGTGGGCGGCGCCATCTCCGAGGAGTACCAGCGGGCCGTCGAGCGGTTCGCCGACGAGCTCGACCTGGCCGACGCCGTGGAATTCGCCGGATCGGTCACCCACGGGGAGCTGATGGCGTACTACGAACACTGCGACGTGTTCCTCTGCCTGTCCAACCACGAGGGGTTCTGTGTCCCGCTCCTCGAGTCGATGTACCACCGACTGCCCATCGTGTCCTACCAGTTCACGGCGGTCCCGGAGACCGTGGGCGGGGCCGGCCTGATCCTGCCCGACAAGGAGCCGGCGCGGGTCGCCGCGGCCGTGCACCGAGTGGTGACGGACGACCGTCTGCGGGCCGAACTGGCCATCGCCGCCGGTGAGCGCGTCGACTGGTTCGCCCTGCGGAGGGTCCAGGACGGGTTCGTCACCGCCCTGGAGTCCGCCTGCGCGGCATGACGCCACGGGTTCCTGGCGGGCCAGGGGGGCCACGCCGCGGGCCGGCATGAGGATCGCCTTCGTCGTGCCGCGGTACGGGCCCGCCATCATCGGCGGTGCCGAGACCGCCGCCCGGCTCCTCGCCGAGCATCTGGTCGTCCGCAAGGGATGGGACGTCGACGTCCTCACCACCTGCGCCGAGGACTTCGTCACCTGGGAGGACGTCTACCGCCCGGGGGAGGAGTGGATCGGGGGGGTGCGCGTGGTGCGGTTCCGGTCGGCGGCCGGACGCGAGCCCTCGTTCCACCCGTTGTCCGCCGCGCTCCTGGCCGACCCGACGGCGGTCTCCATCGAGGACGCAGAGCGATGGCTGGACCTCCAGGGACCGATCGCACCGGACCTGGCCGACGCCGCCGAGGCGTGGGACGGCGACGCCATGGTGTTCTACCCGTACCTCTACTGGCCGACGGTCCGGGTGATCGGCCGGGCGACCGTACCGACGATCCTGCACCCGGCGGCCCACGACGAGCCGGCACTCCACCTGCCGATCTTCCCGGCGGTGTTCGACGCCGCGGACGCCCTCGTGTTCCAGACGGAGGCCGAGCGGCATCTGGTCGAGGCGTGCTTCCCCGTCGCCTCCCACCGCCAGCTCCTGCTCGGCCTGGGCGTCGACGACCCGGACGTGCCGGTGGACGGCGTGGTCACCTACGGTGCCGATTCCGGTGCCGACCTCGGGTCCGGTGCCGACGGTGACGTGGCTGCCGGGGGCGACGCGGCGGCCGGGGGCGACGCGGCGGCCGGGGGCGACGCGGCGGCCGGTCCCGGTTCCGGTGGGGCCACGGAGCCCGTGTCCGCGGGTGCACCGCACCCCGTCCCCGACGTACCGTTCCTCTGCTGTCTGGGACGCGTCGACGACCATAAGGGCACGAACCTCCTGGCCGCCTACTTCGCCCGCTACAAGGTGCGCCGTCCGGGACCCCTCCGCCTCGTGCTGGCCGGTCCGGTGGTGGAGGCGCCGCCACCCCACCCCGACATCGACGTGGTCGGCCCGGTGTCCGACGTCGACAAGTGGGCGCTGCTCTCGGGTGCCGCAGCCGTAGTGTCCCCGTCGCCCTGGGAGGCGTTCTCCCTGGTGGTGGCCGAGGCCTGGAGTGCCCGGACGCCGGTCCTGGTCAACGCCGGGTGCGCAGCCACCGTCGAGCACTGCCGACGCGCGGGCGGTGGCCTGCGCTTCGACGGATACGGCGAGTTCGAGGTGGCGGTGGACAGGCTCATCGGTGACCCGACGTTCGGCGAGGCGCTCGGCGCCCGGGGCCGCGCCTACGTGGACGCCCGGTTCCGATGGCCCCAGATCGTCGACCGGTATGCGGCCTTCGTGGAGTCCGTGGCGGCACGAGGCCGGCGGGCAACGGCCTGACGTCAGGTCGGGGACCGTCCGCCCCGCTGGTCCGGTGCGCCCCGCACCTCCGGTGCGCCCGGCCGGCCGGTGTGCCCGGATCGGCCGGCTCGGCCGGCTCGGCCGGCTCGGCCGGCTCGGCCGGATCGGCCGGATCGGCCGGTGTGCCCGTTTTGACTGAAACGCCGGTCATCCAGGGGTCGATGGGGTCACGTGGTCGGGGGGTGTCCCCCGCAGGGCCCCACACCGGCCGTATCGTGGACGGTCGTGTCGATCCCGTGTTCCAGGCGTCCGCCGACGGAGTCCGCGCCACGGCCCGGCCTCCGTGGCGCCCGATTCCGCCGCCTCGCCATGGCGATCGCCCTGGCGTGCGGCGCAGGCGTGCTTCCGCTCGCCGGCAGCATCGTCGTCGCCCCCGCCGCCCAGGCGTACCCGTCGGCGACCATCAGCCTGACCGGACACGGCTTCGGTCACGGACGGGGCATGGGCCAGTGGGGGGCGTTCGGGTACGCCTACGACGGCTGGTCGTGGCAGCAGATCGTCGGGCACTACTACTCGGGCAGCATGCCGACCGCACTGACGCCGGCCCAGGAGGCGACCGACATCGGCGTCGTGCTCACCGAGAACAACGGCAACGACGTCATCGTCACCTCGGGGAACGGCTTCCTGCTGTGGGGTCAGCACTTCGTCGCCGGGCAGGCGGTCCGCCTGGTGCCGGACGGGACCGGTAGCTGGAGCCTGTACTCCGGGTCCGGGTGCGGGGGTCCGTGGACGGGACCCTTCGCCACCGGAGCGGTCGATCCCGTCGTCGTCCCCGATCACGAAACGGTCATCGGGGACCCGCCCGCCACCGTCGCCGCGGACGCCCTCCAGCTGTGCCAGGGCAACGGCAACGTGTCCGTCCGCGGCAAGCTGTTGGCCACGTACAACACGGGCTCGCCCGCCGCGCCCCGCACGGTCAACGTGCTGCCGTTGGAGGAGTACGTGGCCGGGGTGGTGCCCAACGAGTCGCCCGCCTACTGGGGGAAGCTCGGCGGCGCCGGGGCCCAGGGCCAGGCCCGCGGGTTCCAGGAACTGGAGGCCCAGGCCGTGGCCGCCCGGTCGTACGTGATGGCCGCCCTCGGCTCCTACGGCGGCTACGCCGACACGTGTGACCTGTCCTGCCAGACCTACCGGGGCATCGACGGGGAGGACCCGCTGACCGATGCCGCCACGGTGGACACGGCCTCCACCGTGATGGAGGAGGGCGGCCGGATCATGACGACCGAGTACTCCAGTTCGACCGGTGGGTACACGGCGCCGGGCACGTTCCCGGCGGTGGTCGACGCGGGCGACTCGATCTGCCCACCCGGTGTCAACGGCGCCTGCAACCCGAACCACACCTGGCAGGTCTCCGTGCCGGTGGCCACGATCCAGGCGGCCTGGCCGCAGCTGGGAACGCTCGAGTCGCTCTCGATCACGGCCCGCAACGGCTATGGCGACTGGGGTGGTCGGGTGACCTCCATGGCCCTGGTGGGCTCGGCCCAGACCGTCGTGGTATCCGGCGACCAGTTCGCTGCGGCGTGCAACCTCCTGTCGGACTGGTTCATCCCGACGGACGCGCTGCCGGGCGCGGTGGTCGGGATGGCGTCGACACCGGACGGCAAGGGGTACTGGATCGCCGGTGCCGACGGTTCCGTGCGTGCCTTCGGCGATGCGTCCGACTTCGGCTCGGCGGCCGGGCTGCCGCTGGCCGCCCCGGTGGTGGGCATCGTCGCCACGCCCGATGGCAAGGGCTACTGGGAGGTGGCGGCCGACGGTGGGATCTTCAACTACGGCGATGCCGGTTACTACGGCTCGGCCGGTGCGATCCACCTGAACAGGCCCATCGTCGGCATGGGCCGGACGGCCTCCGGTCACGGCTACTGGCTGGTGGCCTCCGACGGTGGCATCTTCAGCTACGGCGACGCCGGGTTCTTCGGCTCCACCGGAGCGATGACCCTGAACAAGCCCGTCGTCGGCATGGCGGGGACCCCGGATTCGGGCGGCTACCGACTGGTGGCCGCGGACGGCGGCATCTTCGCCTTCGGCGACGCCGCGTTCTACGGCTCGATGGGCGGCCATCCTCTCAATTCCCCGATCGTGGGCATGCGGTCGACCAGCGACGGCGCGGGGTACTGGCTCGTGGCCGCGGACGGCGGCATCTTCGCCTTCGGCGACGCCGGATTCTTCGGGTCGGCCGGCAACCTCGTGCTGGCGCAGCCGATCGTCGGTATGGCGATCGTCGCGGGAGGATCGGGCTACTGGCTCGTGGCCGCGGACGGCGGCATCTTCGCCTACGGGAACGCGGGCTTCTACGGCTCCGGGTCGTCCTGATCGGCCGGGTCGTCCCGGCGGCCCGACGCAACCGGGGGAACGCGGGCCCGGGTGGTCGGGAAGCGGCCCGACCCGGGGCACATCCGGACCGCACGGAGTCCTCGGGATACGTCGTCGGACCACCTAGTCTCGGGTCGGATGGCCGAGGCAGCGACGGGAGGGCAGGGCGTGGTGGCACCGGAATTGTCCGGGTCCGTCCCACCGGAGGGTCCGGGCACTGCGGCGGCCGGCGGGACCGGTCGCTGGTCCGGGAGGTCGTGGCGGGCCATCTTCTTCGCTCCGGTCGGGGACGGGCGCCGGCGGCGACGGGGTAGCGACGCCTTACGGGTCGGGCTCTCGCTGCTGGTGGTCCTGATCTGCTGGCTCGCCACGAAGGTCAACCCGTCGAGCGAGAAGGCCCTCATCAGCATCGTCGCCCCGCCGCCCGACGGGATCAAGTGGCTGGTGACGTCGGTCGCATGGGTCGGGTCGGTCGGACTGGTCGTCGCCGTGGTGGTCCTCGCCCTCGTGTCCCGGCGGACCGAGGTGATCCGCGACACCGTCCTGGCCGGTGCCGCGGCGTGGCTGGTGTGCGTGGGGCTCGGGCTCGTGCTCGGCACCGACGGGGGTCGACCGGTGGCGTCCGCGCCCCACGGATTCGACCTGGCCTTCCCGGTGGCCCGGGTGGCGGCGGCCGTGGCGGTGGCCGCCGCGGCGATGCCGTACCTGAGCCGCTGGGTCCAGCGGACGATCCTGGTGACGATCGGTCTCCTGGCCGTCGCCACCATGGTGTCCGGCTACGGGCTCCCGGTCTCCGTCCTGGCCAGCCTGGCGATCGGCGTCCTGATCACGGCGATCGTCCACCTCGTGTTCGGATCACCCCTCGGGCTGGCATCGGCGGCGGAGATCCGGGTCCTCCTCACCGATCTCGGCATCGTCGTGGACGACGTGGTGCCCTCGCCGAAGCAGTCGTGGGGGTTGGGCAAGTTCGTGGCGGAGCTGGACGGCAGCACCCTCGACATCTCGTTCTACGGGCGGGACGCCTCGGACGCGCAGCTGCTGTCGAAGACGTCCCGGTTCCTCCTCTACCGAGACTCGGGGCCCACGCTCACCTACACCCGGCGCCAGCAGGTCGAGCACGAGGCCTATCTGACCCTGATGGCCGACCGGGCGGGTGCCCGCGTGGCGACGGTGCTGGCGGCCGGCCCGGCGGGCCCGGCGAAGGACGCGCTGCTCGTGACCCGTCCGCCCGGCGGCCGCCGGCTCGCCGAACTTGCCCCCTTCGTCCTGCCGGTCGCCGACGGGGCGGACGGCGCCGGGGCCGGCGGAGACGAGACCGGTGCAGCCGGGACGGTGGGGAACGGGAAGGATCGGGACGAGGCGGCCCCGTCCGACGCGGACACGACCGTCCAGTCGTCGACCGGCCCGTCACCCAGCGATCCGCCAACGGGCGACCCGGCAGCGACCGACCCGGCTGTGGGCGACCCGGCAGCGACCGACCCGGCTGTGGGCGACCCGCCAGCGACCGACCCTGTGCTCACCGACGAGGCGCTCGACGGGATCTTCGGCCAGGTCCTCGCGCTGCGGGGTGCCGGGATCGCCCACGGCGCGCTGTCGACCGAGACGATCGTCCTCGCTGACGACGGCAGGGCCGGCCTGGTGGACATGCGGGCGGCGGCCACGGTGGCCACCACCGACCAGCTCGACCGGGACCTCGCCGCGACGATGGCGGCGGCGGCGCTGGTCGCCGGCCCGGATCGGACGGCGGCTGCGGCCGCCCGCACGGTGCCGGCGGACGCCCTCGCCGCCGCCCTCCCGTACCTCCAGCGGGCGGCGCTCGACCCGGTGGCGTCCCGCACCCTGCGCGGCAAGAAGGCCATCCTGGCGGCCCTGCGCGAGGAGGGCGCCCGGGCGGCGGGCATCGAGGTCCCCAAGCTCATCGAGCCGCGGCGCATCAGCTGGGTGAACCTCGTCCTGGTGGTCGGAACGCTGATCGGCGGATGGGCGCTCATCGGCGTGCTGGTCAACGTGACGCACTCGTGGAGCACCATCACCGGAGCCCGCTGGGGCTGGGTGGCCGCAGTGTTCGTCCTGGCCCAGGCCGTGTACCCGGCCCTGGCCGTCACGACAGTCGGTTCGGTCACGGACACGATGCCCTACGGCCGGACCGTCGCCCTCGAGGTGTCGAACACCTTCGTCTCCCTGGCCGGAGGCTCGATGGGCGCGCTGGCCACCCGTGTCCGGTTCTTCCAGCAACAGGGGTACGACGCCACGCTCGCCGTCAGTTCCGGCGTGCTCATCTCGACGGCCAGTTGGATCGTGAAGGGCGGACTCTTCGTCATCGCCATCCCGATCGCCTTCTCGCAGTTCCACTTCGGCGACGCGCCGACGAGCACCGGCGGTGGGTCGGGGAGCTCGACGGCGACGCTGGTGTGGATCATCGTCATCGCCATCGCCGCCCTGGGGATCCTCCTGGGCCTCCTGTTCGCCATCCCGCGCTGGCGACGCCTGGCGGCCGCCAAGCTGCGGCCGAAGGCGTCCGAGGTCTGGAGCCACCTCAAGGTGCTCTCCACCCATCCGCGCAACCTCGTCGAGATCTTCGGCGGCGAGATCGTCGGACAGCTGCTGGTGGCGATGGCCCTGGGGGCCGCCCTCCATGCGTTCGACGAGCAGCTGAGCATGGCGTCGCTCCTCATCGCCCTGACGCTGGGGTCGATGATCGGGGGGATCTCGCCGGTTCCGGGCGGCATGGGGGTGGTGGAGGCGGGGATGATCCTGGCCCTGACGGCGGCGGGCATCCCCCAGGATGACGCGGTGGCCGCCGTGTTCGTCCAGCGCCTGTTCACCGCCTACCTGCCCCCGATCTGGGGCTGGTTCTTCCTCATCTGGATGCGCCGGAAGGAATACCTCTAGGCCGCGCCTCCCGGGCCACCGGCTCCGTCGTCGAGGCGGTTCAGTGGTCGAGGCGGTTCAGTGGTCGAGACGTCGGGGCCCGGTGTCCTCGAGGCCGGGGAAGTCGCGCAACCGACCGAGGGCCCCGAGCTTGCCGACGTTGACCCCCGTGTCCGCGGCCCGGAGCATGCGCAGGTCGCCCCGGCTGTTCCCGTAGGCCCACAACGGGGCGCCCTCGAGCTCGTTCTCGACCATCCACAGCCGGAGCCGCCGGATCTTCTCCTCGCCCCGGCAGTTGCCGCCCTCGTAGCGCCCGGTCAGCCGGCCGGACTCGTCGACCTCCAGCAGCGTGGCGATCGAGCCGTGGGCCGCGAGCCGTTCGGCGGCCACCCGGACGTAGGCGTCCGGTGAGGCCGACACCACCACCACCCGGTCGCCCCGGCCCCGGTGCCAGTCCAGCCGACGTCGCACCTCCGGTCGCACCCGGGCGGCGAGGTGACCGGAGGCGAATTCCGCTCCCACCCGATCGAGGTGCTCGGCGTCCACCCCACCCAGCACGCGGGTGAAGAGCTCCTCCTTGGTCCGGTCGGCCACCTCGCCCCCGGCCACGGCGGCGTGGGCCAGTCGGGGCGCCAGCTGTGCGGATGCCCGGGCCACGGCGGTGCGGCCCGCCACGGCGCTGAGGAAGTCGAAGACGCTCCCCCCGGTGGTCAGGGTTCCGTCGAAGTCGAACGCGGCGACGTCAGGCATGCGTCCCCCGACTCAGGCGTCGGCGTCGGCGACGGTCGACCCGCCCCGACCCGCACCACCGGCGAACCGGGCGGCACCTTCGAGCGCCTCGCCCGAGGCCAGGCTGTCGAGACCGAGCCGCGTCTCGACGAGTAGGGCCTCGTCGACCGGCAGGTCCCACTGGGCGAGGGCCGACCGCCGGTCGTTGCGCATGCAGACCTGGGGGAGCGCGGCGAGCTCGGTGGCCCAGGCGATCGACGCCTCGAGCGCCGTCCCCGAGGCCACGACCCGGTTGGCGAGCCCCATGGACAGCGCCTCGGCCGCACCCACGGGACGACCGCTCAGGATCAGGTCCAGGGCACGACCTTCGCCCACCAGGCGCGGGAGCCGGACGGTCCCGCCGTCCACCAGCGGCACGCCGAAGCGCCGGCAGAAGACCCCGAACACGGCGTCCTCGGCGGCCACCCGCAGGTCGCACCACACGGCCAGCTCCAGACCTCCGGCGACGGCATGGCCCTCGACGGCGGCGATCACCGGCTTGGACAGGGCCAGCCGGGTCGGACCCATGGGCCCCGGACCGTCCTCGGTCACCCGATTGCCGGTGCCCGAGGCGATGGCCTGCAGGTCGGCGCCGGCGCAGAACGTCCCCTCCGCCCCGGTCAACACCGCCACGGATGCGGAGGCGTCGGCGTCGAACGCCTCGAACGCCGCCAGCAGGCCGTCGGCCGTCGGTCGATCGACGGCGTTCCGCCTCCGGGGTCGGTCGATTGTCACGACGGTCACGGGGCCGTGGCGCTCGACGCGCAGGGGCTCAGACATGGTGCGAGTGCTCACTCATGGACTCAGCATGGCTGCTGGCGGGCGGCCCGGCCAGTACCCTCCCCGCGCCGCTCTAAACCTGACAGATCCGGTCGACAATTGGTCCGGACCCGGCTACAGTGTCGTGCTGTCGCCCCGGGAGCACCGGTGGACCGCCGGTGGACCGGTCCGCACCAGGCGACGTGTGGCGCAACGCCGCCGCAGCCACCGACCGACACCACCGCCCGGGCACGAAGCGCACGAGCACGAACGACAAGGAGCATCACATGGCCATCCGCCTGGGCGACGAGGCCCCCGACTTCACCGCCGACACCACCGAGGGCACGATCAACTTCCACGAGTACCTCGGGGACAGCTGGGGCGTGCTCTTCTCGCACCCGAAGGACTTCACCCCGGTCTGCACGACCGAGCTGGGCGCGTTCTCCGCCGCCAAGGGCGAGTTCGACAAGCGCAACGCCAAGCTCATCGGGCTGTCCGTCGACGACGTCTCCTCCCACAACAAGTGGGCCGGCGACATCGAGGAGACGCAGGGCACCGCGCTCGCCTTCCCGCTGATCGGTGACGAGGACCGCAAGGTCGCCGACCTCTACGACATGATCCACCCGAACGCCAACGACACCCTGACCGTGCGCTCGGTGTTCATCATCGGCCCCGACAAGAAGGTGAAGCTGACCCTCACGTACCCGGCCTCGACCGGCCGCAACGTCGACGAGATCCTGCGGGTCCTCGACTCGCTGCAACTGACCGCCGACTACAAGGTCGCCACCCCGGTGAACTGGAAGGACGGCGAGGACGTCATCGTCGTGCCGGCCCTGTCGGACGAGGAGGCCACGGAGCGGTTCCCCAAGGGGTTCAAGGCCCTCAAGCCCTACCTGCGGGTCACCCCCCAGCCCAACAAGTAGTCCGCACCGCCCCCCGGGGCGGGCACCGACGCACCGGATCCGGCCGATCGGCCGGATCCGGGCGCGTCCGGGCCGGTCCATCCCGTCGGGGTCGGTATCCGGACGACCGGGCCGGGCGCCCGGGCGGGACCGGTGGGTCGGACGGGCGGGACCGGTGGGTCGGACGGGATGGACCGGTGGGTCGGACGGGCGGGACCGGTGGGTCGGACGGGCGGGACCGGTGGGTCGGACGGGCGGGACCGGTGGGTCGGACGGGCGGGCATGACGACGGGGACCACGACCGGTCAGGGCGCCGCAGCGACGGTGGGCCAGGCGGGGACCGACGTCCCGGAGCCGACACCCGGCGGGGGACCGGCTCCCGCCCCCGGCAGGGCCACGGACACCACCTGACGAGGGCGAATCCCCGAACGGACCGCCCTCCGGGGGCGGTTCCTGCTACCATTACCGCGTCGGCGTGTTGCTTCCGCCCGCCACCACCACGATTCCAGAGGTCTACTTTCCACATGCCAGACAAGCAGGCAACCATCGCCGAGTACCGTCTCCACGACACGGACACGGGCTCACCCGAGGTGCAGATCGCCATCCTGAGCGAGCGCATCGTCCATCTGACCGAGCACCTGAAGGTGCACAAGGGCGACCACCACACCCGTCGCGGCCTCCTGAAGCTCATCGGCCGGCGCCGTCGCCTGCTCGACTACGTCCGCAACAACGACGTCGAGCGCTACCGCGAGATCATCAGCCGCCTCGGCCTCCGCCGCTAGGCGCACCAGACGCTCCGCCCGGCTCCGGCCGGGCGGTCGCAATTTCTCCACCGGCCGCGTGCCGGGGGATCGCAGGACGGCTCCACGTCGCCCTGCAGCAGGAACGGCCCCCACGCCGTGGGCGACCGTGTCACACCACACCAATTGGGCTCCCGTCGAGGTCAGTCACCAGTTGCCGATCACCGGGCCCGCAGCGAGGGTCGGGTGGCCGACAACTGGGAACTGGCTCGGGGAGTCCCCGAACCACAAGGAGCGTCATGTCCGACGCCATTTCCGTTTCGGCGCCCATCAGCGGCACCGACAAGACACTCAGCTTCGAGGCCGGCAAGCTGGCCCAACTCGCCGACGGCGCCGTCGTCGGCCGCATCGGCGACACCGTCCTGCTGGCCACCGCCACGGCCTCACGCTCGGTGCGCGAGGGGGCGGACTTCTTCCCGCTCACCGTCGACATCGAGGAGCGCACGTACGCAGCCGGCAAGATCCCCGGCTCGTTCTTCCGCCGGGAGGGCAAGTCCTCGGACCAGGCCATCCTGACCTGCCGCCTCATCGACCGGCCGCTGCGCCCGTCCTTCCCCAAGGGCTTCCGCAACGAGGTCCACATCGTCGGCACCATCTTCGGCGCCGACCAGGTCAACCCGCACGACGTGCTGGCCATCAACTCGGCCTCCGCCGCCCTCATGCTCTCGGGCATCCCGTTCGAGGGCCCCATCGGCGCCGTCCGGGTGGCCTACTCGACCGACGGGCAGTGGATCCCGCACCCGACCTTCGAGGAGGGTGAGGAGTCGACGTTCGAGCTGGTCGTCGCCGGTCGTGCCCTCGACGAGACCCCGGACGCCGACATCGCCATCATGATGGTCGAGGCCGGCGGCTCGGAGCGGTCCTTCCAGTACTACGAGGAAGGCGCGCCGCAGGTCACCGAGGAGGTCCTGGCCTCCGGCCTCGAGGCCGCCAAGACGTGGATCCGCGAGTCGATCGTCCTGCAGCGTCAGCTCGTGGCCGCCTTCGTGGCCGAGCGCGGCACCATCGAGACGATGGAGTACTCGACGTTCTCCGACTACGGCGACGACGTGTTCGCCCGGGTCGAGGCGGTCGGCGCCACCGGCCTGGCCGCCGCCAACGTCCTCACCCCCAAGGCCGAGCGCAACGCCGGCCTGGCCGAGGTCACCGAGTCGATCCAGTCCCAGCTGGCCGACGAGTTCGCCGGCCGCGAGGGCGAGGTCAAGGGCGCCGTCCGGGGCCTCACCAAGAAGCTGGTCCGCAAGCGGATCGTCGAGGAGGGCCTCCGCATCGACGGGCGCACCACGACCGACATCCGCCCGCTGTCCGCCGAGGTCGACCTCTTCCCGACGGCCCACGGCTCGGCGCTGTTCCAGCGCGGCGAGACCCAGGTGCTCAACGTGACGACCCTGGGCATGCCCCGCATGAACCAGCTGCTCGACACCATCACGCCGGTCGAGTTCAAGCGGTACATGCACCACTACAACTTCCCGCCCTTCTCGACCGGGGAGACCGGCTTCATGCGTGGCCCGAAGCGCCGCGAGATCGGCCACGGCCTCCTGGCCGAGCGGGCCCTCCTGCCGGTCATCCCCTACGAGGAGGACTTCCCGTACACGTTCCGGCTCGTCTCCGACGTGCTCTCGTCCAACGGCTCGACGTCGATGGCGTCGGTCTGCGGCTCGAGCTTGTCGCTGATGGCCGCCGGCGTGCCCCTCAAGGCACCCGTCGCCGGAATCGCCATGGGCCTCGTCTACGACGGTGGCCAGTACGTGACCCTCACCGACATCCTCGGTGCGGAGGACGCCTTCGGCGACATGGACTTCAAGGTCGCCGGCACCCGGGACGTGGTGACGGCACTCCAGCTCGACACCAAGATCGACGGACTGCCCCTCGACGTCCTGACCAAGGCCCTCATGCAGGCCAAGGACGCCCGACTCGCCATCCTCGACGTGATGGCCGCCGCCATCGCCGAGCCCCGTGCCGACGTCGCCGCCTCCGCCCCGAAGATCATCTCCTTCGAGATCCCGATGGACAAGATCGGCGAGGTCATCGGGCCCAAGGGCAAGGTCATCAACGCCCTGCAGCAGGAGACGGGGGCCGACATCGCCGTCGACGACGACGGCATGGTCGGAACGGTCACCATCGGCGCCAAGGACGGCAACGCGGTGGAGGAGGCCCGTCGGCGCATCTCGACGATCCTCGACCCGCCGCTCGCCGAGGTCGGCGCCACCTACCAGGGCAAGGTGGTCAACATCACCAAGTTCGGCGCCTTCGTGAACATCCTCCCCGGCCGTGACGGCCTCCTGCACATCTCCAAGATGGGCCAGGGCAAGCGGGTCGAGCGTGTCGAGGACGTCTTCGAACTCGGCCAGCCGGTCGAGGTGAAGGTGGACGACATCGACCCGCAGGGCAAGGTCAGCCTGTCGCTCGCCGGCGAGGCACCCGCCTCCGCCGGTGGCAACGGTGGCGGCCGGTCCCGGGGCGGCGAGTCGCGTGGCGGTGGCGAGTCGCGGGGCGGCGAGTCGCGGGGCGGCGAGTCGCGTGGCGGTGGCGAGACGCGGGGCGGGGGAGCGTGCCGGGGCGACGACTCCGACCCCGATGGGGGCGTGGAGCCCGCACCGCGGCGCCAGACCGGCGCACCCGCCGGGGCGGCCTCCTTCGAGGACGCGTTCGAGGAGGAGCTGGTCCAGGAGTTCGGGGACCTCGGTCCGGCGGCGGCCGAGACGTCCGACCGCCCGAGCGGGGGCGGCCGGGGCGGACGCCGCCGTCGTTGAGCACCTGCACCCGTCGTGGGCCGGCCCTGGTGGCCGGCCCACGGTCGGGTCGCATCCCGCTGTCCGGAGCACCCGTGACGGACCTGACCGCCGGAGCGGGCCCGGGATCCGGACGACCGCGATGACGGGGGAGGGGCCCACCCCGGTGGGCAGGATCCTCCGATGATCCGCACCGACCGGCTCGAGACCGGGCTCACCGTCGTCACCGAGACCATGTCCGAGGCCCGCTCGGTGTGCATCGGCTTCTGGGTGGGCACCGGGTCCCGTGACGAGTCATCCGATCTCGCCGGCTCCAGCCATTTCCTCGAGCACCTGTTGTTCAAGGGGACCGAGGAGCGGTCCGCCTCGGCGATCGCCGAGGCCGTCGACGAGGTGGGCGGCGACTTCAACGCGTTCACCACGAAGGAGTACACCTCCTTCTACATCCGACTCCTGGCGGAGCACGTCGACCTGGGGCTCGACATCCTGTCCGACATCATGTGGCGGCCCGCCCTCCGTGCGACCGACCTCGACGCCGAGCGCCAGGTCATCCTCGACGAGATCCTGATGCACGCCGACGAGCCGGCGGACGAGGCGGCGGAGCAGAGTTCCGCCACACTGTTCCCGGGCCACCCGCTCGGCCGCGAGGTGCTCGGAACCGAGTCCTCGGTGGCGGCCATGTCGGCCGAGCGGATCCGATCGTTCTTCACCGAGCACTACCTCCCGGGAAACATGGTGGTGGCGGTGGCGGGTGACCTCGACCACCGGCGGGTGGTGGCCGGACTGGCCGAACGGGCGAGCGGCCCGGGAGGCGAGCCCACCCAGCCCCGTGACCCACCGGACGACACCGTCACGCCGCTGGCGGTGACCCGTCGCTCCACCGAGCAGGCCCACGTGGTCCTGGCCGCCCGCTCGGTCGACCGGAACCACCCGAGCCGGTACGCCCTGGCCGTGCTCAACCACGTCCTCGGCGGCGGGCTCTCCAGTCGACTCTTCCAGGAGATCCGGGAACGCCGGGGCCTCGCCTACTCGGTCTGGTCCGAGCGGGTCGCCTACGCCGACGCCGGTTTCCTCAGTGTCGGGCTGGGGACCAGCCCCGACCACGTCGCCGAGGTCCTCGACATCGTCACCGACCAGCTCGCCTCACTCGGCGCCGACGGCGTGACCGAGCGGGAGCTCGCCATCGCCAAGGGCAACCTGCGCGCCGAGACGCTCCTGGCGTGCGAGGACTCCGGGGCCCGGATGAGCCGCATCGGAGCCGGTCAACTGCTGCACGGCGAGGTCCTGACCGTCGACGAGGTGCTCGCCCGGGTGGAGGCGCTCACCCTCGAGGACGTGCACGCCGCTGCCCGCAGTCTGGTCGCCGCACCCCGGACACTGTCCGTCGTCGGCGCCTTCGACGAATCCGACTTCGACGCCGGGGTGCTCGGCCTGGGCTGAGGACGCAGCGGCGGGCGGCGGCGCCTGTCGTGAGGCGGCGCCTGCCGTGGGGCGGCGCGGCGGGGGCGGGGCCTGGGCGGGGCCTGGCGTGAGGCGGCACCAGTCGTGGGGCGGCGCCTGTCGTGGGGTGGCGCGGCGTGGGCGGCGCCTGGCGTGGGCGGGGCCGGCCGTGGGGGCGAATGGGATGCGGTAAGGGCGACTGCACGTCACCGGACGCCGGGAGCGCCTTGGCTAGGGTGACCGACATGCGAGTCGGCGTGGTGGGAGCGGGTGGGCGGATGGGTCGGGAGGTCTGCCGGACCGTGCTCCAGCGACCCGGTCTCGAGCTGGTCGCGGCGGTCGACCCCGGGATGCCGGGGGTGACGGTCGCCGAGCTGACAGGGTCCACCGAGCCGGAGTCCGCCGAGCTGACCGTGTCCGCCGGGCTCGACGCACTCGCCAGCGCGGGTGCCGAGGTCGTAGTGGACTTCACCCACCTCGAGGCGTCGCGGGAGACCATCGCCTACTGCGCGGCCGCCGGGATCCACATCGTGGTCGGGACCACGGGATTCGACCAGGCGGATCTGGACGAGCTCGCCACCTTGTTCCCAGCTGTCGGCGACACGGGGGCGAACTGCATCGTGGCCGCCAACTTCGCGATCGGTGCCGTGCTCATGATGCGGTTCGCGGCGCTGGCCGCGCCCTGGTTCGACAGCGCCGAAATCATCGAGTTGCATCACGAGGGCAAGCGGGACGCACCGTCCGGCACGTCGCTGCGCACGGCGGAGGGGATGGCCGCAGCCCGGTCCGATGCCGGTCGTGACGAGTTCCCACCGGACGCCACGACGACCGTCGTGGTCGAGGGAGCGCGGGGCGGAGCGGGTCCCGGTGGCATCCGCATGCACTCCGTGCGTCTTCCGGGACTGGTGGCCCATCAGGAGGTCCTGTTCGGCTCGGTCGGCCAGGGCCTGACCGTCCGTCACGACTCGTACGACCGTGCCTCCTTCATGGACGGTGTGGTCCTGGCCGTCGAGTCGGTGGCGGCGCGACCCGGTCTGACCCTGGGCATCGAACCCCTCCTCGGGATCTGAGACCCGGTGTCCGTGGACTCACGCCAGCGGATCATCGAGGCCACCTACGCCTGTGTCGCCCGACGGGGCATGGCGAAGACGACCGTCGAGGACGTGGCCCGGGAGGCCGGGATCTCACGGGCGACCGTCTACCGCGCGTTCCCGGGCGGCCGGGACGAACTCATCGACGCCACCGTGTCATGGGCGGTCCTCGACTTCTTCGCCAAGCTCTACGAGAGGATCCAGGGGGCGACGGACCTCGAAGAGGTCATGGAGCGGGGCATCATGTTCGCCCACCGCTCCATCGTCGAGCACGAAGTGCTCCAACGGGTGATGCAGACCGAGCCCGATACGCTCCTGCCGGCCCTGACGGTCGAGAGCATCCGCATCCGCGAAGGGATCGCCCAGGTCCTCGCCCCGTTCGTGGTCGATCGGGGGCTCGCCCCGGGGGTCGACCTCGACGCCGCCGCCGACTTCCTGGCCCGGATGGTCCTGTCCTACATCTCCGCACCGGGGCGCTGGGACCTGGAGGACCCGGACCAGGTCGCCCGCCTCGTCCGCTTCGAACTCCTGGCCGGCGTGGTCGTTACG
>Ga0182013_10000609_pt1 | contig 49004 bp, 30 predicted proteins | sample 612S2MmetaG_FD_120487 | JGI IMG/M metagenome (GOLD analysis project Ga0182013, IMG submission 120487) | Permafrost microbial communities from Stordalen Mire, Sweden - 612S2M metaG | ecosystem: Environmental > Terrestrial > Soil > Wetlands > Permafrost | place: Sweden: Stordalen | collected...
CGGTCATCATCAACCTGGCGTCGAATAACGGGTTTGCGGGCACGGTAAGCATGAGTTGCTCGGCGGCCAGCCCGCTGACCTGCTCGCTCACGTCAAATCCTGTGTTGACCAGCGGCGGCAGCGCCAACGCAACACTCACCGTCACCGCACCGGCGGGCACGGCCAACAACACCTATAACGTAGCGGTCACGGGCAAGGACGCGACCGGCGAATACGTTCACACGCTTGGCTTCCAAGCCGTGGTGACGGGCGCTGCGGCGGCTACGCCGAGCTTCCTGCTCTCAAACAGCGGCAGCATTTCCATTGCCGCGAACGCAACCACCGGCAACACCGCAACCATCACCGCGACTCCGTCTGGCGGGTTCACTGGAGATGTAACGCTTACCTGCGCAGTGACACCAACCACAGGGACTGACGTGCCCACCTGCTCCTTCTCGCAGAGTCCGGTGGACATCACCGGAACCGCCGCGGTGCAGTCCATTCTTACCGTAGCAACGCAGAGCGGCACGACCGGGGGCGCGTACACGGTGACGGTGACCGGAATATCGGGCAGCATCACCCAAACTACTCCCGTCACAGTCAATGTCACCGGCACTTCAAGCTCGCCTGGCGTCACGCTCTCCAACAGCGCCGGTATCGACGTGAGTCCCGGCGCAACCACTGGCAACACGTCTACGGTCACGGTTACGCCGTCGGGAGGCTTTAGCGGCCCGGTCAACCTGACTTGCAGTTTCGCGTCGAACGCATCCACGGATCCGGCGACCTGCGCTCTGGCTTCGACTTCGGTCACCATCAGCGGCGCGATAGCACAAACTGACGTCCTCACGGTGACCACCACGCCTGCGAGCAGTTCCAAGAATGAGCCGATGAAGCTGTTCTGGCCTACGTCCGGCGGAACGGTATTGGCGCTGGCGTTCTTCTTCGGTATTCCCAAGCGGCGGCGCAACTGGCTGACGATGCTGGGACTGCTGGTCTTCATAGCAGCCGTGGCGGGCATCGGGTGCGGCGGCGGCGTTAATAGCGGAGGCGGCACCAATCCTGGCAATCTGGGCACCACCCCGGGCACCTATACGATTACGATCATCGGCACAGCATCAAACGTCGTGATCACGCCCATATCCGTAAGCGTGACCGTGGAATAGGCACCGCAGGTGACAAAAATAACAACACGGGAAAGCAGACAGATGCGCCCTTCCTTCGGGGAGGGCGCATTTATTTCTGAGAGAGCGTCAAGTTTAAAAGATGCCGGCGGGCATTTCCCTATCCCGTCACGGCCACGCATACTATGATGGCCTTTTGACCCGTTTCAGCATGATTTGCCTGGCAACAGAATCACTCGCACCGGCAATCAAGCACGCTTATTAAAGGGATGCAGTTGCGGAAGCAGGATTTTTCATTGACCGGGAGTTTATAGGAACAAAGGGTCCGGGAGCTAACAGCATGGCAAATCTGCGCTCGATTCCGTTTTTCACTTTGGCCACCGCACTGCTGCTTTCCACAGCATCGATCGCGCAACAGCCCGGTCCCGCGGCGCGCATCGTAAATCCGATCGACGAGAGCCAACTAGCTGCGCTGAAGGGGACGGTGCATCCGCTGGCCAACGCGGCCAACGACCGTGGCCGCGCGCCGGACGACATGCAACTGGATCGGCTGCAACTGGTATTGAATCGCAGCGCGAGCCAGGAATCGGCGCTGCGGCTGCTGATTGCGCAGATGCACACGCCGGGATCTGCCGGCTATCACAAATGGCTGACGCCGGATCAGTTCGGAGCGCAGTTCGGGCCCTCCGACCAGGACATAGCGACGGTAAAGAACTGGCTGACGGGGCACGGATTCAGCGTCGCAAAGGTGAATCCCGGCAAGCAGACCATCGAAATCTCAGGCAACGTGGCGCAGATGCGCTCCGCCTTTCACACCGAAATTCATAAATACGCGGTGAACGGCGAGACGCATTACGCCAACTCGATCGATCCGCAGATTCCGGCCGCGCTGATGCCGGTGGTGGGCGGATTCATGTCGCTGAACAACTTCCGGCTGACACATTACAGCAAAGTGATGGGCAAAGCCGAATACGATGCGCGGGCGGGAACGGCCAAGCCTGAATGGACGATCGGCAGTCCGGGCAATCCGGCCTTCGAAAACAATTATGTGCTGTCGCCTGCCGATTTTGCGGTGCAATACGACCTGAACAAACTCTATAGCGGCGGAATCACGGGCGCCGGCCAGACCATCGCCATCGTCAACGATTCCAATGTCAACATCGATCTCGTGAACCAGTTCCGCACATTGTTCCTGCCCGGTTATCCGCTGAATCAGACGCAGGTGATCATCGACGGAGCCGATCCGGGGGTAGACGGGATTAACAATTACGACGGTCCCAACTACGATTCGGTCGAAGCATACCTTGACGTGGAGTGGTCGGGCGCGGTTGCGCCGGGCGCCACAATCGACCTGGTCATTGCGGCAGACACGGCAATCGAGGGCGGTGTGGACCTGGCGTTATTGCACGCTGTATACGGCAATGTCGCGCCGGTGATCAGCCTGAGCTTCGGGGCCTGCGAACAGAATCTGGGCTCATTCAACCAGACGTTGAATCAGGTGTGGGAACAGGCGGCGGCGCAGGGCATCACGGTGGTGGTCTCGGCCGGCGACAGCGGTTCGGCATCGTGCGATAACGACAATGTGGAAAGTTATGCGGAGAACGGCCAGGCGGTGAGCGGATTCGCCTCCACGCCGTTCAACGTCGCGGTGGGCGGGACGGATTTCTATTACAGCCAATACAACGGCAGCCAAGCGCAGTTGGACGATCAACTGGCGACCTACTGGAACACCACGCCCAGCAACAGCGCGGCAACGGAGTCGCTGCTTCAGTACATCCCCGAGCAGGCGTGGAACGACAGCCAGTACGGCCTGGACGTTTTCAGTTATTACAAGGGCAGCGGAGATACAGACACTGACATCGTGGGCGGCGGAGGCGGAGCCAGCACCTGCGCCACCATGAATGCCGGTGGAACTATATGCGTGGCGGGCTATGCCAAGCCGGCCTGGCAAAAGGCGCTGGTGGGCGTATCGGGTTCGGGCATGCCCAATGACGGAGTGCGCGACCTGCCCGACGTGTCGCTCTTCGCAGCCAACGGGTACAACGGCAGCTACTATCCGGAATGCTCGGAAGATGGCGACTGCCAGGCGGCAACCGCAGGCAACACGGTGCAGATAACCGGGGTGGGCGGCACGTCGGCTTCAGCGCCGGCCTTTGCGGGGATCATGGCGCTGGTGAACCAGCAAACCAAGAGCCGGCAGGGGCAGGCTGGATACGTTCTGTACCCGCTGTTCTCGCAGTTCCGTTCCTCGTTTCACGACGTTACAGTGGGCGCCAATTCCGTGCCGTGCGAGTATTCGCCCACCGACACTGCCAACTGCATCGCGGTCAGCAATCCGATTACGCTGAGCTTTTCCAGTTCCAGTTCCGTGACGGAAGGCGAGATTGGAACTGGAACCACTGCCGAATACAATGCCGGGGCGGGATACGACCTGGCCACCGGGCTGGGTAGCATCGACGCGTATAACCTGGTGACCAACTGGGACAAGATCGCGTTCGCCGCTTCCTCGACCACGCTGGGCATGATGCCCTCTTCCACTACGTTTGCGCATGGAACGGCTCTCACCATCAGCGGCGCGGTGACGGGCGCCGGCACGCCGGGCGGCGACGTGGCGCTGATGACCGACAGCACCCAGCAGTTGCAGGCCGGGCAAACATTCTTCACGCTGAGCAGCGGCGCCTACTCGAGCGCCGGCAGTTTCCCCAACGGCACGAATTTTCTGCCCGGCGGAACGTATCACATCTGGGGCCAGTATGGCGGCGACGTGAACAATGCGCCGAGCTCCTCAACGCCGGTACAGGTGACGGTGACGCCGGAATCGAGCGCGATCGACTTCAACATTGTGGCGCGCGGCCAGGACAAGATTTACGAGCCCGGCGGCACCAGCCCCGGAGCGAGTGTGGACTACGGCGCGCAAATGCTGCTGAGCGCGGCGGTGGCTCCCACCTCGCAAGCCGTGGCGCTTGAAGCGTGCCTGACGAACGTTGGCAGTTGCTCCGCGGTAGGCACCTACACAGATCCGACCGGGGTGGTTTCGTTCATCGACAACGGAGCGGCCATCAGCACCAGCTTGCTTAGCCTTCAAGGCGAGGCTGAATTCAACGCGCCCTTCGTACTCGGCGCGCACTCGGTGACCGTCAGTTACGGCGGCGATGACAGCTACAAGGCTGCCGCCAATCCCGCGCCGATTGCCTTTACGGTGGTGCAGGATGCTCCGCAGATTCTTTATTCATGGTCGTCCGACTACTATACGGTGAACCCCGTCAATGCCACGGGGCAACCGACGGTGCTCACTTTTGCGATCGAGAATACCGCGCAATACAACGGGCAGTATGGCGGGGTTCCAGCGGCCGTAGCGCCGCCTACGGGCAGCGTCACTGTGAGCACAGTTCCAGCTTCGGGCCTTTCAGGGACACAGAAGCTGAGCCCCATCGTGGATCCCAATTTCAACTCCGTGGCAGGCGTGGCCGACTACATCGTTCCGCCCGGCATGCCAACCGGAAACTATAGCGTCACGCTCTCTTACAGCGGCGATTCGAATTACCTGCCGGTCAGCGGGTCAGCTCCAATCAACATCGAGAACCTCGACTCCAACGGACTGAAATCATCCACGACGACGGCGACCATGACCGGGAGCATCACACCCAACTCGCCGGTGGTGATTACCGGATCGGTAACCGGCAGCGGAACCACGGCGCCCACTGGCGGCGTCGCCGTTTATGAATCGGGCGCTACTTTGACCGGAGCCGGTTTCTCATCGAGCACGGGAAATGTCTCCTACTTCACCGTGGTAGTCAACAGCCAGAGCCTGGTGCGCGGAACCAACTACATTACGGTCCAGTTTCCGGGCGACAAGGTTTACAATCCGTCCGCGATGGTGCTGAGCACGGTGGTCGAAAACCCGCTCAGCGATTTCACTATGGTGCCGAACAGCACCATCGTGCCGGTGGGCATCGGCGGCGGCGCAGGCAGCGGGACAGCGGTAATCGACGTTTCTTCGGTCAACGGCTTCACCGGCACGGTGAACCTGAGTTGCGCGGCGGCCGCTCCGCTCACTTGCGCGGTTGCGCCCAATCCGTCGCTGAGCAACAACAGCAGCGCCAATTCCATACTGACCGTCAGTGCCGCGTCGGGCACCGCGTTTGGAACCTACAACGTGATGGTCACGGGCAAGGACTCGACGGGCGAATACATCCACGCGCTGGGCTTCAACGCGGTGGTGAACAATTCGACGGTTCTGCCGGGCTTCGAGCTTACCAACAGCGGGAACATCACCGTGGTCCAGGGCGCCGCCACGGGCAACACTTCCACGATTACCGTTACGCCGACAGGCGGGTTTACCGGAACAGCCAACCTTGCCTGCGCGGTTGCCGACCTCCCGATTGCGGGGAGCTATACCGCTCCAACCTGCGCGATGGCCACGCCGGCCGTTTCCATCAGCGGCGTGGCGGCGCAGACCGACTTGCTCACCATCACCACATCCTCAACCACGTTTCCCACCACCTGGCCGGTAACGATCACCGGTACTTCAGGCGGAATTACAGAGACGACGGTAGTGGATGTGATTGTGACAGCGGTTGCAACTCCGGCCTTCAATTTGTCGGCGACAGCACCTGCCTCGATCTCTCCCGGTTCATCCGTAGCCTCGACCATCACCGCGACCGGAAGCAACGGCTATGCCGGGACCATCACGTTCACCTGCGCACCGACTTCGTCTTCGGTCACTGACCCCACCGATCCTCCCACCTGCACAGGCGGCAGCGCAGTCGTTCTCAGCGCGAGCACGACAAGCGGAACATCGATCGCCACTGTGAATACAACGGCCGCCACCAGCGGGAGCCTCATGCCGGCGCGATCAGGATGGTTTGCGGCAACGGGTGGGTCGGTCCTCGCCGCATTCCTGCTCTTCTTCATTCCGGGACGGTCACGGCGGTGGAGAAGCATTCTCGGCGCTTTCTTATTGGTTGCAGCGGTCAGTTTCGCAGCAATCGGATGCGGCGGCGGCCTCAGCGGCAACACCGGTCCAACAACCACTACGCCGACAGTTACCGTAACGCCTGCCAGCAGCTCAATTGCCGCCAGCGCTTCTCTCTCCGTCACGGTGGCCGTCTCGGGGTCGAGCGGGACTGCGACCGGCACGGTCACGCTATCCAGCGGCAGCTACACTTCCCCCGCAACTACGCTTTCAGGGGGCGCGGCGACCATCCTCATCCCGGCAAACTCATTGCCAGTTGGCAGCGACACATTGACGGCCAGTTATTCCGGCGACTCCAACTACAACTCCGCCTCGGGCGCCGCATCGGTCACCGTTACGAGTGGTACGGGCTCCAGCGGCACGAGCGCCGGGAACTACACGTTCACCGTGACGGGAACGGGCAACGATGCGGCAAAAACCACCGCGGCCACCACATTTACCGTGACGGTAAATTAGGCATAAGAACCAGCACCGCGGATTGGCCCTTCCCCTGGGAAGGGTCTTTTCGTATTCGCGGCAAGTTCAAAAGATGGCCGGCGTCAGTTTGCCAGATCGCGGCCGCGGCGCTCCGGTCCAAAGCCTACGATGAGAAACAGGGCGACAATGGTGCACAACTCAAAGAGGGTGAGCGCCCATCCGTAGCCCACGCCGCGGCGCAGAGCATATTCGATGCCTACCGCGGGCGCGCCGAGCAACATGCCGAGCTGATAGACGATGCCTGGAAACAGGCTGCGCACGCTGGCCGGCGAGAGCTCGTTCAGGTGCGCGGGGATGACGCCGAAAACGCCCTGCACGCCAAACTGCATCACGAACGACCCGGCGGCGAGCGCCAGAAGCGACGAGCCAAAGGCCCACGCGGGCATGGCGGCGAGCGAAATAGCCAGCGCCAGCATAATGGATTTGCGCCGGCCCAGCTTCTCGGAGAAATGTCCGATGACCAGTGAGCCGACAATCGCGCCCACGCTATAGAGAATGGCCAGATTGGAGATCACGGCGCCTGAAAAGCCGTGCACGGTCTTCAGAAAATCGGGATATAAATCCTGGGTGCCGTGGGAGAGAGAGGTCATCGCGGACATGAGCAAGACCAGGTAGGCAAAATCTTTTTTGTGCCGCAGCAGCACGCGGGCCATCTGCAAGAGGCTTCCGGGGCGGCTGTTTTTCCAGGCCTGCGATTCCGGCGAGAGCACGGTGAGAACCGCGACCAGTGCGGCGATGATGAGTCCTCCGAGGAAGACCCATTGCCAGCCGCAGCGCGGCGCCACCAATGGTATTGCGACCGCGGCGAGCAGGTATCCAAGCGAATAACCAGCCTGGAGGATGCCGGAGAAGAGTCCACGCCAGCGCACCGGTGAACTCTCCATGACCAGCGACGCGCCAATGCCCCAGTAGCCGCCCATGCCGACGCCGTAGAGCGCGCGCAGCAGCAGGAATGCCGTGTAATTGGGTGCGAAGGGAGTGAAAGCCGAGACGATGGAGAAAAACAGGACGCAGGCGATCAGCGGGCGGCGGCGGCCGAATTTGTCGGCCATGGATCCGAGAATCAGCGCGCCCAGCGGACGCGTGGCCAGGGTGATGGTGATGGACCAGACGATTGCGGCCTTGCTGACATGAAATTTTCCGGCCAGGACATCGACGAGAAAAACGAGAACGAAGAAGTAATACGCATCGAGGATCCATCCCAGGATTCCAGAGGAAACCGCGAACTGCCATCCGGGATGGATGTGAGGAGGATATGTTGCAGCGGCCGGCCCTCTCGAGCCCGGCAGGTTGGCCGGGGCGCGGCCCGGCAGCGGCTTACTCATGGATGCGCTCCGCGGCGCGCGCCGCCACTAGAGCCTCTCCACCGAGAGCCCGCCATCGACCACCAGCACGGCTCCGGTGGCGTAGGACAACTCACCGGTGGCCAGAATGCGCACTGCGCGGCCCACATCTTCCGGCGTGCCCCAGCGTTTTTCAAGCAGCAGCCCGCTTTCAATCAGCGCATTGTATTTTTCGCGAACGCCCGCCGTCATATCGGTTTCGATGATACCGGGCCGCACCTCGTAAACGCCGATCCCGAATTCGGCAAGGCGTGCGGCCCACAGCCGCGTAGCCATGGCGACGCCCGCCTTGGAGATGCAATAGTCGCCACGATTTGTGCCGGCCATGGTGGCGGAGACGGAGCCGATGTTGATGATGGCGCGATGGACCGCAGCCTGGCTCGCGCGCTGGCGGATCATCCACGCCGAAACGGCCTGGGTAAGAAAATAGGGACCCTTGAGATTGGTCGCGATCAGCTCGTCGAAGCTGTCTTCCCGACCCTCGAGGATGTCGGCGCGGACGCGGGGCGCGATTCCCGCGTTGTTCACCAGCACATCGAGACGCCCAAGCTGCTCCTCGACGCTCAACAAAAGACGGGCGCGGTCTGTGCCGATCGAGACATCCGCCTGCACATAAATGGAGCTGTTGCTGCGCTCCCTTATGGAATCGAGCGCTGCCTGCGCCTGCTCGACCGGCCGCCGGCCCGAGCTGACGAGCGTGAATCCAGCCTCTGCCAACTGGAGCGCGATGCCCAGCCCGATGCCGCGCGCGCCGCCGGTTACCAGCGCTACCTTGTTCTCAATCGGCATCCGAAATCCTTTCCGGCAGGTCAGCCTGAACGGCTAGAAAAAAGTGCAGTAGTGGCCATCGGCCATCCTCGCCACCAGAAGCAACGCCTCCAGCAGATGATAATCGCCCCACATGCTTGACTCGCCACAGGGAATCTTTGCCCCGGGCGGAATAAAGTCCCACCCGTTAGGGCGATGGTAAACGCTGTGCAGCAAAATCCCCTCATGGTTGGGATCGGCAGAGAGATAAGGCTCCTGCAGCAGCCGCTCGACAATGGTCAGTCCGGCTTGCAGGTACAGGCGCCCTTGATCGCCCAGCACATGTCCCAGCCGGATGAGCCCCTGCGCGGCGATGGCGCTGGCCGACGAGTCGACCGGCTCGAATTCGTTGTACGGATCGGCGGCTTTCCCGCGCCAATCGCCCAGCAGGTGCAGTTGCGGGGCGCCCGTGTCCCAGTAGCAGATGCCGTCGCGGGTGCTGGCCTGCTGCATGTAGAAGTCCGCTGTAGCGCGCCCGGCGCGCTCCAGCATTGCAGATGCAGTTGCTTTTTCCGGAATGCCTTCAATTCCGAATTCATTTTCCGGCAGCGATTGAATAAACTCAAGCTGCTCGGCAAAGCCCAGCATGGCCCATGCCAGCCCGCGCGTCCAGGTAGTGAAGAGCGAATAGCCCTGCTGCGACGACGGACAGCGAAAGACGCCGCTCAAAGGATTGAAGATGGCCTCATGCGCGGTGCGGCCGCGCAGTTCGGGCAGGTCGTAGCTGTCGCGCCCTTCGCCGTAATAAATATTGAATCGCGCGGACGTCTGCGCGTGCTCGAGCAGCCTGCCGAGCAAGTTGATGCGCCGATCCTGCTCACCCAGGAGCACGTGCCCCAGAAGATGAGCGACGCCGCAGACGCGCAATGTGCGCAGAGTATCGATGAACAGCGAGTGGCTGCCATTGAAGGAATAAATGTAGCCCAGGCCATCCGCAAGACTGGTCCAGCGCGCCGCCTGCACCGCGCCGCTCACCTTGAGGGCCAGCTCATAAAAGCGCAGCTCCCATTCGTTGGTTTCAATGCGGCCCTGGAGCATGAGACGCCGCAGATGGCCGTAGGTTGAGATGTTATTGAAGCCATGGTCGTGCACGCCGGTGTGGGTCAGGTGTTGGGCCATGTCTTCCGTTACGTGACGCCGCGCCATGGCCAGCAGCTCGCCATCGCCGCCGAGATCGAAGCAGAGCAACGCGTTGCCGTACTGAAAGCCCTGTGTCCACTGGGTCCAACTGCGCGCGGTGTATCTGCCGCCGGCCGTGACTACGGGTGCGCCATCCGCGAGATTCCAGCGCCGCTCGAGCCGCAGCGTCTTGCCGGCCGCCAGGTTCACGGCCCGGCCGATCTCCGGCAACAGTTTCCGCGGCGTTAAGCTCTGGTTGACTTCCACCCGATCCCTCTTCTGCTAAACGAGCTTCTCAAATCGTTCAATGACCTGGACAAGAACGGTGTCGGGATCCTGATCCCACAGCGTGCGGCTGAAAATCTCAACTTCGATGGGACCGTCGTAGCCGGCCTGCTCAACCAGACGCCGCAATCCGCGGATGTCGATGACTCCATCGCCCATCATGCCACGGCCGAGCAGAATATCGGGGATTGGAACCAGCCAGTCCGAGACGTGGAAGCCCAATATCCGTCCGGCCGATTGCGCGATCAACTCCGCAACCCTGGGATCCCACCAGATGTGAAACACGTCGAGGATGACGCCGGCCTCGCTCGGATCGTAGGCCGACGCCAAATTGAGCGCGTGATCGATGGTCACCATCACCGAGCGGTCCGCCGCGTACATGGGATGCAGCGGCTCAAGCCCGATGCGAACCTCGCGCTCCCGCGCATACGGAACCAGTTCCGCAACTCCGTCGGCAACCATCTTGCGCGCTTCATCGAGATCGATGCCCACGCAACCGCCGACGACCAGCACCAGGGAGTCGGCCTGAAGCGCGGCTGCTTCGTCGGCGGCGCGGAAATTGTCCTCGATGTTTTTTCTTCTCTCCGGCCCGGTGAGCGCCGGAAACATTCCTCCGCGACAGACGCTCGAGACGCGCAGACCCGCGTCTTTCACAAGCTTCACGCAGCAGTCGAGACCGGTCTCCTGAATCTTGTGCCTCCACAGACCGATGGAGGAAATGCCGTGACGCACGCAGCCCTCGACTGCCTCGGCCACGCTCCAATGAGCCGTGGTCATCTGGTTCAACGAGAGCTTTGATTTGTCTGCTATGCGCTTCCGCCTCTCGGGAAGGTGAAGTTGAATTACGCCGACTACTGCGTATCGAGAGAGATCCCGGGAACATCGACCCAGCGGCGTTCGCGACCCGAGGCCTGGGCCAATTCAGCCAATTGCACACCGCGCGCGCCGTCGATAAAGGTGTGCGGAAACGGCGCATCTTCGGCAACGTGGCGCAGGAACATCTCCCACTGCACTTTGAACGCATTGTCAAACTCGGCGTTGTCGGGGACGACGGCCCACTGATCGCGAAACTGGAATGGATTGGGAAGATCGGGATTCCAAACCGGCCGCGGGGTGTTGACGCGATGCTGCGCCCTGCACTCGCGCAGACCGGCCACGGCGCTGCCGTCCGTGCCGTCCACCTGCAGGCTGAAAAGTTCGTCGCGATACACGCGGGTGGCCCAGGATGAGTTGATCTGCGCAAAGATTCCGCCGTCCAGTTCGAACATCCCGTAAGCCGCATCCTCAGCCGTGCACTTGTAGGTCTCGCCCGCCTCGTCGACGCGCTCGGGAATGTGCGTGACGCCGGTGCAGGAAACGGCCCGGACCGCGCCAAAGGTGTGGTCGAGAAGATAGCGCCAGTGGCAGAACATGTCTAGAATGATGCCGCCGTCCTGTTCTTTTTTGTAATTCCACGAGGGACGCTGCGGCGTCTGCCTGTGGCCCTCAAACACCCAGTAGCCGAATTCGCCGCGCACGGAAAGAATGCGCCCGAGGAAGCCCGAGTCAATCAGACGCCGCAGTTTGCGAATACCGGGAAGAAAAAGCTTGTCCTGCACCACGCCGTGCCTGACGCCGGCATTTTCCGCGGCGCGCGCAAGGCCGATGGCGCCCCGCATGGTCGTTGCCAGGGGCTTTTCGCAATAAACGTGCTTCCCTGCCGCGATCGCCTGGAGCACATTCTGCTCGCGCATGCCGGTCGAGCCGGAGTCGAAATATATTGTGTCGTCGGAATTGGCAAGGCACCGCGCCAGGTCGGTGCTCCAGCGGGAGATACCATGCTCGGCCGCGATGGACTTCAGCGTGGCTTCATTCCGTCCCACGAGAATGGGGTCGGGCATCACGACGCTGCCATCGCTGAGAGGGACGCCGCCTTGCGCACGGATCTCGAGAATCGACCGGACCAGGTGCTGATTGAGTCCCATCCGCCCGGTGACGCCGTTCATGATGATTCCGGCTCTGCGCTCGCGCATTTCCACTCCCAACGCAATTGGTGGCGTATCGACGGAATCCTATCATACTGCTCGCATCCGGTTCGACGGCAGAGACGCGCCGCGATTGGCTTCTGCACACACTTTAAAAAACAGGCGCGCCGGGGAGTTGCGGGAATGCGCTAGAGAATTGCCGCGGCCACGGCGTGCAACGGCAGCACTTTGTCAACGCCGCCGAGCTTGATAGCCTCCTTGGGCATGCCGAAGACAACGCAGGAGGCTTCGTCCTGGGCAAAGGTATGGGCGCCCGCCTGCTTCATCTCGAGCATTCCTCGCGCCCCGTCGTCGCCCATCCCGGTGAGGATGACGCCCACGGCATTTTGTCCGGCATAGCGGGCCGCGGAACGGAACAGCACGTCGACCGAAGGACGGTGGCGGCAGACCAGCGGACCGTTCTTGATCTCAACGTAATAGCGCGCGCCGCTGCGCTTCAGCAGCAGATGATGATTGCCGGGCGCGATGAGCGCGCGGCCGCGAATCACGGTGTCGTTGGTCTCCGCCTCTTTTACCGTGATGCTGCAGAGGCTGTCGAGCCGGTTGGCGAAGGCGCGCGTGAACAGTTCGGGCATGTGCTGCACGATCACGATGCCGGGAGTGTCCGCGGGGAGCGTTTCGAGCACGGTTTTCAGGGCCTCGGTGCCGCCGGTGGAGGCGCCGATTACAACCACTTTTTCAGTGGTTTCAGCCATGGCGTGGGTGGCGGGCGAGAGGATGGCGTCGGCGGTGAGCTTGGGCTCGACCGTATGGCTGGGCCCCAGAGTTCGGAGCCTGGCCTGGGCCGCGGCCTTCACCGCGTTGCACAGGATGATGCGCGAATCTTCAAGGAACTGCTTGGTCCCCAGACGGGGCTTGGTCACAATGTCCACCGCGCCGTATTCGAGAGCCTTGAAGGTGCTTTGCGTACCCTCTTCGGCAAGGCTGGAGCAGATGACCACCGGGATGGGGTGCTGGCTCATCAGCTTCCTGAGAAAGGTGAGCCCGTCCATGCGCGGCATCTCGATATCGAGAGTGATCACGTCGGGCACTTGCTCGGCAATGCGGTCGGCGGCGACAAACGGGTCGCCGGCGGTGGCAATCACTTCAATTTCAGGATCCGACTCGAGTACCTCGCGCAGGGTCTGGCGGACCACAGCCGAGTCGTCGACGATCAAAACGCGAATTTTTTCAGTACTCATGCCGTAACTCACGTGTGCCGCTGCAGCAGCACTTCCCCGGTTGCAGTATTGAAGTGAATGTTGACGCCGCGTTTGCCTCCCAGCGAAGACGCCGCGACACCAAAACCTTCTTCCTCGAGCACCTTGATGGCCACCTCGCAGTTGAGCCTGCCCACGGTGGGCCGGGCCGCATCGCCGGCCGTCGACAACACGTCTCCGCCCCCGAACAGCTTGACTTCGACTTCATTGCGGCGCGCACCCAGCGCGTCGAATTGCCGGGCCAGATCGCGGATGGCGAAGTCCACATAGCGCCGGCCGCCGGAGGAACTCAACGCCGCCGCCGGCTTGACGGGATAGCGGGGCAACATCGGATGACAGAGCGCGCCAATGCCCAGGCGCGGAATCCGGAAAGCGATTCCAACGCAGGAGCCCAGCAGCGTGCGCAGGATGGTCGGTTCCCGCACCAGGTGCGATTCGCCCGGCTGCACGTAGACTTCAGGCAATCCCCGGTCAGGCTCCTGCATCGATCCTCCTGTAGAGCGACGGAGCCACCGGCGCCAGCGGCAAATCCATATCGTGCAGGGCTTCGGCGTGCCCGACGAACAGGTACCCGCCGTGCACAAGGTAGTGTGAAAGCCTCTTGAGAACCCGTTCCTGCGTGGCGCGATCGAAATAGATGATCACGTTGCGGCAAAAAATCGCATCCGCCTTTTCCTGAATCCCGTAATCGGCATCCATGAAGTTCAAGCGCCGGAACTCGATCAGGCGCCGCAACTCCGGCACGATCCGCACCTGGTTCGAGCCCCGGTCCCGGCTCCCCATGATGTACTTGCGCCTGAGCGCAGCGGGAACGGGGTTTACGATTTCGCCGGTATAGACTCCCGTCTCAGCCTTGGCCAGCACGGTGGTGGATATATCGGTGGCCAGGATTCTGAAGCGGAAGCCCTGGTGGGCCGCCGCATATTCGCTCAGCACCATGGCCAGGGTGTACGGCTCCTCGCCCGTCGAGCAGCCGGCGCTCCAGACCAGCATCGGCTTTCCGCCGCCGTCGCGCGAGGTGAACTCGGGCAGCACCTTCCCAACCAGAAAATCGAAATGCCGCGGCTCGCGAAAGAAGTCGGTCTTGTTGGTCGTGACCACATCGATGAAGTTGGCGATCTCCTGCTTCAGCCCCTGGCGCGCGAACAAAAAATCGCAATACTGGCCATAGGAGCCCAGATCGAGGGCCTTCAGCCGGCGCTTGATCCGGACCTCGAGCATGGTCTTCTTTCCGGAACCGAGGTGAATGCCCGCCTCCGCATAGATCAGATCGCAGAGCCGCGCGTAATCCCGGGACGACAGAACTTCTTCGTGTGCGCTCATGGTGTGAAAGGGGCGGTTTTTGCGCCCCTTTTCCCCTTTATGCCGCCACTTCCAGCAGCGGTTTGTTGGCTTCCTGGCCGCGGACCGAGGCCAGTTCCTCAGCCGAAAACACCCGATCGATGTCCAGAATCATGATGAACTGGGTGTCGCGCTTGCCCATGCCCTTGATGAAGTCGGTGCGGATATGGGTTCCGATGCGCGGCGCCGGCTGAATCTGCTCCGGCTCGAGGTCGATCACTTCTTCGACCGAATCGGCCAGCGCGCCGATCACCGTCGGTTCGTTGTCAAGCAACACCTCGACAACCACAATGCAGGTGTTGTGCGTGCTCTCGGTCTTCGACATCTCGAAGCAAAGCCTGAGATCGACGACGGGAACCACGCTGCCCCTGAGGTTGATGACCCCGGCCATGAAGGCGGGTGTCCTGGGGATGGCGGTGATGGTGGTCAGGTCAAGCACCTCTCTTACCTTGGCCACGTCGGTGGCGAAGACCTCGTTGCCGAGCTTGAAGGTGAGGTACTGCCGTGTCTCCGTGATTGCGTTAACGCTCATACTTGAACTCCTTTCTCATCTTGAAGACTGGAGCGGCTCTCCTTTGTGAAGAGCCGCTCGCGGTGCTCCGCACTGCGCAGAGCACCCGGTCAGTAACGCTCGAACTCTCCGTCAAGGTCGTCGTGCTTGTCTTTGAGCCGGAGGCTGACCCCGCCTTTGACTCCTGCCTTTGCGCCCGATACCGGGGCGTGGCCATTGGGCCTCACCGCCTTGGCGGGCGCGGCCTGCGCCAGGCGCGCCGGCTTTTGGCCGGGCCCCCTTCGCGCCGGAGATCCATCCTCGTCTCCGGTGTGGAAGAAGGCCAGCGCACTCACCAGTTGGTCGGACTGGCCGGCCAGCTCCTCGGTGGTGGAGGCCATTTCCTCCGAAGCCGACGCATTCTGCTGAATCACCTGTTCCAGTTGCTGCAGCGCTTTGTTGATCTGCTCGGCGCCGGTGTCCTGCTCCTTGCTGGCGGCCGATATCTCCTGCACCAGTTCGGCCGTGCGCTGAATGTCGGGCACCAGCTTGTCCAGCATCTCGCCGGACTTTTCAGAGACCTTGAGCGTGGTTGCTGAAAGCTGATTGATCTCGCCTGCCGCTTTCTGGCTTCGCTCAGCCAGCTTGCGCACCTCGGCAGCCACCACCGCAAATCCCTTGCCGTGCTCGCCGGCGCGCGCCGCCTCGATGGCCGCATTGAGCGCCAGCAGGTTGGTCTGGCGCGCAATCTCCTCGATGATCGAGATCTTGTTGGCGATCTCCTTCATCGCGGCTACTGCTTCGAGCACCGACTTGCCGCTCTCCTGTGCGTCCTTGGCGCTCTTGTTGGCGATCTTGTCGGTCTGCTGCGCGTTGTCGGCGTTCTGCTTGATGTTCGAGACCATCTCTTCCATCGAAGAAGAAGCCTCTTCGGCCGCCGCCGCCTGCGCGCTGGCGCCCTTGGATACCTGGATCGAGGCCGTGGAGATGGACTGGCTGGCAGCCGATACCTCACCGGCAATCGAACGGATATCGGAAACCGTCTGGGTCAGCCCGTTCACCATCGATCCGAGAGCCTGCATCAGCTTGTCCTGCGGCGAGCGCTCCCGGATGGTCACCGTAAGGTTGCCGTTGGAAATCTCTTCGGCGGCCGCCGTGATGTCGTTCATGGCCACGATGAGCGCATTCAGGTTGTTCTTGATCAGGTTGAAGTCGCCATGGTAGGTATCGGTGATCTGCGGCGGGATGTCCCCCTTCGAAATCTGCTCCACATACCTGGCGGAGAAGTTCAGCGGCGTGACGATCGCGTCGAGAATGGAGTTCACTCCGCGCACGATATCGGCATACGCTCCCTGCACTACATCCGGGTGCCCGCGCTCGGTGAGCTTCCCTTCCTGTGCGGCACTGGCAATGTGCACCAGCATCTTTTCCACAATCTGAAGCACCTCTGCGACCTTATTGATCGCCTGCTTCATCTTTTCGTGATCGCCCTTGTAGGTCTGGGTAATCAGCTCGTCGATCTTGCCCGCTGAGATTTGCGCCAGAACCCGGTTGCCTTCGCCGATCGGCAACAGGATGGCGTCGAGCATGGCATTGACGCCGCGCACGATCTCGGCATAGGCGCCCTGGAACTGCTCCGGCTTGCCACGATCCGAAAGCTGGCCCTCGCGGGAGGCCTCGGTCAAACGCACCAACTCCTTTTGCAGGCTCTGCAGAACCAGGGCCACGTTGTTGATGGCCTGCTTCATCTTTTCGTGGTCGCCCTTGTAGGTTTGCGCGATAAGTTCGTCGATCTTGCCGTTCGATACCTGGGCCAGAATGCGGTTGCCTTCGCTGATCGGCAACAGAATGGCGTCGAGCATGGCATTGACGCCGCGCACGATCTCGGCATAGGCGCCCTGGAACTGCTCCGGCTTGCCGCGGTCGCTGAGCTGTCCTTCCTTCGACGCGTCGGTCAACCGCACCAGCTCCTTTTGCAGACCCTGAAGAACCAGGGCCACGTTGTTGATGGACTGCTTCATCTTTTCGTGGTCGCCCTTGTAGGTATGCGCGATCAGTTCGTCGATCTTTCCGTTCGATACCTGGGTCAGAATGCGGTTGCCTTCGCCGATCGGCAACAGGATGGCGTCGAGCATGACGTTGACGCCGCGCACAATCTCGGCATAGGCGCCCTGGAACTGCTCCGGCTTGCCGCGATCTGAAAGCTGCCCTTCCTTCGAGGCCTCGACCAGGCGCAGCAGTTCCTTCTGCAGGTTGTTCACCACCAGGGCCACGTTGTTGACCGCAACCTTCATTTTTTCGTGGTCGCCCCGGTAGGTCTGGGCGATCAGCTCGTCGACCTTGCCGGAAGAAATCTGGGCCAGGATACGGTTGCCCTCGCCGATCGGCAGCAGGATGGCGTCCAGCATCTCGTTGACGCCCTGAATCATCTCCCGGTGAATGCCGTTGAAAAGGGTTGCCTTGCCGCGTTCCCCGAGCCGTCCCTCCTTGGATGCGTCCACCAGGCGCATGATCTCCTCGAGCACCGGCATCAGGCCGTCTTCGCCCGGATGCGCCTTGGCGCCGGCGCGGCCCTCGTGCCCGCGCTCGCCGTGTTCGTTTCCGCCGTGTCCGTTCCCGGCGCCATTGGTCTTCCGGCCATCACTTACCACTGCTGTCGACATGAATTTCACTCCTCCTCGTGGCTAGATTCGCTCTCCGCTCAATCCGCTCGGTCCGTCGGCCCACCGCACGGTGTGCCCTGGGGTTCCGGAACGGGAGGAGCGTGAGACATGCTGGTTGGTTCATTCATTGACTGGCGCCGGCGCTCTGGTCAGCCCCGGGAAATCCGTGGATGGCATTTACAGGCGAGCCATCCCCGGTGCGGATGTTAACGGCGGCCGCGGGATGGCCGCGCGACCTCGACCGGGTCGAGCGCAGCGCGTCCTGCGCCAGCCGCTCGGGATCGAGGATCAGCGCCACCGTTCCGTTGCCCAGGATGGTGGCCCCGGAGACCACCTGGACATGGCGGTAGAATCGGCCCAGGTTCTTGATCACCGTCTGGCAACTGCCCAGAACCCGGTCCACGACAAAGCCGAAGCGTCCCTCCCCGGTCTCGACCACCATGATCTGTTCGATCGGCGGGGGCTCGCTGCGGGTGTTGAAGCGCTCGCGCAGGCAGATGTAGGGAATGAGCTCTCCGCGCACCTCGGCCACCTGCTTGCCGTTGGCCTGCCTGATGTCCTCGCGGGTGAGTTCGATGCACTCCAGGGTGTTGGCCAGCGGCAGCACGAAGCAGGCATCGCCCACGCTCACCAGCAGGCCGTCGATAATGGCCAGGGTGAGCGGAAGGCGCAGCGTGACCTCGGTTCCCTGGCTTGGCCTGCTGGCCACTTCGATCGTGCCCCTCAGGGCGTCGACCCGCTGCCGGACCACGTCCATGCCCACGCCGCGGCCGGAGACGTCGGTCACCGCCTTGGCGGTGGAGAAGCCGGGCTGAAAGAGGAGCGCGAAGATCTGGGATTCGCCGAGCGGCGCGCCTTCGGCCACCAGGCCCTTTTCTAGAGCGCGCGAGCGCACCGCCTCGGCGTCGATCCCGCCGCCGTCGTCTGCAACTCCGATCAGCACGCTGGCGCCCGAGTGCCGCGCGGAAAGATGAATGGTCGCCATGGCCGGCTTGCCGCGCGCGGCGCGCACCTCCCTGGGCTCGATGCCGTGGTCCATGCTGTTGCGGATCAGGTGCATCAGCGGATCGCCCAGCTGCTCGAGCACCGTCTTGTCCAGTTCGGTGTCGGCGCCGTCCATGGTCAGTTCGACATCCTTGCCGAGATCGCGGGCCAGATCGTGCACCAGGCGGCGGAATTTCTCGAAGGTGGCGCGAATCGGCAACATGCGGATATTCATCGAGTTCTCGCGCAGGGCCGAGGTCAACCGCTCGATTTCTTCCGACACCGCGGCGAACTCCGGATCGTCGCGCCGGGCGGCGATTTCGCTGAGCCTCGCCTGCACCGTCACCAGTTCGCCGACCAGGTCGACAAACTGATCCAGCTTGGCGGCCGGAACGCGCAGGCTCGATACGCTGTCGAGCTTGTCGTAGCTGCGGCGGCCTCCGCTTGCGGCGCGCGGTTCATCGAGAGCCTCGGCCACCGGGCTGGCGGCGCCAGGCGGGGCCGCCGGTGCGGCGGCCTGGGCGAAGCCAGACGCCGGGCCAGACGCCGACTCGATGATCAGCTCGCAACTGTCTTCAACGAAGATGAATACATCGCGGATTGCGTCCCGGTCGGCGGCGGTCGAGAGTTTCAGGTTCCAGGCTACGTAGCAGCGCTCCGGATCCATTTCCCCGAGGGTCGGAAGCGCCGCCATGCCGGCCCGCGCCGAAAGGCATCCCAGCTGCCCCAGCTCGCGCAGCAGCAACAACGGATTGGCGCCGTTGCGCAGCAGGTCGGGGCCGGGAGCGAAGCGAATATACCAGGCGCGTTGCCGGCCATCGGGCGGGGATGGCGAAGGACTCTGAGGCTCGCGCCCGGCCAGCTCAGCGGCGGCGCCTCCGGCCAACAGCCGTACCCGGGAGAGAATTTGGAGGCAGGCGGCGGGGTCGGCAGGCGGCGCGCCGGTACCCTCCTCGAGCATGGCCCGGATTTGATCCAGGGCGGCGAGGGTCAGGTCGACCAGCTCCGCGGTGATGGTCAGGCGCCCGTTGCGCACTTCGTCGAATGCGGTCTCGAGATTGTGCGTGAAGGCCGCAAGCGCATCGAATCCGAACATGGCGCCGGAGCCCTTGATGGTGTGCAGCGCACGGAAGACCCGGCCCACGATCTCGGGGTCGGCGCGATTCTCGTTCAGCTCCAGCAGCGCCGCTTCAAGCTCCACGAGTATCTCGCGTGCCTCTTCCCTGAAGCTCGACTTGAACTGATCGGCCTGGATTACGCTGGGCAACGAACCACCTCGCCAGCCGCGGCGGCGGCCATCATTGCCTCAAGGTCTTCAAATCCCGCCTGGAGCAGAGCGGACGCGACCGGCCCGGGCAGACGACCGGCCAGCGCGAACTCCACGCCCAATACTCCGGCGTCGCGCCGCGCGGCCCACAGGAGCTGCACCGCGGTCACATCGAGATCGGTGGCCAGATCAAGCGCCACGGACACCCGCTGACCGGCGCCGAGCGCATCGAGCAGCGCTTTTTTCAACTCCGCGGCCGCATTGATGTCGATCGCTCCTTCCAGGCGAATCACGCTCGACTCTTCCCCTTGCTCCAAAGTCACTCCCATATCCGGCTCCCAGGTGGTCTCAAGAACAAAACGGCGTCCCGCACCGCGCCGGCAAGTCTGCCTGGTTTGCCGCTGTCCCCGAGTTCAACGGTTGCGATGGGGCAATTCGTGTGTGGTCCAGGAGCAGGTTCCGATTGGAGTTTTCTTGGAATTGAATCCTGTTCCCGGCATCGGCGCGAGCCCGATTGCATCCGGCCGGCGCTCATTTCACCAGCTTCTGCACCACGGCAGTCAGTTGTTCCGCATTAAAAGGCTTCACGATCCAGCCGGTTGCGCCCGCTTTTCGCCCCGCATCCTTGATCCCGGCCTGGGATTCCGTGGTCAGCATCAGGATGGGGGTAAACCCGTATCCGGGCAGCTTGCGCAGCGCCGCGATCATCTCGATTCCATTCATATTCGGCATGTTCAGGTCGGTAATCACCAGGTCGGCCCGGGCGCCGCCGGCCTTGGCCAAGCCATCTCTGCCGTCCACTGCCTCGGCCACCTCGTAGCCCGCCTTCGTCAACGTGAAGCTGACCATCTGGCGAATGCTGGCTGAATCGTCCACGGTTAAGATTCTTCTCATCGCTCGCCCCCACGCGTTTTCACCAAAGCGTTCCTTCTTTCTTTGCATTCCGGGCTTTCATCTAGAACAGCTCCACATCGTTGCCCGCCTGCCTCTGGTCAGCCACCGGAATCGGGCCGCCGCAAAGCGCCGCGCGGAGCACGGCACGTTCCATCTCGGTGGTGTAGTAAACGGAGAACATCTCTTCCATCTCTTTGGGGTCGCCGGGGCCGACGGTCACGGGATGATCGGTTTCCCACCGGCAGCTGGCGCCTTCGATCTCGTCCAGCACTTCGCCCAGCCGGTTGAAGCAGGCCCCGAGGCGCCCGGCCGCGGCGCCCACCAGTGCGCTCCGGGACTGCAGGTTGCGGGTTGAGGCTTCAATCTCTGTCGCCTGGGCGGCGGCGAAGCCGGCGGCGGCGCGCAGATGCTCGAGGCCCCCCCGGGTCAGGGACTGCGCCTCGCGCAATCCGTCGCTGCCTTCCTGGGAAAACGACTTCATCTCCGCTTTGGACTTTTCCACCAGCCCGAGAATCTCCTCCATGGCTTGCGCGGAGCCATCGGTCATCTCGCTCCAGGAGGACGAAATGCGCTTGATGCTCTTCGAGATCTCGAGAATGGCATCGGCCTGTGCGCCCAGGCGGCTGGCTTCGATGATCGAGTTGAAGGTGAGCAACTGCAGACGGTCGCGAACCGATCGCGACCTCGCCAGATGCTCGCCGACCAGTTCCATCAGGTTAGACAGCCCGGCAAGAGCCGATTGCACCTCTTTGCTGTCGGCCATGCACTCCTGCTCGAGCTGGCCGATCCGCGCCAGTTGTGAGGAAATCTTCTTCTCCTGCTCGACGACGGCGGGACCGATCCTCACCACATCGGAGGAGCTGATTCTCAGAATGCTCTCCATGCAGGTCCCGATCTGGGTTATCCAGCAGCCCACCGTCTCCCGGATGCTTCTCAACTGGTAGATCTGGATGGCCTGGCCGGCCCGAATCGAAGGCGGCTCATCGGGGCCCGGGTGCTGGTGCTCCTCGACACCGCGCACCTGGGCGCGAATCAGCTCCAGCGATTGTTGAACGTGTTCCAGTTGCTGGCGGGTAATGTCGTGGGACTGAACCGCGGCCACGACGCCGGCGATCTGCGAGGCAATCTCCTCGGCGCACGCGCGGAACCTGGCCGGCGCCATGGCCAGTTCAGTCTGGCTGGAATCGATCGACAAAAGCGCCTTTTCGAGATCGGCTTCAATGCGCGCGAACTCCCGCCGGATGCGGGGCAATCCCGCCGCCAGCATCCGCCTGGTTTCAACGATCGCCGCCCGGCGCTCATCGGTGCGGCCAGCCAGTTCCCTGGTGCCTTTGGTTACCGACTGCGAGAACTCGTCCAGCTCGTGCGCGAGATACTCAAATCCGGCGCCCATTTGGCCCAGCCGGGCCACCTCGATATTGGTAAGCACGCCGAGCGTTTGCGTTTCCCGCGCGATTGACCTCTGTCCGCGGGTCAGTTCTGAAAGCCGGTCGAGCAGCCTGGCCTCAGCGGCGGCGTTATTCAGAATCCCGGCAGTCGCCTCCAGCCGCTCATGAATGAACAGCCTGGCTGCGGCGCCCAGGCTCTGCACCCTGGGAATCACGGACTGGACGCCGGCATCCTCGACGCATCCCGCCACGGCTCCGGCAAGGTGCACCATGGCATCGGTATGCCCGGCAAGCTGCTCAAAACCCGAAACCACCGCGCCGATCTCGCTATCCGCATCCAGCATCAGGGCCTGAATCTCCTGGCCGGCGCGCTCAAGAATCGAGTCCATCTCCGATGTGCCTGGAACGCTCATGGTCCAAGGCCCTTTCAGCGCTCGCGTCCCTCTGGGCCACGGCTGGCACGCCTCGCGCAAGCCGTCTGCCTCGATGGAAGCGGCTGATCCTCACGCTGAATTCGCCGCGCGGGCAACAACACTGCCACGCACGAGGAGGTGCATTCGGCCGCGAGCGCAGATTGGCTGCTCCCTGGAATGCACATCGACCTTAATTGAGATTGGATGAGTGAAAGCGGCAAATCCCGGTCCGGAAACGCGCCGTCTTCCACGGGATTCCCGAAAAAGGGATTGCTTCCTTTTTCAGGAAACTGAAGCGGATCGGATTCCCCTCCAACTTTGCGGCGGTTGCGGGGTACGCCGGCGCAAATTCCCCACGGGAGGCGCAGCGGGGAGGTTCATCGACAAGGTTCGTCACCCACCGGACGAGCCCAAGCCGTCGCCGCTCATCGGAATTCGCCCGTCACTATTTACATTGCGCCTGCTGAGCCGGCAGTTTGGGCGAATACAAGCCGACATTCCAATTCCAGGCGATGTCCCCGTGCGCTCGGCGCCGGCAAACGACCTCTTCGTTGAACTCGTACATCCCCGGCAAGAGATGATCGGACGGCCGTGGTGTTTCCTCAAATGCCATGTAAGCGCCCGTCGATCCGAACACCGGCCAATCCGGCTCATGCGCGGCCTGCGGGCGTCCCGTGCGGGCAAACGAGCTCCAATAGCCGATCATGGCGTCGGAAAACCTCGTCTCCTGGGGCGTTGCCGGGATTTTCGGCCAATGCGGCGGCGTTCGATCGAACGTGCCGAATACATAGGGCAATTCGCTGGCGTGGAAGCCGTGCAGACCGGCTTCGTCGGCGGCCGGATACCCATGATCAAAGAAGTAGAGGAAAGACGGCTGCCCCAGTGCGATTTGTTTTCTGACCAGCCGCTGCGCCGTCCACCCGTACAGGGCGTCTCGCGTTGTGGCCAATACGCTCTCCTGCATGTTGGCGCTGGGGTAGAGCCGCAGGAATTCATCGGCCAGATCGAGATACCGGTCGCGAATGGTGGTTTCGTACTCGGCCGCACTCGCGGGGGGACGCGGTGCGAGGATCATCAACGAGCGGATTTCGCCACTGTTGAAGCCGGCGAGCAATGGCACAGGCGCTTGTTCGCCTTTGTCGAAAACATCGACCAGTTGGTGTAGCAGCACGTGTCCGTCGATCGTGCCCCATGGCGCATACCCCGCCGCCGGCGCGGCGAGAGCGAGCGTGCCCGCGTCCATCGCTCGCATCGTTGCGATATCCGGCGCTTTAAGCGCGGTAGCGAGGCGAGTGCCGCTTTCCTCGGCAGACGGTGAGCCGAAACTCTGTTGTTTCAGCTCGGGCGTGGAGATCATGTACGCGCTCTCCGCGATCGCCTTCGAGAACAGACCCCGGGCAGCGGGCGCTGCCAGCAGATACATGACGCTGAGTCCGCCCGAGGATTCGCCTGCAATGGTCACGTTCGAGGGGTCGCCGCCAAAGCCTCTTATGTTCTTCCGTACCCATTGCAGCGCTTCGATCTGATCGAGCAGGCCATAATTGCCGGATATGCCCAGCGCCGACTCTTTGCTGAGCTCGGGATGTGCGAGCCAGCCGAGTACACCCAGCCGATAGTTGATGGAGACGACGAGAATGCCCCGCTCGGCAAGTCGTGTGCCGTCGTACAAAGCGTCCCTGCTCGACCCCGTAGTGAGTGCGCCTCCGTGAATCCAGAGAAAGACAGGCGCGTTGCGTGCTTTGGCGGGAGCCCAGATATTCAAGGTCAGGCAGTCCTCGCTCATAGGCACTGGAAGCCAGGTATAGATACCCGAAAGTGCGCTTTGTGGCTGGAAGCATGCGGACCCGAACTCGGTTGCTTTTCTGACGCCGGCCCACCGCGGCATCGGGATGGGCGGTCTCCAGCGCGCTGAGCCCACTGGGGGCAACGCGTAAGGGATGCCTCTGAAAACGCGCAGTTCGCCTTCCGTCCGGCCCTCTATCGAGCCGGCAGGAGCGTTCACGATTGGACCGTTCTTATCATGGGATGGAGCGGACATGGTTGTCACCTGTTGAGCGAAATTCGAAGGCGCCTGAACAACACAGGCGGTCGTGACGGAACAAACAAGCAAGCGACGAAGCAAGATCATCGGATTGTTTCTCCAAGTGTGCGGCTTTCGTTTCCAAGCACCCGCGCCAACGCCAGGAACAACAATACAGCTACAACGTAGAACGACGCGAGCAGGTAAAGTGCGATCTGCAACGACTGATGCGGATGGCTTGCGTGAAAAAAGTCGCTGGCCGCGCCCACGAAGGTGGGGCCAAGCCCGAGACCGATCAGATTCATGATCAGCAAGAGCAGCGCGCCCGACATCACGCGCTGGTCAGGCCGCACCTCTTCCTGCACCAGGGTAACCGCCGATGTCAGATAGAAATAATTCAGAAACATCGTGACGGTGAGGAAGAGCAACGCGAGACGCCAGGAGGGGGCCCAGACAAATGCGAGATAAAACGGGACGGCAAGAGTAAGCGAGGCGGCGGGCACCAGGGCATAGGCCTGTTTCGAGCGCCGCGTGAACCGGTCTATCACCGGCCCGGAGGCGAGCATGCTCCCGCCCATTCCGATTGCGACAACCAACGCGTAATAGAGCGCGACTTGTTTGAGCGTCATCCCTTTTTCACGCATGAGAAAGAGGACTGCGAAGTTGATCAGACCGTAGGTGACGAATTGGGTGGCGCCGCTGGCGAGTGCGGCGAGCATGAGAGAAGGCCGCGAAATGAACATCGCCAACGTCTGCCGGAAACCTGTTTTGCCCGCGGTCGCTTGATCCGAAATGCGATCCAGGCCGCCGCGGCGGGGCTCAGGCACCAGAAAGAGGACGCCGATCACTGCGAATAGACCGAGGGAGCCGAGCAGGACAAATGCATACCGCCAACTGAAAGCAGCAGCGATGGAAGCGCCGAAGGCGATTCCCAGCGCTGCACCAATCGGCGGTCCGATGTTGTAGAGGCCCAGCGCTCTGCCGCGACGGCCGGGCGAAAAATAGTCGGAGATGATCGAGTAGGAGGGTGGAACGCCGCCGGCTTCGCCGAAGCCGACCGTCATGTACGCGATGGCAAATTGCAAATAGCTGGCCGCGCCGCCGCAGCACATGGTTGCCGCGCTCCAAATTGCACATGCGACTGCCAAAACTCTCGACCTGTTCGTCTTGTCCGCGAGCCACCCGACAGGAATTGAGATGCAGCAATAAAAAAGCGCAAAATAGAGGCCGCCAATCCGGCCAAGCTGACCGTCCGAGATGTGCAGGCTGTCCTGGATCGGCTTGGCAAGAATGCCAGGCAATTGCCGGGACAGGAAGTTCAGGACATACACCACGATAAGCATGCCAAGCGCAATCCATGCACGCGGGCCGGGTTGGGCAGGGACTGGGACAGGCTGCGGCGTTGACGGTTCACCGGCCTGCCCATGCGGCGAAATCGGCGATCCAATCGGCGATCCGGGCGTGTGCGTTGCCATGCTCACCTTCCGCTCCATCAGAGAACCTCAAACAGGCCCGCCGCGCCCATGCCGCCGCCCACGCACATGGTCACAACGACGTACCGGACTCCGCGTCGACGCCCTTCAATCAACGCATGCGCTGCGAGGCGGTTACCGGACATGCCATAAGGATGGCCGATGGAGATGGCGCCGCCGTCGACATTGAAGCGATCGTTGGGAATACCGAGCCGGTCGCGGCAATAGACCACTTGCACGGCGAAGGCTTCGTTCAGCTCCCAGAGCCCGATGTCGTCCATTTTGAGATCAAAGCGTTTCAGGAGCTTGGGGACAGCGAATACCGGCCCAATTCCCATCTCGTCAGGCTCTGTGCCGACAACGGCCATGCCACAATAGCGGCCGAGTGGCTCAAGGCCGCGGGCAGCGGCCAGGTTTGCCTCCATCACCACGCAGGCGGAGGCGCCATCGGATAGCTGGCTCGCGTTGCCCGCGGTAATAAAGCCGTCTTGCCGCACCGGCTTGAGCGACGCGAGGCCTTCCAGGGTCGTGTCAGGCCGGTTGCCTTCATCGCGCATCAGCACCACCTCCTGCATCGAGGTCTCGCCGGTGGTCTTGTCGGTCACTTGCTTGATCGTCCTTACAGGGATGATTTCCGCATCGAAGCGGCCGGCTGCCTGAGCTTCGGCCGTGCGGCGTTGCGACTGAAACGCGTACTCATCCTGCTGCTGGCGCGAAACGCCGTACCGGCGAGCGACAACCTCGGCCGTGTCGATCATCGGCATGTAAATGTCCCGATGAAGCGCGAGTAGCTCAGGATCGGAACCGAGATGGAGTTCGGCGGTCTGCACCAGCGAGATGGAATCCATGCCACCGGCCACGACGATGTCCATTCGGTCCATGACGACCTGTTTCGACGCCATGGAGATGCTCATGAGACCCGATGAACACTGTCTGTCGACGGTCTGCCCGGCGACTGAGGTCGGCAACCCCGCGGTTAAGGCGGCGGTCCGTCCGATCGTATGCTGCAGGCCCTGAGGCAACGCCGACCCGACGATGCAATCCTCGATCTCACGGGGGTCGACATTTGCACGCGCGACTGCGGCGCGAATGGCGTGAGCGGCCAGGGTTGGCGCCGGGGTAGCGTTGAATGCACCCTTGTATGCGCGGCCGATAGGAGTCCGCGCTACGGAAACAATAACTGCATCACGGCTCATGGGCCGCACCTTTCGTTTCCGGCGAGACATGGGCTGCCTTTTTCAACTCGACCTCGCTCTGGATCAGGAGCTTATCCGTATACAGGTAGCGCCGGCCTCCAGACCGGCGCTACTCGAACTTCCCGCTCACCACGCTAGGAATAATCGCCATCCACGCTGATCGCCTGCCCCGAAACATTTCGTCCTGCCGCCGAACACAGGAACAGGCACGTGAGCGCTACGTCGTCCGCAGTGACCATCCGGTGCAGGGAAATATGCTTGAGATAATCCTCCCGCATCGCCTTCACTTCGATACCTTCCAGCTTGGCGCGAGCCTTGATTACGCCATCTATCCTCGATCCTTCGACAATGCCGGGCAGCACTGCGTTCACCCTGATGTTGTCGGAGCCGAGTTCGATGGCAAGCGATTTAGCAATTCCCACGATGGCCCATTTTGTCGCCACGTACGGCGTGCGCCATGGAATGCCCATACGGCCGGCAACGGACGAAATGCAGATAATGTTGGCGGCCTTTGACGCCCGCAGCATCGGTACTGCATGGTGCAGACAGCGGTACTGGCCATTCAGGTTTACTTCGATTGTGCGCTTCCACTCTTGTTCTGTGATCTTATCCACGCCGGCTGTGGGGCCGGCGATTCCGGCACAATTGACCAGGACGTCAAGTCCACTGAATCTCTCCTGCTGAATCTCGAAAAGCGATGCGACCTGCTTTTCATCGGCCACGTCGGCGTGGGTCGCCTGGCAGGAAGGAAAGCTCTTCTGGAATGCGGCCAGGGCAGCGTCGTCGATATCGCAGACGTGGATTTCGGCGCCCGTTTCCGCGAACGCGGTTGCAATGGCGGCTCCTATACCGGAGGCGCCTGCAGTGACCAGAACCCGCAATCCCTGCGGCGGATAGAGTCGCTCTTTAAATGTCATTCTTATCTCCGTTCCCACCGGATTTCATCCTGTGTCTGGATACCACGCAAAGCAATCAGGCAAAATGGACGTTCTCCGCGCCTTTCAGATGCAAAATCTCCCTGACTTCAGAGGGCGTGGCGATTTCAAAAGAGAGTTCTTCAAGAATGCGGCGGATCTTTTTGACCTGCTCGGCGTTGCTCTTCGCCTTGACGCCTGGGCCGAGATAGAGGTTGTCTTCCAGCCCCACTCGCACATTTGCGCCCAGGATGGCTCCCATGGTCAGAAGGGACATCTGGTGGCGTCCTGCGGCTAACATCGAAAGGTGATAGGCATCTCGTCCAAACAAGCGGTCCGCCGTGGATCGCATTACGAAGAGATTTTCCGGGTCTGGACCGAGCCCGCCGAGGATTCCGAAAACAGCCTGAATAAAGATCGGCGGCTGGATGATGCCGCGATCGACGAAGTAGGCGAGATTGTAAAGGTGCCCGAGGTCGTAGCACTCGAGTTCGAATCGAGTGCCGCCTTCTCCAAGATTGGCAAGAATGTATTCAATGTCGGCGAAGGTGTTCTTGAAGACACAGTCCTTCATGCTTTCGACCTTCGGTTTCTCCCAGTCATAACGCCAGTTCGTGATCCGCTCGGCTACCGGATGAATGGAAAAGTTCATTGATCCCATGTTCAGCGAGCACATCTCGGGTTTGACCTGCAGAGGATAAGCCAGTCGTTGCTCGATCCCCATATCGGAACTGCCGCCAGTCGTGATATTGATGATCGCGCTGGTACGCTCTGCCAGAACAGGACAAATCTCCCGGAAGTGTGCCGGATCACCCGAGGGACTGCCATCTTCGCCGTTTCTGGCGTGGAGATGGAGAATCGCGGCCCCGGCCTCGGCAGCCTCAACGGCACTGTCAACGATCTGGGACGGGGTGATGGGAAGATACTCCGACATGGTTGGAGTGTGGACAGAACCGGTAATCGCGCAGGAAATGATGATTTTGCGGTTGTTTTTTGCCATCTCGGTCTCGATAGGATTAATTACCGGACGATAATAAGAAGTTGAAGACAAGGCACGACAGGTTCCGAGCGGACATTTTCATGTCGTTTTCGGACCCCGCGCAGGGGTGCTGTGCCGGCGAATGAGGCTCTATGGCCGATAGCGCGCCGGAGTGCTGCCGGTCCATCTGCGGAACGCATGACGAAAGTTCGTAGCCTCGCTGAATCCCACCAGCTCTGAAATGTCCTCGACACTCAGTTTTGTTGACCGGAGATACTCGCTTGCGAGGTTGCAGCGGACATCGTCGAGAATTTGAGTAAAAGAAGTACCCTCGGCGTGAAGTTTTCGATTGAGCGTTCGCACGGTTGTGGCGATCTGCCTGGCTACACCCTCCATGCTTGGTGAATGTCCAGGTGTAGATGCGATGATCTGGTAGACCTCGCCGGCAACACCGGTCGATGTCTTTACCTCACCGAGAATGCGATCGCAGGTTTCCCGCAGGATCTTCGAAGTAAGACCGTGCGCCAGGCGCGGCTTCGCAGAGAGAATCGACTTCGGATAGGTGAGTTCTGACATTGGCTGGCTGAATTGCACCGGACAGCCGAGATAACGCTTGTAAAGATGGGTGTGGTCTGGAGCGGAATACGAAAGCGCGGCGCGAACAGGCAGGTAAGTGTCGTTTTCGACCACGGCTCTCAGATGCGTCGAGAGTTGGGTCAGCTGTTGCTCCACGAGAAAACGCAGCAATGAGTCGGGATGCGCGACCGCTGCATTCATCGGGAAAATCCATGATACGGTATCGCCCTCTTCGCGCCACGACATGGCAAGAAGCGGTGTTGCGAGCCGGTGGTATTTAATAGCCACCTGGAAGTACTCGCGAATCGTGGGACTGCATACCAGGGCGAATCCATACATTCCATATGCAGACAGTGGAATTCGACTGCCTGTAAGAAAAGGGGTCTCGGGGGTTTTCGATAGCTGCAGAGCATTGCGGCATACCGTAATGTACTGGCGAACTGAGGTGAGAGTCTCAGGATTCGCAAGACTCTCAGGCAACAGCCCTGTACCTGACAGGCTCGCTTCAGGCGCAATTCCCTGCTCCCCCAGAACCTCAACAAGGGCTGCCACCTTGTAGGGCGCGTATCGTTTTTCGTTCCACAGAGGTATTTCCATGACGACGGAATCCCTGTCCGAAAAGAACACTCTTATGTCCGAATTAAACCTGTGCAGCACAATTGTGCATCATTAGCATTCCTTTTTGGAAGAGGGTCCTTTGCGAACCTCTTGAATTGGCCGCGAAAGACGTCCCGGAATGGCTTTGCGGTTCGCAGTCATCGGCGCAGGATTTGATAAGGCAACGCATCTTTGAATGGCCCGGCAGGGCGTTTGCGATGCAAAGAGGGCTGTAAAGTGCAAGGTGTGCGGCGTGGGCCGAAGGCCTCGCCCATCTCAAACCTGCGTTTGAAGAAGGAGCCCAACAGGCCCGGGCCTGCTTTCAGCTCAGATCGGAATCTTATGTCGGAGTTCGTTATCGTAGCAGCTAAGCGCACGGCAATTGGAGCATTTCAGGGGACTCTGAAAGACAGTTCGGCGGTTGACCTGGGCGTTGTTGCAACCAAGGCGATTTTGGCCGGCCTTCCCGCCGAAGATATCGCGGATGTGATTGTCGGCAATGTTCTGCAGGCGGGCAACGGCATGAATCCAGCCCGTCAGATCGCTCTGAGATCGGGCCTTCCCGATCAGGTGACTGCGCAGACCATCAATCGTGTTTGCGGGAGCGGTCTGCAGGCAGTCGTATCGGCCGTGCAAGGGCTGCAATGTGGAGACGGCAAGTTATACCTCGCCGGCGGCACTGAAAGCATGTCGAACGCACCCCATCTTCTGCCGCAGGCACGCGCCGGATATCGATATGGCTCCGGCGAACTGGTCGACAGCATCCTGAGCGAGGGACTGACCGATCCCACTCTCCGCTATGCGATGGGCGTTACAGCGGAGAATGTTGCGGAACAATGCGGCATCACTCGCGAAGAACAGGATGCTTTTGCGTTCGAAAGCCAGACCCGCGCAGCGAAGGCACAGAAGGATGGAGTCTTCAACTCGGAAATTGTTCCGGTTTCCATTAAAACCAGGAAAGGCATTGTCGAGTTCACGACTGATGAACATCCCCGCCCGGATTCCACGCTGGAACTCCTGGCAAAGTTGAAACCGGCCTTCAAACCGAATGGGACGGTAACGGCTGGAAACTCCAGCGGCCTGAATGACGGTGCGGCGATGCTGGCCGTGACCACCGCGGAGTACGCCAGGACTCATGGACTACCCGTGCTGGCGCGCATTCTCTCGTATGGTCTGGCCGGGACCTCCCCTGCATTCATGGGACTCGGTCCGGTGGCGGCAGTGCAGATCGCTCTAAAGAAGGCGGCCCTGAACCTGGAACAAATCGATCTCTTCGAATTGAACGAAGCGTTCGCCGCACAATCGATCGCTGTCGTCCGCAAGCTCAGTCTTGACCCGGCCAGGGTCAACGTCAGCGGCGGAGCCATCGCGCTCGGACATCCCATTGGCGCTTCAGGCGCTCGCGTGCTCGTAACGCTGGTTCACTCCCTGAGGAGACTTGAGAAGCGATATGGTGTCGCCAGCCTTTGTATTGGCGGAGGCATGGGAATTGCAATCGTGATCTCGGCTGAATGAAAAGTGGATTGATTATGTAGTTATCATGTGTGGAAATTCGACGCAGCCCGCAGAGCGCTATCCGGAATTGCGGCAACGCAAGATCCGATGCTCACGCGGCGCGGATATTTGCCGGCAGGGTAAGACGATCGTGCATGTGGATTTTGGTGTGGCCCGAGAGAGGGCAAGAACGTGAATAAGGTGATCGACTCTCCGGATGCCGCGGTCGCGGATTTGCGGGATGGTATGACCGTCATGCTTGGCGGCTTCGGGCTATGCGGAATTCCCGAAAATCTGATTGCCGCAGCGATCCGCAAGGGCCTGAAGGGGCTTCACACCATCAGTTGCAACATGGGAGTCGATGGATTCGGGCTGGGGCTTATGCTCGAGGCCGAAATGATTGCATCTCACATTGGAAGCTATGTAGGCGAAAATCGCTTGCTCGAGAAACTCGTATTCTCCGGCGATCTGAACCTGACTCTGATTCCACAGGGCACGATGGCCGAACGGATTCGCGCCGGTGGCGCCGGCATTCCGGCCTTCTATGTCCCTGCGGGAGCCGGCACCATCGTCGCTGAAGGGAAAGAGGTGCGCGAGTTTGATGGAAAGCCCCACCTTATGGAGAGCGCTTTGCGCGCCGACGTCTCACTTATCAAGGCCTGGAAAGCGGACCGTCACGGCAATCTTGTCTACCGCGAGACAGCTCGCAATTTCAATCCCGTAATGGCGACCGCTGCGGAATTGACCATTGCCGAGGTGGAAGAGCTCGTTGAGCCGGGCCAGTTGGATGCGGACCAAATTGTGACTCCCGGTATCTACGTAGATAGGATTGTTGTGGGACCTGAGTTTAAGAAACCGATCGAGTCTCGCTTTATGAAGGAGTACGTGCAACGATGACAGAAAAAGACACAATATCGCCGGAATCTCCATTCACGCTGAGCGGCAAAACCGCCATTGTGACCGGGGGCGGACGAGGGATTGGCAGGGCCACCGTGCAACGACTCGTGTCAGCCGGCGCCAATGCGCTCGTATGCGACCTGGATCTGGACGCATTGCAGGATACGCAGGCATCCGTGCGCAATTCCGGGCAGGTCGCAATCATCCGTGGAGATCTGATGGAGCCCGATCTTCCGCAGCAAATCGTGAATGCCGCGCTCGAAGCCTTCGGTTCGATCGACATTATTGTCAATTGCGCCGGCTTCAGTTGGGACGGCGTCATCCAGAAGACTTCCGACGAGCAGTTCCTGGCGATGTTGAATATTCACGTTTTAGCGCCGTTCCGTTTGCTGCGCGCAGCCTCCGATTATCTTCGTGCAACTGCCAAACGCGAGATAGCAAGCGGCCAGCTCGTGATGCGCAAGGTCGTCAATATCACCTCCATTTCCGGAACCGATGGGAATCCCGGCCAGTCCGGTTACTCCGCGGGCAAGGCAGGAGTCATTGGACTCACCAAGACGCTGGCCAAGGAATGGGGCCGGTACAACATCAACGTAAATGCGGTTGGCTTTGGTCTCATCCAGACGCGCATGACGCAACCGCTTAAGCCCGAAGGAATAATGAATATGGGGGGGAAGGATATTCCGATCGGCGTCCAACCCGCAATGCTCGATTCAATTGCAGCCGCGTGTCCCCTGGGACGCATCGGAACTCCCGAAGAAGCAGCCGGCGCTGTGCTCTTCTTCTGCTCTCCTTTATCGGACTACGTTACCGGCGAAGTGCTGATCTGCAGCGGTGGCTATCATTTTTGATGCACATATCAGGGAGGGGTATCAAGGTGAACGGTAAAGAACTTATCGCAAGGCGGATTGCCCGGGAACTGAAGGACGGCTTCTATGTCAACCTTGGCATCGGACTGCCCACCGCTATCGCGGCGTATGTGCCTGCGGGAATCGAAGTCATCCTGCAAGCTGAGAACGGCATGTTGGGAATTGGGCCTCCGCCGGCTGAGGATCGGGAAGATCCCGACCTGGTCAATGCGGGGAAACAACCGGTGACAGCCCTTCCCGGTTCCAGTTTCTTCGGAACCGAGGTATCTTTTGCCATGATCCGCGGCGGGCACATGAACATGAGCATATTGGGCGCAATGCAGGTCTCTTGCCGAGGCGACCTTGCGAACTGGATGATTCCGGGAAAGATGGTGAAGGGCATGGGCGGAGCGATGGATCTTGTCGCCGGCGCCGCTCACGTCATCGTCGCAATGGAACATAATGCAAAAGACGGATCTTTCAAGATCGTCGAGGAGTGCTCGTTGCCTCTTACAGGGAAACGCGTCGTTCACGACATCGTTACCGAACTGGGCTGGTTCCACGTTTCCGCTGAGGGACTGGTGGTAAAAGAAATCGCGGAAGGCGTAACCAAAGAGGAAGTAAAACAACGAACAGGATGCCCAGTACACTTTTCTCCGGATCTGCGTCCGATGCTCCCGTTCCAGGATGACGCTGTAGCATTTTCGGAAATGGTGTAGACCGAAGTTGCAGCTGCTGAGTGGATCTTTCCTCAAGAAAAATCCACATCCACGGCTCTCAAGAGTTCACAGTATTTCCGAAAATGCCGTAAACCGATCTTGCCCTCAGGCGACAACGTGAATTCATAAGGCTCGTTATGTCCGCGTTTACCTCTCTTCTCGACGGCCTGTCCTTTACCGAGTGCCCACGCTGGCGCGATGGCCGTCTCTACTTTACTGACCGCTACACTCGCCGCGTGCTCGCGGTTTCAATCGATGGCGCGGTGGAAACTTACGCTCGCATTCCCGGCCTTCCCGCCGGGCTCGGCTTTCTTCCCGACGGCAGGCTCCTCATCACCTCCATGCGCGATCGCAAGGTCCTCCGCCGCGAGCACGACGGCGTGATCGTCGAGCACGCCGATCTGACCGCGCTCGCGCCCGGAGAGCTCAACGACATGCTTGTCGATTACGAGGGCCGCGCCCTGGTGGGTAACTTCGGTTTCGATCTCTTCGGCGGCGCGCCTGCCTGCTCCACTGTGCTCATCTCCGTCGCCCCCTCCGGCACGGCGTCCGTTGCCGCGCACGGCCTCGTCTTTCCTAACGGCACTGTACTCACACCCGACGGACGCACCCTCATCGTCGCCGAGACCTTCGCGAACCGTCTGAGCGCCTTCACCGTCTCCGATGGCCTACTGACCGATCGCCGCACCTGGGCAGCCTTCGGCGATCTCCCGGCAACCACCGATGTGGGACAGATCCTGAAGGAAGCTGTCGTGGTGCCCGACGGCATCTGCCTCGACGCGGAAGGAGCGGTCTGGGTCGCCGACGTCGTCAACCACCGCCTTATCCGTGTCGCAAAGGGTGGCGTGATCCTCGATGAGCTCACCACCAACGGCCTGTGCGCGTTCGCCTGCATGTTGGGCGGCGACGACGGCAGGACGCTCTTCGCATGCGCCGCGCCCACCTTTGACGAAGCCGAAGCCGCTGCGCACTACCGCTCCTCTATTCTCATGACGAGGGTTGCCGTGCCCCACGCCGGGCTGCCCTGAGCCGCGCATGGAATCGTGCAGCTTCGCTCGGGCCTTCCCTGAGTTCGACCTCGGTCACCCGGCGCGAAAAACGAGCTGCAAACGAGGAACCTTCCTGATTGCACTCTGTCATCGGAAAGGCCGCCTCCGCACGACAAGCGCCACGTTTTCAACCACGTAGTTTTTGCCATGAAAAGGCGGCCCTTTTTGAACCTCATTCAACCGCAACCACAGCCCTCGCCAGCCGGGCTGTAAGTTGCGGGTTAGAACGCGAACCTCAACGCGAGTTGAATCACTCTCGGATTGGTGCTCATCGCAGTGATGGTCCCAAAGGTTGCGGTAGAGGCGGAATTGTTCGGACCGGCAAAATTCGGGTGGTTGAGAGCATTGAAGAAGTCCGCCCGTAACTGTACGCTGGCGCCTTCCCTCGGCCAGCTCACCACCTGGGTCTTGCTGAGCGAGAGATCGATATCGGCTTGGTCAGGCTCCCGCAGGATGCCGTTGGGGGTGTTTCCAAAACCCGTGGCAGTTGGGTCTTGACTGGGATTCAGCACTGCCGGGGCCACAAAGCAAGCTGTGTTGATGTAGGTGTTGTTTCTCACTCTGCTGCTGATCGATCCCGGAGTCGATACATTGTTCTTGGTGCAACCCTTGGCGTAGCTCGCCCGATCGCCGGGAATGCCGTATACGCTGTTGATGTTGTTGTAGGTAATGCTGCTCTCCTGGCCGTCCTGGACCACCGTAGCGGTGGCAAGACTCCACCCACCAAGCGTGTCTGCCAGCAAATGATGGGACTGCGCCGGGCTGGGGAGAGCATAGTACGCGGACAGTACAAACCGCTGCGGCCGCACGTTGTAATCCGGCCCGTATCCAGCCTCGTGAGCGCGCAGCGCAGTCTGATCGCCGGTTGGTCCGAATTCGTTCGACCCCGTGGTAAAGCCCGGTACTGGGCTCAGCAATCGCGCCCAGGTGTAGGCAGCCTGGTACTGAAAGCTATGTCTGAACTTCTGCGACAGTGAGGCTTGCAAAGAGCTGTACCAGGCCTCGCCATCGGTATTGAAGTAGTACATTGCGTTCGTAGTCCACCCGAGATAGGGTTGGCGTTGGGCAATGTTCGCAAGGGTATTTGTGGTCTGGCCGCGAATCGGGTTTGAGGCAGACGCCAGAGGCGCCTGGTTGATCGTCCTGCCCAGGATCGTGTGCAGGTCGCGTGCCCCGGCGTACGCGACGTCTAAGATGGCGCCACCCGGGAGTCTGGATTGCAGGCCGAGACTATAGTGATAGATTGTCGGAGGACGCCAACCCATACCCAGCGCGGACAGGGTGAAATCGGTTGAGGGGGAGTAAGGCGCAAATACAGGGAAGGTCGGAGTATACGGGAAGGGATTGGCGTCGGATGAAGCCCCGTTATACGTTCCTGTATAGATGGCCCATATACCGGTGGGAGCCTCCGCGCACAGCAGCAGATTCATCTGGCCCTCGGTCGTAGAGTGATAGACGCCTACGCCTCCCCGAAGAACAAACCGGTCCGTGCCCGGCACCATCCAGGAAAACCCCAAACGCGGATTCCATGTATTCTGGCCATCGCCATTGAACCCGAATGTGTTCTTCCCCTGGATCACTCCGGTGGGGAGAGTGGGGCCCTTGTAATTGGAGTTAACCTGGTAGCCGGCGAGACTGCCCGCTGCGGATGGATTGGGATTAATCTTGGACACATCCACGTTTCCCCCGCCATTGGCAGATCCGAGGTCGCCTATGTGCTCCCAGCGCAAGCCCAGGTTAACCGTGAGACGCTTCGCTACTCTGAAGTCGTCCTGAACGAAGCCGTCGGCATCCTTGTATCGCCAGTCGCGCAGGAAGTTCCCAAAACCAGCGTACGTCTCGTAAATATTGCTGTATGGGTATCCATCTATGCTACCCTGCCCCAGCAGAAAATCCGCCCAGGTCAGCGGAAGCATATAGGCCTCGAAGTCAAATTTCCCCATGTTATCCCTGCCGTTGGTGAAGCCGCCGCCAAAGGTGAACTGGTGCTTTCCCTTGACCCAGGACAACGTGTCATTAAACTGCTCCTCTTCCTCCAGGAAGTACGTCGCCGAAGTTGTGCCCGTCTGGAAGCCATCGCTGATCATCCAGATATTGGGGTACGCGTTCACCTGGGACGGGGCGTTCATGCCGATGCTCGAGAAGGTATACGCATTGCCGTAGGTCTGGTTCGAGGTCGACCTGTGCAAGCCGACCAGAAACTGGTTTACCAGAGTGGGGCTCAGGGTGAAGGTTTCTGCGATCGAAGACACGTCGAAGCGCTCTGGCTGATAGAGTGGATTCCCTTCAGTCTCGTATAAAGTGGACCACTCCTGGTCGCTGAGCGCACCAAAATAGCGAACCGCTATCTTGTTGCGGTCCGACAGCAGGTAGTCGCCGTTCGCCATCCATTGGTTTTCATTGAAAAAGCCGGGACTGCGCACAAATGCAGTGCCCTCTGAATCGAATCCGCCCGGGGCGGAAGGGTTGACACTCGACGCTGACGGTATCATGTATTGACCGTTGGTCAGCTTGGTATTGAGCAGCGCCAAAGCCTGGGGAGCGATATTTGAGCCATTGGCGAGGACCGTGCCGCCAAACGCACCAAGCCAGCCTTGCTGGCCACCGAAAACCGCTCCCAATCCCGCTGCCGACCGGTTGTCGGTAATGGGCGGTTCGTAGTCTACTTTATGGTTGAACGGGTCGGTTTCATTGTACTGCCTTGTGCCCTGCCAGGAACCAAAGAGCAGAAGCTTGTTCTTGACCAATGGACCCTCTGCGGTAAAACCATATTGATTCTGCCGCAGAATGCCACGCGACTCGCCGAAACTCTTCGTAAACCAGTCATTGGCGTTGAGATCTTCGTTCCGGAAATACTCAAACATCGATGCGTGGTACTCGTTGGTGCCGCCTTTCGTAATGACATCGACGTTGGCCCCGGCATTGCGCCCCGTCGTAGCATCGTACAGGGCCGTCTGCACTTTGAATTCCTGGATCGTGTCGGGATTGGGAGCCGGAATTCCCTGCGAGTAAATCCATGAACCCTGGACGTCGTTGATCGTGAGGCCGTTCATTTCAAAGTTGTTGTCGGTCGAAGTGGCTCCCTGGCTCATGATGCTTCCGCCCGCGGGATTCGCCTCCTGGCTGCCACCGCCTCTTCCCACACTCCCGGCGTTGTTCACCTCCTGGGAGACGCCTGCGTTCAAGCCGATGATCTGCGTGAAGTTACGCGTAACCAAAGGCAGGTTCTGAAGCATCTCAGAATCCGTCACGCGCCCCAATTCACTCGATTCGGTCTGCAGCTCCACGCTGACAGAAGCCACGGTAATCGTCTCCGTTACCGTGCCTGTCTGCATTCGTATGTTCAGTACCGTTGTCTCCGCAACGTTCACCTGCACGTTCGGCGACGAGGCCACTTTGAATCCTTGTTTCGTGACTTCGAGCGTGTATTGCCCCGGCGGAAGCAGGGTCACCACATACAATCCGTGGTCGTTGGACTGCAAGGTTCGCACGGAGCCCGTGGCCACCTCCGTAACCTTGACCTGGGCGCTCACCACCATGGCGCCGGTGGGGTCCGTGATCGCGCCGCTGATGGCGCCTGTTCCACCTGTCTGCGCAGATAGCAGCCCGCAGGCTGTGAATAGTGCGCATACGACGAACGCCGCGAATGCCCAGCGGCAGGACGAAACAATCTGTTTGCAAGCGGGTTGCACTTGTTGGGAGTAACGCATCGGTTTTTTCCTCTCCGAATCTGGCCTCAGAAAGCAATTGGCAAATCGTAAAGAAACAAATTAACGACGCGACAGGTTCTGAGCAGACATTTTCATGTCATTTGCCGACACCCCGCGCCATCAAAAGAAAAGCCAACGCATCCGGTTCTTTGGCTCTGGAACGAATGCAGAAAAAAATCGCGAGCGGAGGCAAATGAGGGTATATTGGTTCGCAGCCGAAAGGCAAAACGGAAATTCCGGATCATTGCGGGTAGAGAGGACAAGGATCGTGCCCGGACCTGTGGCAGGACCTGTGGCAGCACGCGGCCATGCATTTCCTTATCCTGCGACTGCTGATTGGATCCTCGCAGCGATTGCTTCCTGCTTGATCGAGCCTCGGAAAGGAAGGAGAATCCTGTGACCGGGAAAAAGGGCCTCCAGATCGTTCTTGCCGCCCGGCCGCAGGGCAACGTGACGCCGGACGATTTTCGCCTGGAAGAGTTCGCGCTTCCTGAACCAAGCCCAGGCGAATTCCTGATGAAGGTAGACTATCTTTCGCTCGACCCGTATATGCGCGGCAGGATGGACGACAGAAAGTCCTATGCCGAACCACTGAGAATCGGTGAAGTAATGCGGGGAGAAACCGTCAGCACAATTGTCGCCTCAAACCATGCCGATTATTCAAAGGGAGAGGTTGTGCTCGCCCATACCGGCTGGCGAACGCACGCGATCTCGCGAGGAAAAGGAGTACGCAGGATCGACCCGGGCGAGTTTCCGGTAACCACACGATTGGGCGTTCTGGGCATGCCTGGCTTTACGGCCTACGCGGGAATGAAAGCGATCGGTAAGCCGGCAAGTGGCGAAACCGTCGTGGTCGCGGCAGCCTGCGGGCCGGTCGGCTCCCTCGTCGGGCAACTTGCCAAAATCGCCGGAGCGCGGGCAGTTGGGATTGCAGGCGGTAGCAAGAAATGTGCCTATCTGAAAGAGGAACTGCATTTCGATGCCGCGGTGGATCACCGCTCACCTGATTTTCAAGCCGTCCTTGCAGCCGCTTGCCCACAGGGGATCGATGTGTATTTCGAAAATGTCGGAGGCGCAGTGTGGCAGGCTGTTCTTCCGCTCTTGAATCAATTCGCGAGGGTTCCCGTGTGCGGGTTGGTAGCGCAATACGATGGGCCGGAAAAGACTGAAGCTCGAGATCGTCTGGCTGCGGCCATGCGGCAGATACTCAGTCAGCGCATTCTACTGCAAGGGTTCATCGTTTACGACTTCACCGAAAAATACTACGCCGACTTTCTCCGCGACGTCCCCGGGTGGATCCTGGAAGGAAGCGTCAAATATCGCGAAGACATAATCGATGGCCTGGAAAACGCGCCACAGGCATTCATTGGAATGCTCGCCGGCAAGAATTTCGGCAAACTTCTGGTCCGTGTCGGTGTGGAGAAATAACTGATGGATCACACTGCCATTTTCCCCGAATGGTCACTAACAGCCGGGTCTACTCTGCGTCTTTCACGCAGCGAAACCCGACCGCTCCTGAACCGTCGTAGCTTGGGGCCATGAGCAACAGTTTGCCATGCCGGTCATTCCTGTATGCCTGCGGGAAATACCATATTGATCCTTGCGGCTGGTAATGGCTGGCGACGCGCGAGGGTGAACTCATTGGCTACGCCATTGTGGGAGAATTCAACAAGAATTCACCCACCTGAATTCGCCAACAATCAAATATTTGATTGACCTTCGACCTGCTCGTCAGCAAAATTCTTCTTGATTTCCTTCAAAGGCCTTCCCGGCGCACTTGGGCGATCTTCACCACGAATATCTCAAGATCGTTGCTGTACGATCCCGTTTGCTTTTCAACTGGGGTCGACAGGTGGGGATTTCGTTGACAACCATGCTGATAATGGGATGTGTACGTAGTCTAAACATCCCTCATTCAGCACGCGGCTTCCCGACTCACCTGGCTACTCTTCTCCACGGAATATGCAAGACCGGTAGACCGGTCCTCAAGATGCGGCGCGAACGCGGAAGCGGGGGTCTCAGCGCCGAAGAGCAGTTTCATACGTCTCCGCAAGCACGCCACAGCCATCCACGGATTTGAGGTTTACGACATGTCGTTGCATGATCGCTCTGTCATTCCTTTGCGGCTTGCCCGTCCGACGGTCTGCCTGATTTTTCTTGCCTTGATCGCCCTGTTTACGCCTGCGCGGGCGCACGCCATCTGCTCGACATCGCCGAACGTGACGACGTGCACCTCGTCGGGTGGAATCACCGTTAGCGGCACCTTCGGGGCGTCGGAAGGTTCCTCCAACGTCGTCGGCGGTCTCACGAGCGTGACCAACATCTCGTTGACCTTAACCAATCTCAGTGTCCACGATCTGAACAGCGCGGCGGTTGTGCTGGTTCCTCCCTCAGGCTCAGGCTTGACGGCGTTGGACCTTTTGTCGGGCGTCTGCGGGACAGGGACGGAGCAGATAGGGAACAGCACTTTCACGCTGGCCGACTCAGGGAGCGGTACTGACAACAACAGCGGAATGATGTCTGGCGTCGGCGTAGGCACTTCCCAGGCGCGTTCTCAGGCACTTACCTGCGCTCCGACTACTTTCCCGCAGGGGACACCTTCAACTCGCCGGGCCCTTCCACCTACAATTCCGGCGGAGCCGATCCTAGCGTCGACGGCAGCGGCACTTACAACTTCAGCTCTTTCGGCGAAAACGGCAGCAAATTGGCAGGCTTTTCCGCCGCAAACGCTGGCATTTACGGTGCCGACGTTCTTTTGGCCTTGCAATCTGTCTCAGGAGCGATATAACTTCTCGGAATCGGCGTCCAAAAAAGAAGATTCCGGTTGACACCGGGATCACCGGCGCGATAAACCTGACAACACTGTTTAATATTCTCTGGGTCTCACATTTCTCTTGATATCGCCGCTGCTGTTACGCGCGAGCGTGAGATTTACCAGGCCTTCTTCCCCGTAGACGGCGCCAAGATCAACTTCCTCGATGCGCCGGACGATGATTGTTTCCCCAATCTTCCCCTAAGTCCCACGGCTTCAAAACGCGAGGTCTCCACCCATGTCGTCCGCCGCCGCTTCTCTGTTGCCTCTAAGGTTTTCCTGCCTGAGATTTAGCCTGCTTGTCCCAGCTCTAACCGCAGCCTTTGCATTTGTGTCATCGGCCGGGCAGCTGAGCGCGCAGAGCGGATGCACCTTCACGCCCGCCAGCGGCTCAACGGAATACTCAAGCACGACCACGATCACGACGGTCGCGCACTACGGCGCCCAGGCAGCGGAGGCGGCGAGCCCCTACCCCTCCACCATCACCGTCCCCAACACGGTGACCGGCAATGTGACCGGAGTGCAAGTCGAACTCAAGAGCGTGTCGGTGGCAGGCGTTCCCGGCGAATCGGAGGGTCTCTACGAAACCCAGATTCTGCTGGTTTCGCCGACAGGCGAGCAATTTGAGCTCATGGGCGGAGCTGGGAACAACTCCAGCGCGGCTATTACCGGGGTCAACATATTCTTCTCCAATTACGTGAGCGCGAGCGACTTCCCTTATTTGCCAGGCACAACCGCGTTCCAGACGAGCGGTAATGGATGTTATGCGCCCGGTTCGTTCTTTGCCCCTTCCGGTCCGCTGAACGACGAGAACGGTTTTCCGTATCCATCTCCGATCGCAGCCGGCTCAACTATTTACTATCCGCAGACCGACGGAAGCTCCACGCTGACCAGCGTGTTTGGAACGGGTAGCACCCCAGCTGCGGGTACCTGGTCGCTCTATGTGCAAGACGGTTCGGAGGATGCGGTGACCATCGACGGGTGGAATCTATACCTGACGGCGACAGCTCCCACCAAGACCAACACCACCACGACGCTCTCGACAAGCCTGAAGGCTGCCTACGCCACCAATACAGTGACCTACACGGCTACTGTCAAGTATGGGACCAGCTCCGCCGTAACCTCGGGGACGGTCGCGTTCTACGCCAACGGCAGCACCACGGCTCTTACATGCACGAGCGGCAATCAAACGCTGAACAGCAGCGGCCAGGCAACCTGCGGTGTCACTCTGACCGCGGGGTCCTCGGGGTCAAGCTCGTCGCAGTGCAGCGCGACGACGGCTCCCACATTCCCGACAGTTTGCCAGGGCATCAGCACGATCACGGCAACTTACGCGGGAAACTCGACTTACTACCCCAGCACCAGCAGCTCCCTCAATCAACTGGTGGAAGTGGTTCCGAGCGGAAGCACCTCGACGGATGTATGGTGCAATGACACGGGGCTGGCGATACCGGGCGGCAATGGGCTCGCGCTGGCATATCCCTCCGTCATCGCGGTCTCCGGGTATGCTGCCGGGTCGACGGTGTCCAATGTGAAGGTTGCCCTGAACGATGTGTACAGCTCCTCCGAGATTGGCGACCCATTCCTGCTGGTTGCGCCAGGTTCCGGCGGGCAGAATCTGGATTTTCTGGACGATGGCTTCAGCGCCAGCGCGGTGAACAATCAGACCCTCACGTTTTTCGACACTGCCGGCCAATTTGTGCCTGGCAATGTAGGAGCGACGACCGGAAACTACGAAGCAACCGACAATAATCAAGTCGCGGTTACTTTCGCCGCAGCGACGGCGCCGTCGATCGATACCAGTATCCCGCAGGTCCCCTCCACTATCCATTACGCGCAGTACGCAGCCTCCACCAATGGAATGACAGATTTTGGGACAACGGCATATACCTTCGAGCAGGCCTTCAATAATGCACCGGCAAATGGCGACTGGGCGCTTTACACCTACGGCTGGGACGGCTCTCCGGCCAGTCTGGACGGCGGCTGGTGCGTCACCCTTACGCTCAACACCGGTACTCCAAGCACCACCACCGTTACTTCCAACAACAATCCGGCGTTGAACGGCCCCAGACAATCCGTCAAGTTTACGGCGACAGTGACCAGCGGCGGGAGTGCGGTGATCACGGGCACGGTGACGTTTCTCGACGGCGGCCAAACCCCCGCCGGTACCGTTAGCGGCAACAACGTGGTTACGCTGAACGGCAGCGGACAAGCGACGTTTACCACCACTTCGCTGACCGAAGGCGATCACACGATCACGGCGGATTATAGCGGCGCGTCCGACTACAACCCCAGCACCGGGACGGTAGACCAGCGCCTGGACGATGCGACCACGGTTTCGAGCGTGACCACCACTTCGGCGCAGTACTGCAACACCGGGGGAGTGCTGACCGCGCAAGGGCAGTTCGGCCCCTTCACGCCGAACCCATCGAATATCTTCGTGACGAATCTCCCCGGTACTGTCGACACCGTTACCCTTACGCTCAAAGATCTCACTGATGAGAGCGACTCGATCTACGAGATCGAATCGATGATCGCGGGCCCGACCGGAGCCGGGCTGGACTTCTTCTCGGATGTGGGAGCCTTCAACACGGGCATTACGAGCGGCAACTACATTTTCGCCGACGACAACGGTACCTTGCCCAGTTCTGGCACGACTATCAGTCCTGGCACCTACGAGGCAACCAGCTATGACACCGGCGCCAATTCGGGGGGCGACACATACACCGCCAGCGCCAGCGGTTTCTATACGCCGCCAAGCTCGTTTAAATATGCCCAGCCGCGCGGCAATCCCGCCTACACGTTCGACACCGGAACCGACAACGTATTCGGCAGCACAAACCCGAACGGTACCTGGAGCCTCTATTTCAACCAGACCGAACATGGGTCGGCGGCAGGAGCAACCGGCGGCTGGTGCCTGAATTTCACTGAGAAGCTGCCCAGCATCTCGCTGACTGCTCAGAGTCCGAGCACTTTCACCCAGAACGGTACGGGCTCGTTCCCGGTGACCATTACCAACCTCGGGGTGGGTAACATTGGCGACCCGACCCTGACAACCGCAAATGCGATGATGGTTACGGATGCGCTGCCCGCGGGCCTCACTTATTCAGGTTTTACGGGTACGGACTGGACCTGCTCAGCGTCGGGGCAGACGGTTACCTGCAAGAACCAGGACACGGTTGCCCCGACCGCCGAATACAATGCGCTGTCGATCAAAGTGAACGTGTCCAACACGGCCTTCGGATCGATCGGGAACAACACCGTTTCCATAACCGACACCGAAGCCGCCAACACGCCTGGAGCGAGCAGCGCCTCGGTGGCCATCGACGTGGCTCCGGCCTTCACCAGCGTCAACAGCACCCCCTTCATCGTCGGCTCGTCCGGCACCTACAGCGTGACCGCCTCAGGCTATCCGGCCCCGACGTTTAGCGAATCCGGAGCCCTGCCCAGCGGCGTCACGCTCACTGATAACGGCAACGGAACGGCGACCCTCGCCGGAAACTCCGCTGCCGGCACCGGCGGCACCTACCCCATCACCATCACGGCAGCAAACGGCACCGTCAACGCCACGCAGGACTTTACGCTGACCGTGGACCAGGCTCCGTCGATTACCAGCGCCGGCAGCACCACCTTTGCGGTGAACTCGGCCGGTTCATTCTCCATGATCGCCACGGGCTATCCCGCCCCAACGTTCAGCGAGACCGGCAATCTGCCGGCAGGCGTCTCATGGTCCAGCGCCGGAGTTCTGTCCGGCACTCCGTCCGCCGGCACGGGCGGCACTTACCCGATCACGATCACGGCGGCTAACGGTACCACCAACGCCACGCAGAACTTCACGCTGACCGTTGACCAGGCTCCGTCGATTACCAGCGCCGGCAGCACCACGTTCGCAGTGGGCACGTCAGGTTCCTTCAACGTTACCGCCTCGGGCTACCCGGCCCCGACGTATGGCGTAACCGCCGGAACTCTGCCAAGCGGCGTGACGCTCACCTCTGCCGGAGTTCTGTCCGGCACTCCGTCCGCCGGCACGGGCGGCACTTACCCGATCACGATTACGGCGGCTAACGGCACCACCAACGCCTCGCAGAGCTTTACGCTGACCATTGACCAGGCTCCCGCGATTACCAGCGCCGCCAGCACCACGTTCGCAGTGGGCACGTCAGGCTCCTTCAGCTTCACTGCCACGGGCTACCCGGCCCCGACGTATAGCGTAACCGCCGGGTCTCTTCCCAGCGGCGTCACTCTCACCTCTGCCGGACTTCTATCCAGCACGCCCGCGGCCGGCACGGGCGGCAGCTACCCCATCACCATCACGGCGAGTAACGGAGTCGGCACCGCGGCCACGCAGAGCTTCGCGCTGGCAGTGAACCAGGCGCCGGCCTTCAACCTCGGCGCCAGCGGTAGCGATACGATGGCGGTGAGCACCCCAAACATAGTTCTCATCTTTACCTCTGGCTATCCCACGGCGGCTATCAGTGAGTCGGGCTCCGTGCCCAGCGGGGTTACATTCGTGGATAACGGCAACGGCCATGGAACGCTCTCCGGCAACCCAGGGGCGACGACGGGGGGCCTCTACAACGTTGTGTTCACGGCAAGTAACGGCATCTCGCCGAATGCCACGCTGAACTATGCACTTACGGTGAAGCAGCCGATTGCGTTTACCAGTTCCGCCAGCACCACATTCACAACGGGCACCGCAGGATCGTTCGCCGTCACAACCACGGGCTATCCGGAACCGACGTTCGGCGAAACCGGCGCTCTGCCGAGTGGTGTCACATTCACTGACAATGGCAACGGCACGGCGTCGCTTGCCGGCACCCCGGCTGCGGGCAGTGGCGGCAGCTACTCAATCACCATCAACGCGACGAATGGCTCCAGCAACCCCTCGCAATCGTTCACACTGATCGTCGACCAGGCTCCGGCGATCACCAGCGCCGGCAACACCGCTTTTGTGGCAGGAACAGCCGGCACCTTCAGCGTCACCGCCTCGGGCTACCCGGCCCCGACGTATAGCGTAACCGCCGGAACTCTGCCCACAGGCGTGACGCTCACCTCTACCGGACTTCTATCCGGCACGCCGGCAGCAGGGACTGGCAGCACTTACCCGATAACGATCACGGCGGCCAACGGCACTACGAACGCCACGCAGAGCTTCACGCTCACGGTGGACCAGGCTCCGGCTATTAGCAGCGCCTCAGGTACTACCTTCACCGTGGGTGCGTCAGGTTCCTTCAGCGTCACCGCCTCGGGCTACCCGGCCCCGACGTATAGCGTAACCGGCGGAACTCTGCCAAGCGGCGTGACGCTCACCTCTGCCGGACTTCTTTCCGGCACGCCGGCAGCAGGGACTGGCGGCACTTACCCGATAACGATCACGGCGGCCAACGGCACTACGAACGCCACGCAGAGCTTCACGCTGACTGTGTTCGGAGGCCCAGCGACACATTTCGTCGTCACACCGTCAATTTCCTGGGCGGCGGAAGGATATCCATTCAGCGTTACGGTGACCGCGGAGGACTCCGGCAACTCGGTCTCGAACGGCTATACGGGCACAGTCACTTTCAGAAGTTCGGACGGCTCGGCCACCTTACCCGCCAACTCCACGCTCACCAATGGTGTGGGCACCTTCAATGTGACACTGCTGTCCCCCGGAACGCAGAGCATCGTCGCCACCGATACAGTTAACTCCAGCATCACGGGCAATGCCAGCGTCCTGGATAGCCAGGGAGGGCCGACAACTCTCACCATTACCACCGTCCAAGGGAGCTCGACTGCAGGCGGTGTGGTGACTGCATGGGCGGGCACAGGGGTGAGCGTCACTGTTGCGGCCCTCAACCCAAACAATTTAGGGCTTCCAGCGAATTACAATGGCGGAATCACGATCACCGGTTCCGATCCCGCATTCGTCCCGGGATCGTGCGCTTTTATCAATGGAACCTGCAACATTCTTGTCGAGTTCAAAACTGTCGGGGCCCAGACAATCACGGCCAGCGAAACAGGCCTTCCAGCCATTGCGAGCGTGCCGGTGACCGTGATTGCGATTCCAGGACCGGCGCAGTATTTCGGCGTGTCCGCACCGTCGTCTACCAATGCAGGATCACCGATCAGCTTCACGGTGACCGCCTATGACGGAGGCGGTAATCCAACCAGCTACAGCGGTACAGCCGCCTTTACCAGCAGCGATCCGCATGCAATCCTGCCTGCGAGCACAACGCTGAGTTCCGGAACCGGCACCTTCTCCGCGACTCTGGAGACGGCCGGTAACCAGACCATTACCGCGACCGATACCGTGACCCCGTCAATCACGGGCACGTCGGGAACCATCGCGGTCACCACCCAATACCTGGTAGTCAACCAGACCGGCGACGACGCGGGCGACGCCTCGAACTGCAGCGTGCAGCCTGCGGCGGGAACCACCACCAACTCCGATGCGTGCAGCCTGCGGGATGCATTGCTCGAAGCGGCGAGCCTCGGCGCAGCCAACATCAGCTTCGATTCCACAGTCTTTACAGCAGCGACCACTATCCCCGTCACCGCCGCGTTGAATATTCCTCCCAGCACGACAATTCAAGGGCCGACCAGCGGCAGCGGTGCGGCACTCACCAATCTGGTGACTGTCTCCGGAGGCGGTCCCAGCAGCGACTTCCCAGTCTTCACTGTCAACTCATCGGCTACCAACACCACCATCTCCGGCCTCACCATTTCCAACGGGAACAGCACAGGGAATGCCGGCGGCATTGTCAACGGGTACGCGTCCGGATTGACCGTGATCAACAGCACCATCTCAGGCAACACGGCTTCTGTCGGAACAGGCGCCATCTTTAACGACTACAACGCAACGCTTACCGTCAGCGGCAGTACGATTTCGGGCAACTCCGGCTCCTATGGCGGCATTGTCAACGAGTCCGGCGGGACAGTGACGATCAATTCGAGCACCATTGCCAACAACACC
>Ga0182013_10000617_pt1 | contig 48718 bp, 45 predicted proteins | sample 612S2MmetaG_FD_120487 | JGI IMG/M metagenome (GOLD analysis project Ga0182013, IMG submission 120487) | Permafrost microbial communities from Stordalen Mire, Sweden - 612S2M metaG | ecosystem: Environmental > Terrestrial > Soil > Wetlands > Permafrost | place: Sweden: Stordalen | collected...
CAATGCCAACGCGCGTCTCCGCCGGTCCTCCAGAAGACCGGCGCTTCCCTTCAGCCGGGGCATAGGTATTCTGAACCTCAATACCCATTATTGCATTATTTATGCAGGAGTCAATAGTGGCGGCATCGGCTTCACAGAAACGGCGAAACCGATGAGCCCAGTTCAGTCCGACACCATCAGCTCGCCGGCAACAATGGGGCGCGTGCGCGGCAGGATGCCGCGTGCGGCTGCCGCGCCGAAGACTGCCAGCACGCCAAGGAAAACCACGAGCTTGATGAGGCTGCCGGTTGCGTTCAGCGGCAGCGTCTTCCACAGCACGAGCAGAATGGTTTGCGCCGCGGTGACGGCCCATACCGATCCGTAAAAGTAGCGGCGCTCCCAGCCTTCGCCCTTGGTGGAGCGCCCCACGCGCGGCAGAATGCCCAGGATGCCGAGCAGCAGGATCGCCACGCAGATCGGCGCGTACGCGCAATAGTAAATCTGCTTCATCCGCCAGACGCCGGTGGCCACGGCGTAGACCAGCGCCGCGATGTTAAGCAGCGCGTAGTTCAGCACGGCGTTCCAGGCGAAGGTGTAGCAGACGCGGCGATAGAGCGGATTGGGCTTGTCCTCGTCGAAGCGCAGGATGTAGGGGCGATGCTCCGAGCCGGGCAGTTGCGCGTTGAAGCCGGCGATGCCGGTTCCAACCAGAACCGCGGCCAGCCACGCCCAATTGGCCCAGTGAAATCCGCCGGCAAAGAGGCTGAACGTAAGCGGCCCCGGCGCCAGAAAAAACACCCATATCCAGATGGGCCAGTGCGCCAGGCGGTAGAGATTGGTGTTGCGTTCCCGGATCTTACGCTCTCCGGCGTATTCAAGCTTTCCGCTGTATCCCATGGCCGGAGTCTCGCAAAGCGGGCGAGGGAGAGTCAAATGGCGAGTCAGCAAGTCAGCAAGTCGGCGAGTCAGCCATTCAGTAAGCTACGTCCCTGACCGCATGACGTAGAACCTTCCCGTGCCCCATCCTTTCGCCTTTTTTCTGGCGAAAGGGTGGGATACGACGAAAGCAAAAGACAGATTCATGCTGTCAGAAACCTGGCGTGCGTTCGCAGGTTCGCAAATCTCCCCGGTCTCACTCGCGCGCGAAGGCGGCGACCTTGGGGCCGATCGCGTCCGCGCACTCGAACGGCGCCATGTGGCCGCAACCGGGAAAGACATCGAGCCGGGAGTCCGGAACGGAAATGAGGCGGAACATGGTTTCGCCCTGCGCGAGCGGCGTCACGCGGTCGAGCGATCCCCAGACCAGAAGCACGGGCATTTTGAGTTGCGGCAAATCGCTGTCGATCACGTCCCGCGCCGTGAGCATGGAGGCGAGGGCGCGCTGGGTGACCCATCTGTTGCGCCGAAAATTGCGCAGGATGTCGCGCGCCACAAACGCGGGAATGGGCTGCGGCTGCGGCGAGAGTATCGCTTGCAGTTGGCGGAGCTGGTCGACGTTGTTAGGCGTGAAGAGCGCGGTGTCAAACGGCGGCGGGACGTTGAGGCCGGCGGCATTGAAGAGCATCAGGCGGCTGACGCGCTCCGGATGCTCTTGGGCGACGAGCACGGCGATCCATCCGCCCATCGACCATCCGCCCAGCTCCACCCGCTTGAGTCCCAGCGCGTCCATGAAGCCCACCACCACGGCGGCCTCGTCGCGCACCGAGTAAGAGAAATCTCTGGGCCGATCGCTGCGGCCGTAGCCAACGAGATCGGGAATGTAGACGCGGAAACCGGATTGGGCGAGATACGGCGCGAGCTTGCCCCAGTACTCTGCCCTGGAGCCGAGCCCGTGCACCAGCACGACCGCAGGCCCGCCGGCCGGCCCCTCGGCGAGATAGTGCACGCGATGGCCTGCAACCTGGACGGTACGGCTCTCGATGCCGGAGAAGTCTTCCTGGACGTACATCCACGCGTTGAAGTAGCTGACCGGGCGAAGGAAGAATCCGGCGGTCGCGACGAGCGCGAGCACGAGCAGGGACCAGAGGATGCGCTTGATCGATTTTCGTTTGATCCAGCGCATGGGACGATTTGTGGCCTTGGTGACGGGATTGGACATCACTTAGCTTCTTTCTGCTTTTTTGAGCGCCTGCGCTCGTTGCCATCCCTTTTCAATGACGCGCACGGTGATGGGATCGAGAGCGAGGGCGCTATGGCTATTCCACTCCGCGCGCTCCACCCAGCGGACGGCTTCGGCGTCGGAGGCTGCGCGCAGCTCGCCGCCGGTGACGCGGCAGAGGTAGTCGGCAATCACGTAGTGGTAGCGAACGCGGCCGGCCTCGCGCCCGGCTTCGCGGTCGGCCTCGCGCCCGATGGGCTCGCGGTGGATACGATCGATGAGTTCGACCAGCTCCAGCGGCTCGACAACGAGGCCGGTCTCCTCGCGCGTCTCGCGGGCGACGCCTTCGACGACCGGCTCGCCCAGTTCCAGCAGGCCTCCGGGCAGCGTCCAATGGCCCTTGAGCGGCTCGTTGCCGCGGCGCACCAGCAGCACGCGGCCTTCGTGAACCACGATCGCGCCCACGCCAACCAGCGGCGTTTGAGGAAATTCGCGTTGTACGTTCGCCATTTTGAAATCCTCATCCCCGCTTCAGCGAGTCAGCAAGTCAGCGTGCGCTCAAGCGCACGTTCGCAAGTTCGCCCGTTCGCAAACCCGGCCGCGCCGGAATCGTCTCTCTCCCGCTATCATCGAATAAAGACGTAGAGGAGCGAAAGATGGCGGAATTCACGCTCAAAATCGATGGCATGCATTGCGGCTCCTGTGTGCGCCGCGTAAGCCAGGCGCTGGCTGCGACTCCCGGCGTGGTGGTGAACGAGGTTCGCGTGGGAGCGGCGCGGCTGACCGCCGCCGAGGAACCCGCGCCAGTGGAACTCGCCATTGCCGCGCTCGCCAAGGCCGGCTACACAGCGCATCTCGAATCCTAACCCATCTGGAGCCTCCGGTGGCCTCAAGCACACGAGAGTCGATGACGCTTCCTGTCCTGGGCATGACCTGTGCCGCGTGCCAGCACCACGTGGAAGAAGCGCTGCGCGCCACGGCGGGCGTAGAGTCGGCGCGCGTGGATCTGATGGCGCATCGCGCGAGTGTGGTCTTCGACGGCGCGGTGGCCACGCCCGAACAACTGGTGGAAGCGATTCGCGGAGCGGGCTACGACGCGGTGCTGCCGCGCCAGGGCGACGGCGCGCGCGTCGAGGATGCTACTGCGGGAGCAACAGTGAAGGCCTGGATAGCGCTGGCCGCCGGTGCCGTAGCGATGCTCGTGGCCATGCCGCTCGAAACGCAGATGAGCGTGCTCGATCTTTTGCTGGTTCGCCTGCTGCCGTGGCTCTACGCAATTCCGGCCTCGTTGCTGCGCGGGTTCCTGCTCGCGCTCACAACGATTGTGGCCGCGTGGGCGGGGCGCGGGATTTACTTAAGCGCTGTGCGCGCCCTGCGCCACGGCGCCACCAACATGAACACGCTGGTGGGCCTGGGCACGGGCGTGGCGTTTCTCTACTCGGCTTACGCGACGCTTTGGCCCGCGCCGGGACGCGCAGTGTATTACGACGCGGTCTTGTTGATTCTGGGTTTTCTGCTGCTGGGCAAGGCGCTGGAGGCAAAGGCGAAGCGGCGGGCCTTGTCTGCATTGGACTCGCTCTCGCGGCTGCGGCCGGCGACGGCGCGGCGTCTCGTGGACGGTGTCGAGACAGTGGTGCCGCTTGAAGAGGTGCGGCCCGGCGACAGCATCGTGGTGCTGCCCGGCGAGCGCTTTCCCGTAGACGCGACGATCCTCGAAGGCCGCACCACGGTAGACGAGTCGATGCTGACCGGCGAAGCCACGCCGCTCGAGCGCGAAACGGGCGGGCGCGTGCTGGCCGGGTCGCTGAACTACGACGGCGCGGTGGTTTGCCAGGCGATGTCGCTCGGCGAGGAAACGGTGCTGGCGCAGATCGCGCGCATGGTCGATCAGGCGCAGAGTTCGCGCGCGCCCATGGAGCGGCTGGCCGATGCGGCGAGCGCGATCTTTGTGCCGGTAGTACTCGGGCTTGCGGCGGTGACGTTTGTGGCGTGGCTGGTGACCGCGCATTCGCTGCCGCTGGCGCTCGCCAACACGGTAGCCGTGCTGGTGATTGCCTGCCCGTGCGCGATGGGACTGGCGGTGCCGGCGGCGCTCACCGTAGCCGTGGGCCGCGGCGCGCAACTCGGCGTGCTCTTCAAGGGCGGCGAGGCGCTGGAACGGCTCGCGCATTTGGACGCCATCGTTCTCGACAAGACGGGGACGCTGACGGTGGGTCGGCCGGTGCTGGAAAAAATGCAGGGCTTGGGAGCCTGTGGTGAAAGTCCGGACGTGAAAGGGCACGACTTCAGTCGTGCCGATAAGGCCGACAGAATCGATGGGGCTTTAGCCCCTGAGGAATCATTTTCAGCACTCTTGGACCTTCACCCAGGACTGCCAGGGACCGGGGATCCCTCGGCTTCGCTCGGGACAGGCTCCGGGACTGCTCAAACAAGAGAGCGCGATCTCCTGCGCATGGCCGCGGCTGCCGAGGAGCGGTCGAATCATCCGTTGGCACATGCCGTCGTAGAGTTTTCCAAGAGCCTCGGCCTGACGTGGGAACCGGCGCAGGAAGTTCAAATCTTCCCCGGCCGGGGAGTTTCGGCGCGCGTGGAGGGGCACGAGTGCCTGCTCGGCAACGAAGCGTTCTTCGGCGAATTCTCGATCGAGCTGCCCGATAACGCAACCGCTCCGGAGCCAGGCGTGACGCGGCTGTGGATGGCCGTGGATGGCGCGGCGGCCGCGTACTTCGATGCGCGCGATGCCCTCCGGCCCGATGCGGCCGCAGCCGTGGCCGCCTTGCGCCATGCGGGCTTGCGCGTGTTGATGCTGACCGGCGACTCGGCCGCCGCGGCGGCGCCGATCGCGCAACAGGCGGGAATTTCGGAAGTCGAAGCCGGCCTCGATCCGGCGCAAAAGTTGGCGCGGATTCGCGCGCTCCAGCAGACTGGCCTGCGCGTGGCCATGGTGGGCGACGGCATCAACGACGCTGCGGCCCTCGCCACCGCCGACGCGGGCATCGCCATGGGCAGCGGCGCGGATCTGGCGCAGGAAGCGGGCGACGTGCTGCTGCTGCGCACGCAGCCGCTGGCCATTCCCGCGGCGCTCGAGCTGGCGCGGCAAACCGTGCGCGTGATGCGCCAGAACCTGGGCTGGGCCGTGGGCTACAACCTGCTAGGGATTCCGCTGGCTGCCGGTGCGCTCTACCCGGCCTTTCACATTCTGCTCACACCGTGGCTAGCCGCGGCGGCCATGGCGCTCAGCTCGGTGTGCGTGCTGGGGAACAGTTTGCGGCTGCGGGGATGGCAGCCGGCTGACAGCCGAATGAAATAGTCAGATAATTGGGATAGAAGGCACGGAACAAAATGAGTACAGTTCTCGCCAATCCAGCGGAGATGATTGCGCAAGGCGCGCCGCGCGTCATTCACAACGACCAGGAACTGGAGGAGTACGCCGGGGCGCTCTTTCAGTTGACGGCTCAGGAGAATCCTTCGCCGGCGGAACAAGAGGCAATCGAGTTGCTGACGTTGCTTGTCGAACGCTACGAGCGCGAACATTACCCGATTCCCTCCGCCGATCCGGTTTCCGTAGTGCGTTTTCTCATTGAGCACCAGAGGCTCGCACAACGCGACCTCACTCCCCAGTTCGGATCGGAGAGCGCCGTTTCCATGTTCCTCTCGGGACAGCGAAGACTGACCGTCGGGCAAGTGAAGAAGCTGGCTGCACGCTTCAAGCTGCCGGCGGAGGTTTTCCTATCGGCCTGATGCGGGCGGTTTTTCCGATGAATCGGACTCCGCCACGCTAAACTAAACGCAGGTTCTGTCCGTGCGCATCCTCACCCGCTACATTCTCGGCGAAATCCTCTCCCTCACGCTCATCGGCTGCGCGCTCTTCACGTTCATCTTGTTCATGCCCTATCTGCCGCACATCCTTGAAGAGGTGGTGCGCTCGAGTTCCACATGGACCGATGTCGCCGAGGTCTTCCTCTTCACGCTGCCCAATCTGCTCAAGTTCACCATCCCCATGGCGGTGTTGTGGGGCGTGCTGCTCGGGCTCAGCCGTCTGGCCGCCGACAGCGAAGTCATCGCAATGCGTGCATCGGGGCTGGGTATCGGCTACTTTGTGCGCGTGGCCTCGATCGTGGCCGTCGCGGGCACGTTGCTGGGGCTGGCCAACTCGCTCTTTCTCGCGCCGCGCGCCAACCAGGCCATCATCGAGATGGAGCAGTCGCTCGCGACTTCGCAGGCGTCGTACCAGATCGAGCCGCGAGTCTTCCACGAGGAATTCAAGAACTTCGTTCTCTACGTGCAGGATGTGCGCGCGGGCACGGGCGCGGCCAACTGGCGCCAGGTGTTCATGGCCGACGTGAGCGACCCGGTGAATCCGGTGATCACGACCGCCGCATCGGCCACCGTGGTCAACGACAATCGCCAGGAGCTGATCATGCGCCTGCGCGACGGCTTGCGCGACGAGACCGTGGCCGACCAGCCGGGTCAGTCGAATATCTCCACCTTTTCCACCACCGACATGCCGCTGGCGCTCGGTCCGCAGAGCGACGTGCACCTGGGCCGCATGGATACGGCGCTCTACGCCATGCCCATGAGCACGTTGTTCGAGCGCATCCACGAGCTGAACGGCAAGCCCGACGCGAAACGCTACCTGATCGAGATGCACAGCCGCTTCGCGCTTCCCGTGGCCTGCCTGGTGCTGATGCTGCTGGGCGTGCCGCTGGGCGCGGATTCGCGGCGCGGCGGAAAGAGCGCGGGCATCGTCTTCACCATTCTGCTGGCCTTCGTCTACTACTTCCTCTCCATGACCGGCACGGCGCTGGGACATCAGAACCGGCTGCCCGCGTTTATTGCCGTGTGGGCCGCCAACATTCTCTTTGCCGCGGCCGGCATCTTTTTGCTGTGGCAGATGGCGACCGGCGGACGCATCCTGAGCGCCATGGCGGCGTGGGCCGCGCGGCTGCCCCGGTTCAAGATTGCCGCCGTGGCCAACTGGTTCCAGCTCACCGGCTTTCTCGGCAAGTTTCAGCCGCGCGCGCAGCGGGCAAACCGCACCAGGCCGCGCGGCGTCTTCCCGCGGATTCTGGACGAATACGTCCTGCGCGAATTCGCGACCATGTTTTTCCTGGTGCTGGCCGGCTTCGTGATGCTGATTATCGTCTTCACCTTCTTCGACCTGGTCGGCGACATCTTGCGCAACCACATCGCGCTTTCCATCGTGGGCGACTACTTGCTGAACCTGACGCCCAGCATGCTTTATCAAATTGCGCCGCTGGCAGTGCTGATTGCCTCGCTGGTAACCTTCGGCGTGATGAACCGCAACAGCGAGATCGTCGCCATCAAGGCCGCGGGCATCAGCCTCTACCGGCTCATGATTCCCATCGTGACCGTCGCCGCGGCGCTGGCCGTGACGTTGTTCCTCTTCGACCAGTACTACCTGCCCCAGGCCAACCGCCGCCAGGAAGCGCTGCGCAACGTGATCAAGGGACGCCCGCCGCAGACCTACCTGCACCCCGAGCAGACGTGGATGATGGGCCAGAAGCCGCAGCCGGGCGAGCCGGGGCGCATCTTCTACTACGAGTTCTTCGATCGCGACCGCAACGAGTTCGCCAATCTTTCCGTCTTCGAGTTCGATCCCGCCACCTTCCAGCTCACGCGGCGCATCTTTTCGAAGCGCGCGGCGTGGGACGCCGATGCGGGCGGATGGGTCTTCGAGAACGGCTGGGTGCGCGACATCGATGGCGCCACCGTGACCGATTACCGCGCCTTCCTGCGCACATCTTTTCCTGAAATCCGCGCCACGCCGGACTACTTCAAGAAAGAGGACCTCGAATCGCAGGAGATGAACTTCGGCCAGCTCGACCGCTATATCCGCGATCTCGAGCAGAGCGGCTTCGACACCAAGCGCTTGAGCATAGCTCTCTGGCACAAGCTTTCCTATCCGCTGATCGCCGTGGTGATGGCGCTGCTGGCCATTCCCTTTGCGCTTTCCATGGGACGGCACGGCTCCATGGCCGGCCTGGCCGTGGCCATTGCCGTGGCGCTTGCCTACTTCGTCGTCGATAACCTCTTCGGCGCCATGGGCAACGTGAATTACTTGCCGGCGGCGATGGCCGCCTGGTCGGCCGATGTGCTCTTCGGGCTGGTGGGCGGCTATCTGCTGCTGCGCACGCCAACGTAGAAGAGCAGGGCTTAAGGCCCAGGGAAAAGTGTAGAGTGTGAGTGTGAGCGCGCCTGACGGATAAAACCACACTCACACTCACACTCACACTCACACGCACACTCACACTCACACTCACACTCACACTCACACTCACACTCACACTCACACTCACACTCACACTCACACTCACACTCGCACTCACACTCACACTCACACTCACACGCACACTCACACTCACACTCACACGCACACTCACACTCACACCTGAAACCTCCGTCCCGGCGCGCATCGTGCGAATCGTACAATAGAACCATGGCCCGCGATCTCGCCCCACTTTTCCCCTACATGCGCCGCTACCGCTGGGGATACGTGCGGGGCATCCTGGCCTGCGTTGCGACGAATATTGTCGCCGTCCAGTTCCCCAACATTCTCGGCATGGCCGTGGACGCCATCAAGAAGGGGACGACCCGCGAGCACATTCTGCTTCTTGCCCTGCTTCTCGTCGGCATCAACCTGGTCAAGGGCGTATTCATGTATGCGCAGCGCTGGGTTCTGATCGGCATCTCGCGCGACATAGAGTTCGACCTGCGCAACGACCTCTTCCGCAAGCTCGAAACCCAGGACACGGGTTTCTACCAGCGCTACCGCACCGGCGACATCATGGCGCGCATGACCAACGACTTGAACGCCGTGCGCATGCTGCTGGGGCCCTGTCTCATGTATAGCGTGAATACGATTTTCATGACCGTCTTCGCGCTGGTATTCATGCTGCACATCAGTCCCTGGCTTACGCTGGTGGCGCTGGCGCCCACGCCGCTGGCGAGCATCTTCGTGCAGTACGTCGGCCGCAAGATTCACGAGCGCTTCGAGCGCATCCAGGCCAGCTTTTCCGACATCTCCGCCCAGGCCCAGGAAAACTATTCGGGCGTGCGGGTGATCCGCGCCTTCGCGCGCGAAGAGTCGCAGACAGGCCTCTTCGAGCGGCTCAATCGCCAATATATCGGCCGCGCGTTGCGGCTGGTGCAATTGATGGGCATGTTGTGGCCCACGCTCGAATTCATCCTCGGCGTCTCGATGGTCATCACGCTGATGGCCGGCGGACACCTGGTGCTCGCGCACCGCATTTCGGTCGGCGAGTTTGTGGCCTTCAACACCTACATGATCCTTCTCATCTGGCCGATTATCGCCGTGGGATGGGTCATCAACATCTTCCAGCGCGGCACCGCCTCGGTGAAACGCATCGACGAGCTGCTCCAATCCGAGCCCGTCATCCGCGGCTCCGCCCGCTCCGCGGTTTCAGGTTTTGGGCACTCCGTGCCTTCGGGCTTCGGGCAGGCGACGGAGGAGACGCTCAAAGGCGAAATCGAATTCCGGCATCTCAACTTCAGTTACGGCGACGGCCCCGGCGCGACGCCCGTGCTCCGCGACGTCTCGCTGCACATCCCCGCCGGGTCGAGTCTCGCCATCGTGGGGCCGACGGGATGCGGCAAGTCCACGCTCGTCAACCTGATTCCGCGGCTCTACGACGCGCCCCAGGGCGCGCTGCTCATCGACGGGCGGCCGGTGCGCGATTATCCGCTCGAAATGTTGCGGCGCAACATCGGCATGGTGCCGCAGGAGACCTTTCTCTTCAGCGAGACGATTCGCGAGAACCTGGCCCTCGGCGCGCCCCATGCCGATGCCGGGGAACTTCTGAAGGCCGCGGAGGCGGCGCACATCCGGCGCGAGTTCGAGGAGTTTCCCCAGGGCTTTGAGACCATGGTCGGCGAGCGCGGCGTGACGCTTTCCGGCGGGCAGAAGCAGCGCTCCGCCATCGCCCGCGCGCTGCTGCGGCGTCCGGCGATCCTGATCCTCGACGACGCGCTGGCCAGCGTGGACACCTACACCGAAGAGCGCATCCTCGGCGGCCTGCGCAACTACACCGCAAACACAACCACGATTCTGATCTCGCATCGCGTGTCGACGGTGCGCAACGCCGACCGCATCGCTGTGCTAGACAAAGGCAGGATCGTCGAACTGGGCGGCCACGAGGAGCTCCTCGCGCGCGATGGATACTACGCCAGCCTCTACCAGAAGCAGCAGCTCGAAGAAGAGCTGACGGTGGCGGGATAAACAGCGGGGCTAGCGGAGTTAGCGGAGTTAGCGGAGTTAGCGGGGGTTAGCGGAGTTGGCGGAGTCATGGGCAGGCAAGTAAGCGAGTTATCAAGTCAGCGGAACTCGTCCCGTGTCCACATGATTCAGTAACTGCCCAAGTGTAGCGCCGGCCTCCTGGCCGGCTGTAGCGCGGACGTCCTCGTCCGCGCTTGTCCATGATGAATTACCAATTCATGTGATCTAAACACTAGCGACAAAAGCGTCGTGAGGGAGGGGCGCCCGGCGGGTCGGCGAGTGCGCAGGGCCGCGGAGGTTACGCCGTCCAGTTGGAGCCGGCGGCAGCATCGGCAGCATCGGCGGCTGAAGGTCGCGACTGCATCATGAGCACGCGCGGCGATGCGGAGTTGATCTCGGGATCGCGGGCCACTTCGCGCCAGGCATCGCGCACGTTGCGGACGCAATCGATGGCGTGCTGGAACTTCAACCTCGAGGCCGACTGCGAGGCCTGCAGAATCTGCGCGAAGATGGCGGCGTAAAACTCGCTGAGCGCTTGCGCCGGGCGTCCGCCAACATCCATGCGCAGCCGCGCCTGCAGGTGAATGATGATGTCGAGCGCGCGCTTGACCGCGGCGCGGCGGGCGTCGGCGTCGCCGCGCTCCACCGCCGCCATGGCGGCATAGAGAAACCGGATGATGCCGTCGTAGAGCGCAACCACGAGGTCGACAGCGCCTGCGCCGTCCAGCGTGTGTTCCCGGTAACCTGCCATCTTAGCCCCACTCCTTCCGCCGTTCTGGTTTCGCGCCGCTCCTCGGTACGCGCGCTGAACTGTTTATCTCAGAAATCTCGCGGCCAGCCAGCGATCTTTTCGCCCGCCGAAGATTGTTCTAACCGCCGGACTGCTGGTTGTAGCCCGTGATCGCCGAGTACAGCTCGTTCATGCCCGCCAATTCGGTCGGCAGTTCCTGCAGAATCTGGTTGGCCTGATTCAGTTCCGTGGTCAGGCTGGATTGTTGCGCCGAGATATAGCTGCCCTCTTTGGAGATGTCGGCGTTGAGCGTGGATTCGATAGTGCTGTTAGCGCTTGCGGCCAGCGAAAGCATTCCCGTGGACGAGCTGGACCCGGCATTGGTGAGCATGTTGGAGAAGCTCTGGCCCCATCCGTTGGCGTTCTGGAAGAAGCTGGCCACGCTCGAATAGTCGCTGTTGAGCAGGGCATCGAGCGAGGTGGCGTCGAAGGTGAGCGATCCGTTGTTATTCACGCTGATGCCGAGCGTGCCCAGGCTGTTGATGTCGGAGGCATTGGCGTAGCTGAGCGTGGCGTTGGTCGTGCTCGTGGTGTCAATGAGGCTGGAACTCACGGTCAGGTTGCCAGGAGTGCCGGAGGTGCCGGATACCAGAGACAGGCTCTGGGAGCTGTCGCCGTTGGTAACAATGGAGGCGGTAACGCCCAGGCCTGAGGTGTTGGTCGTGATGTACTGCTCTAAATCGGCCAGGGTGGCGCCGCCTTCGGCCGTATTCACGGCGCTCATATTGATCGTTTGACTCTTGCCGGCGCCAACCTGGATGGAGAGGGAGCCGGTCAAAGTGTCGCCGGAGTTGGGAATCGACGTCAGCGTGCCCTGTGAGGGTATGGAACTGGTGGCTATCGCGCCGGTGTAGCTCATGGGAATGTTGCTGGCGGCAACAATATTGGAAGTGACCGTGAGCGCCCCTGTCGATCCCGAGGTTTGCGAGGTAAGCGTCAGCGTCGACTCACCCTCGCTCGTGGCCACGCCCGCCGTGACACCGATATTGGCCGAGTTGATGGCCTGCGCCAGAGCGGAGAGCGTGGTTTGCGCGGAGGTCAGCGTAATGGTCTGCGCGGTTCCGCTGCCCATCTGAATCGTGATGGAGCCGGAGAGCGTGGGGTTCAGGTCGTTGACTACCGAGGTGAGCTCGCCGTTGGGATTTTGCGTATTCAGGCTGCCGAGCAGATTCTGCTGCAGCAGGGAGAGCGTGGGCGAGCCGAAGAGCGGCTCGGCGATCCCCGAGCTGTTGTTGCCTTCCTGGGTATTGACGGCGCTGATCAGGGAGTTGTAGTCGGTTACCAGTTGATTGACCGCGCTTTCCACGCCCGTGTTGTCGTTGCCGATGACCACTTGCACCGGCTCCAGGCCGCCGCCGGACTCCGCGGGGCTGGCCGAAAGCAGCTGAAAGGTCACGCCGGGAATAAGATTGCTGACGGTATTCGAAGTGCTGGTCAGATTGACGCCGTCTACCGTCAGGCTGGCGTTCGCGCCGGTGACCGTGGAGGTATAGCCGAGTGCCGTGGCGGGGTCGACCAGGCTGGAGGTGACGGCGAGCGTTCCCGTGCTCCCCGTGGTGCCCGAAGTCAGCTTGAGGCTCACCGTGCCGTCGCTGTTGTTCACAATCGAGGCGTCGAATCCCAGAGTTGAGGAGTTGCTATGAATGTACTGCTGAAGATCGGCCAGGGTCGTGCCGCCTTCGGCGGTGTTGACGGCGCTCATCGCGATGCTTTGCTGGCTGCCGCTGCCCACCGTAACGGCAAGCGATCCCGTCAGTTGCTCGCTGGAGCTGGCGACGGCCGCCAGCAGCGCTGTCGAGGCGATACTGCCGCTGCCCGCCGTAATCGCGGCGCCAAGCGTGTTGCTGGCCGCGGCGGCCAGCGAATTATTGCTGACAACGATATTGCCGCCGGCCCCCGAAGTTCCCGAGACCAGGCTCAGCCGCGAGCCGCTCGCGTCGGTCAGCACGTTGGCCGTGATGCCCAGGCCCGAGGCGTTGATGGCCGAGGCCAGGCCCGCCAGCGTGTCGTTGGAGGAGCCGAGGGTAATGGTCTGCGCCGTGCCGCTGCCCATCTGGAGCGTCACCGAGCCCGACAGAGTATCCGCGCTGCTGGCGATCTCGGCCAGGTAGCCGCTCGAAGTCTCGGCCAGGCTATTGACGACGACACTGTGCGTGCCGGCTGCCGCCGCGGCGGTGGCCGAGGTCAGCTCCAGCACGTTGGTATCGGAGCTCGAACCCTCCTTCTGCGCCAGGATGCCATCCGCCTCCGTCAACTGGCCGATGTCCGTGGAGACATTCGAGAGCAGGCTTCCCAGGTTCGAAATCACCGTATCCTGGCCCTCGAGAGTGCTCAGCTGATTCTTCCAGGGCGTCTCGACGTTCTGCAGGTTCGAGACAATTTCGGCGACCGTCGAGCTCACGTTGAAGCCCGCGCCGCTGGTCGGTGACCCGAAGTCCAGTCCGACTGTACCCATAAAACCCTCCGGCAGGTCTGATGCAGCCTGCGAGCCAACCGCAACCGATGGCGGATAAGAGAAATCTCAGAATCAGCGGAGCTAGCGGAGTTGGCGGCGTTAGCGGAGCTAGATCGGCTCCTTCACAAAACTGCCTGCCAGCTCTTCCGGCCGCCGCGGAGGAAACGGGGCAGCGCCTCATCGCGCAATGCCGCAGTCTTCCTGGCTCCGCTAACCCCGCTAACCCCGCTGATTCCGTTAAGCAAAGAGGGGCATCCACAGGACGCCCCTCTCGGTTTGGCGGGCCCGCAAGCGGCGGACGCGCTGCTCCACCTGACCCCGGCAGCAGGAGATCCGCCGCCGGGAGCTTCGGTGGTTGGCTCCGGCGGCATCTGCTCGATGCGTTAAACGCCGCCGGAGGTTGGGGTGACTCCACCCCAGCGGCCAAAAATCGGTCGCCGGGGGCCCCGGTTATTGCACCCCAGCGGCCAGAGATCGGCCGCCGGAGATTGGGGTTATTGCAGCAGCTTGGTCACTTCCTGCTGCACGCTGTTGGCCTGTGCCAGGGCCGCGATGCCGGTCTGGCTCAGGATTTCGTACTTCGACATGTTCGAGCTGGCCGAGGCATAGTCGGTTGCCTGCACTGCGTTTTGCGCCGACTGCACGTTTTCCTGTTGTGTGCTCAGCACCTGGCTGACGGCGTTCAGGGTGTTGATCTGCGCGCCGATGTAGCCGTCCTGCGCGGCCACGTCGGTGATCGCCGTGTTGAGGCTGGTCAGCGCTGTTTGCGCATCGTTCTGATTGGTCAGATCGGTAGTGCTCAAGCTCTGGCCTGCGAGGTCGGAGTAGCTCATGGTCGCCGTGCCGCCCGCGCTGTTTGTGTCCGCGGTGAGCACTGCGTCAGCACCTGCCTGACCGGTGGCGGTGTCCATAACACCAGTAGTACCGAAGGCGGTGTCTACGATGCCGGTGGTGTAGTACGCAGCCGACGGGGTGTAGGTGAGTGTTGCACCGGCAGCGGTGTCGGCGAGAGAAGCTCCAGTGATGGCCGATTGACCGCTGTTTTGCGTCGTAATCGTCAGAGTTCCTGTGGTGGCAGTGAGAGCGCTAACGACGGTGAACCCGTCGCCTTGGAGCGCAGTCGCCAGAGTGGCCATGGTATCCCCGGCGAGGTTAAGGGTGACGTTCGCGCCGGAGGCGTTCTTGAGGCTGAGAGTTCCAGTGAGAGTATCGGTATTTGAATCCTCTCCAGCTCCCCCGACAGCTAAGACACCCACGGCACCCGGTGTGGCGCCGCTCCCCACTCCCGCGCCCGGACCATTGATCTCAATGCCGGTGTCGGTGCCATGACCCGCGCCCGCCGCCGTGACAGCCTGAGTTCCAGCTTGGGTTGCCGTGTCGAAGGTTGCCGTCAAACCCAGGCCGGCGTTGTCAATGGCGTTGATCATTCCCTGGGCGGTGTCGGCATAGCCGCTGGTGCCGCCAACGCTAACTGATGCGGACCTCTGAGCCGCGGTGCCGCCTGCCCCCGTCGCCATATAGTCGACGGTGAGCGTGGTGGTAGCGTTGGTAAGGGCATCATTAACTGTCGCAATCGTGCCGTTATGCGACAGGTCGATGAACGCGTTGTTGGCGCCGTTGGTGTAGGCCATGACGCCGCCGGTGTCGCCCACGTTGGACGAAGACAGCGAGTGGATGTTCAAAGCGTCAATCGCCGAGCCCACCGTCGATGAGTCGCCGGTGTAGATGTTGGTATTCGAGTTGAAGACCGCCGTGTCGTTGTAGGTGGTCGTCGAGCCGATGTTGGAGATTTCCGACAGGATCGACTGGTACTCCTGGTTGGCTGCCGTATCCTGCGAGCTGTTGAGGGTGCCGTTGGAGGATTCAGTCGCCAGCGTGACGGCGCGATTGAGCAGGCTGGTTACCTGCGAAAGGGCGCCATCGGCGACCTGCAGCAGGCCCACACCTTCGGCTGCGTTGGTTTCAGACTGCGTAAGCGCCGTCTGGTTGGCCTGAAGGCCGTCGACCAACGAAAGACCGGCAGCATCGTCCGCGCCGGAGTTGATCTTGGAGCCCGAAGACAACTGTTGCAGCGTCTTCGACAGGCTGCTGTTTGTGTTTGAGAGGTTGTTCTCCGCATACACCGCGGAGAGGTTGTTTAAAACACCCAGGGACATGGGGTTCTCCTTGTTGGATGCGGTGATTTGCGGCCTTACCTCGGGAGTGCCCCCATCGTTTTCAACCGTGGGTAGCTGCTGCCGGCTTGGAGCCGTCGCATCTGGCCCATTCTTCGGCGCGGGCTTGAGGGACTTTATCGCCGCGCGAATTGTGTCCCGCCGGGGGACACTTTTGCGCCTTGGATTTTATTTTTTTAACCTTTCCCGCGCCTTGCCGATAATGCGAACGAAGGAGTCTGAAGATGATCGAGTTAACGCGGCTCAACGGCCGTTCCATGGTGCTGAACAGCGATCTCATCAAGACCGCTGAAGCCTCGCCGGACACGATGCTGACGTTGATCAACGGCGAAAAACTGATTGTGCGCGAAGCCATCGACGAGGTCGAAGAAAAGGTCTTGGCCTACCGGGCGCGGCTGTTGGCCGTGGTGGCCAAGCGCCTGCATCGCTTCGGCGATCTGGAGCGTGTGGCAGCCTTGGCGAGCCTGAATGTGGAAGAGCAGCCAGAGACCCCGGCGGAGATCGAGCCGGCCGGCAATCTGCGGCAGTAGCCGCCGCGGAGTGGCCGTATCCAGCAAGGGGGCAGTTTATGGATAAAGCAAGCATCGCAGGCGCGCTTCTGGCCATCGTCGGAATCATTGCGGGATTGATGATCGAAGGCGGCAACGTGGGCCAGATTCTGCAGCCCACGGCCGCGCTCATTGTCTTCGGCGGCACCTTGGGCGCGGTGATGCTGCAGTTCCCGCTGACCACCGTGCTGGCCGCCTTCGGCAGCCTGGGGCGTCTGTTTACGGCGCCGCGCGAGGAGGAAGCGCAACTCATCCGCCAGTTGGTGGCGTTTGCCAACAAGGCGCGCCGCAACGGCGTGGTCTCGCTCGACGCCGACCTGCAGGCCATTCAGGATCCTTTTCTCAAGCAGACGCTGATGCTGGCCGTAGACGGCACCGAGCCGGTGGAGCTGCGCAAGATCATGCACGTGAGCCTGGAGTCGATGACCGAAGACGAAGAGCGGCTGCCCGCCGTCTTCGAGTCGGCGGGCGGGTTTTCGCCCACCATCGGCATTCTGGGCGCGGTGCTCGGACTCATCCAGGTCATGCAGCATCTGGACAACATCACCGAGGTGGGCAAGGGCATCGCCGTCGCCTTTGTGGCCACCATCTACGGCGTGGGCATCGCCAATCTCTTCTTCCTGCCCTTCGCCGGCAAGATGCGCCTGCGCATTCACAGCAATTTCCGCCGCCGCGAGATGGTGCTGGAAGGCGTGATCTCCATCCTCGAGGGCATGAATCCGCGCATGTTGCTGATCAAGCTGAACGGCTTCCGGGAGGGAGCGAGCAAGGAACCGCTGGAGCGCGCCGCATGAGATCCCGTGTGCAGCGCGCCCGTGTCGGCCACGACCGGTGGCTGGTCTCCTACGCCGATTTCATCACCCTGCTGTTCGCATTCTTCGTCGTGCTTTACGCCTTTGCGCGGGCCGACCAGAAAAAACAGATACAGGTTGCGCAGGCCATCAATAAGGCTCTCCACACCAATGGCGGAACCTCGAGTCTCGATCGCCCGGATGACGCCCAGAACTCCGCGCAGCCGGCAAAGCCCGCGGGCGAGGAATTGCTCACCCCGATGCAGGTTAAATACGACCTCGGCCGCGTCCAGCACGACCTGTCCATTGCCCTCGCCCAACAGATCGCCAGCAAAACCATTGCCCTCGAGATGGGCCCCGACGGGTTGGTGATCAGCCTGCGCGAGGCGGGATTCTTCGCTACCGGATCGGCCACCCCCAAGCCCGAGGCCATGCCCGCGCTGCGCACCATCGCCGCCCGCCTGGGCGTCACGCCCTACGACCTGCGCATCGAGGGCCACACCGACAATGTGCCCATCCACACTGCCGAATTCGATTCCAACTGGGAGCTCTCCTCGGCGCGCGCCACGCATATTGCGCGCCTCTTTCTGGAGATGAAGGCCATTCCTCCCGACCGCCTCTCCGCCGCCGGATTCGCCGAGTTTCATCCCGTAGCTTCCAACGACACCGCGGCCGGCCGCTCCGAAAACCGCCGCGTGGATCTTGTCGTCCTGCCGCGCGCCAAGCTCGACTTTGCCCCCTCCGGCGGCGCGCTACCCTCCGGCCCCTGGCGCAAGATTACGGATGAATAGGCGGAGTAAGCGGAGTTAGCGGTGTTAGCGGAGCTGGCGGAGTTAGCGGAGTTAGCGGAGCTGGCGGGGTTAGCGGGGTTAGCGGAGCTAGCGGAGCTGGCGGAGTTAGCGGAGTTAGCGGGGCTAGTGCCGTGACCGCGTGATTTGGTCATTACATGAATGTAGCGCCGGCCTCCTGGCCGGCTGTAGCGCGGACGTCCTCGTCCGCGCTTGTCCATGATGAATTACCAATTCATGTGGTCTAAACACTAGCTCCGCTAACTCCGCCAACTCCGCTACTCAACCCCGAGGACCTTCACAATCACCCGCTTCCGCCGCTGGCCGTCGAACTCGGCGTAGAAGACGCGCTGCCACGTGCCCAGATCGAGGCGGCCGTCGGTCACCGGCAGCGTGGTCTCGTGGTGCAGCAGCAGCGACTTCAGGTGCGCGTCGCCGTTGTCCTCGCCCGTCTGGTGGTGCTTGTAGTCAGGCCGCGCCGGCGCCAGCTCCTCCAGCCACTTGCCGATGTCCTCAATGAGCCCGCTCTCATGATCGTTCACGTAAACCGCCGCCGTAATGTGCATAGGTGAGACAAAGCACAGCCCGTCCCGCACGCCGCTGCGGCGCACAATCTGCTCCACCTGGTCGGTGATGTGTACCATTTCGCGCCGCCTGCGCGTTTCAAAGACCAGGTATTCTGTGTGACTTTTCATTGAAAACTCCTTCGCTGTGCCGCAAACCGGCGCACTCGGGCCATTGCACTTATCGTAGTATGGTGTCCCTGAGGTTCGTACGATCAATCGCATTCCCAAAATGCAGATCCTTCGACTCGTTTCGGTGCAAGAGCGCACCAAAACTCGCTCAGGAGTGAACTCTCACCACAAGCCCGATCCCGCTGCGCGCCTGCGCCGCATGTACGATGCGCTGCTCGGCGCCTATGGCCCGCAGCACTGGTGGCCGGCTCGGACGCCGTTTGAAGTGATCCTGGGCGCGTATCTCACGCAGAACACCGCGTGGAAGGCCGTGGAGCGCTCGCTCGCGAATCTCCGCGCGGCCGGCGCCTTGACCGTCGATGGCCTGCGCAAGGTTTCCCTGTCGCGATTGCGGCGCCTCATCCAGCCCTCCGGCTTCCATACGCGCAAGGCCCCCGCATTGAAGGCCTTCGTGGCCATGCTGGATAGCGAGTTTGACGGATCGCTTGAGAAGCTTGCTGCACAACCCACGGCGGCGCTGCGGCAACGTCTGCTCGATTTGCCCGGTGTCGGCCCCGAGACCGCCGACGCGATTCTGCTCTATGCGCTCGGGGCTGCGATTCCCGTGGCCGACGAGTACCTGCGGCGCATCGCCGCGCGCCACCAGCTGCTCGCGCCCGCGCCCGGCCGCGCAAAAATCTCCTACGACGAGCTGACCGGTCTAACGCGGCGCGCCTTTGCCGCCGATCCCCAAGAGAATCGTGCGCAACTCTACAACGAATTCCACGCCTTGACCGTGGCCGTGGGCAAGGCGCACTGCGGCCGCACGCCGCATTGCGAAAACTGTCCGCTGGCGGGAGACCTAAAAGCAGCTTCTAGCTCCTAGCTTCTAGTACTACGGTCGCAGATAGGTTTTTGCGGAGGGAGCAGGGGCCTTCAGGCCCCTGAAAGAGCCGCAGGAAAGGGGGCCTTTAGGCCCGGGCCCTTGTCCTCTTGCGGCGTTTCATCGAAGTACAACTGTAGTACTAGCTGCCAGCTTGTTCGTGCGGGATTAAAAGCGTCATGTCCCGCGTGATGCGCTGAGAGCTGAAAGCTGAGGGCTGATAGCTGCTTTTTGGCGTAATCTGAAAGCATCATGAGTCCAACTCCGCAACAGCCTCAAGTGAATCTCTCCCAGACCGCCGATTACCGCGAGTCCTACGCCAACAGCGTGCAAGTGCGCGTGAGCGTCTGGGATTTCCAGCTCGTCTTCGGCCTCGCCTCCAGCGAAAGCCCCGAGCAGGTGACCATCCGCAATCACCAGGCCGTCTTTCTGAGCCCGCAGCAGGCCAAAGCCCTCTGGAACGTGCTGGGCCAGAATCTTGCGCAGTACGAACAGGCCTTCGGCGCGCTCAACCTGGAGCCGCAGAGCCAGAGTTTCCCGCGCGGACCGGTCAATTAGCCTCTAGCTTCTAGCTGCTAGAGCGTGTTTCATAAATGACTTCGTGAAAGGGCACGACTTCAGTCGTGCCGAAAAGGGCAAGAAGAATGAGGGGTTTTAACCCCTGAGGGATCTGCGCGGGCCTGTCGGACCATTGATGAAACTAGCTGCTAGGCGCGGTAAAAACCGGCACAGTTGCGGCCCAACCAGAGAATTCACCAAGTTCTCTGACCGTTTGATTTTTTACCAACTCCGTGCCCCATCCTTTCGCCTTTTTTCTGGCGAAAGGGTGGGATACCACGAAAGCCAAGGAACGAATTCATGTTGTCAGAGACCTGGGTGACACGGCGGCGCCCGTTCCGCAGAACCGGTTGGTACTACAGTTGCAGAGAGGCTTTTGCGGAGGGAGCAGAAAAAGGGCCTTCAGGTTCTTGCGGAGGGAGCAGGGGCCTTCAGGCCCCTGAATAGACGCAAAACAGGAGGCCTTTAGCAACACCAGTTCCGCAGAACCAGTTGGTACTACAGTTGCAGAGAGGCTTTTGCGGAGGGAGCAGAAAAAGGGCCTTCAGGTTCTTGCGGAGGGAGCAGGGGCCTTCAGGCCCCTGAATAGCCGCAAAATAAAGGGGCCTTTAGGCCCGGGCCCTTGTCCTTTTGCGGCATCCCAGCGAAGTACAACTGCAGTACTAGAAGCTAGAAGCTGTTTTTCAAGGAGCGCGCCCTTGCGCCTGAGAGCATTCCTCAATCCCCGCCTGGATCGGCCGCTGCCGCTCTGGATGGTCTTTCCGGTCATCTTCGTCGCGCTCTATCTCACCCACTTCACGCTGCTGCGCCTGCCTTACTACTGGGACGAGGCCGGCTACTACATTCCCGCGGCGTGGGACTTCTTCCGCACCGGCTCGCTGATCCCCACAAGCACGCTCACCAACGCCCACCCGCCGCTGCCCAGCATCTACCTGGCGCTCTGCTGGAAGGCCGCGGGCTTCTATCCCGAAGTCACGCGCGAGGCCGTGCTGCTGGTGGCCACGCTCGCGCTGCTGGCCGTGTGGCGGCTGGCCATGCGCCTGGTGGGCGTGGCCTCCGTAGCCTTCTGGACTGTGCTGCTCACGGGCCTCTATCCCATCTGGTTCGCGCAAAGCTCGCTCGCCCACGCCGACATCTTTGCCGCCGCGTGTTCGCTCTGGGGATTGAACTACGCCCTGCCCCGTAGCGGCCGCAAGCCCTGGGCCGCCGCGTTGTGGTTTGCCGCCGCCGCGCTCTCGAAAGAAACCTCGATCGCGATTCCGCTCACGCTTGCCGCCGTGAATCTGATCGCGGGATTCAGGAGCGGCGGAGTGGTGCGCGCGCGGCTCTGGCGCGAAACCGCGTGGCTCTCCAGCTGCGTTCTCCCTCTGGCCGCGTGGTACGCCTACCACTACGCCAAAACCGGCTTCCTCTTCGGCAATCCGGAGTTTCTGCGCTACAACGCCGAGGCCACGCTCACGCCGCTGCGCATCGTGGCCGCCTTCGGGCATCGCATCCTCCACCTCACCGCGCACATGAATCTCTTTGTGCCGGTGCTCATGGCCTCGGCCGCGCTCTTGCTCGATCCCCGCCGCGACGCCGCCGGCCACGATCGCTCCTCGCTCGACTCGCTCGTACTCCGGCGCATTTTTTTCTTGGTTTTGGTTGAGGCTTTGTTATTCAGCGTGTTGGGCGGCGCGCTGCTCACGCGCTACCTGCTGCCCATGTATCCGCTGGTGCTGCTGGTGGCCGTGACGGCGCTCTACCGCCGCGCGCCTCACTGGCACGGGCTCGCGCTCTTGTCGGCCGCGGCATTCATTGCCGGGCTCTTCATCAATCCGCCCTACGGCTTCGCGCCCGAGGACAACCTGGCCTACGCGCACGTGATCCGCATGCACCAGGCCGGCATCGCGCAGCTTAAGAAACTCTATCCCGCCGCGACGGTGCTCACGGCATGGCCCGTGAGCGACGAGCTCACGCGGCCCGAGCTGGGCTACGTGAAGCAGCCGTGGGAGGTCTGCGCCATCGACGACTTTACCGCCGAAGAGATTGCGCGCGCGGCCGCGGAGCCGGAGAAGTATTCGGCGGCGCTGGTTTTTTCCACCAAGTACGATCCGCCCCTGTTGTTGCCCACTCTGAGTGGGGAGGCGTTCGACGAGCGCTACTTCGGCCTGCACCACGATCTGCCGCCGGAACTGATCGCGCAACAACTGGGCGGAACGCTGGTATGGCAAAGCCGCGATGCCGGCATGTGGATCGCGCTCGTCCGCTTCAATCGCCAAATTGAAGCGCGCCTGGAGAGCGCCCCGCCGCCGCTGCCGGCGCTGCTCGGAACCCGTTAACAACTCCACCTTGGAGCACGAAGTGCCAGGGCACGACTTTAGTCGTGCCGAAACCGATGCAAAATCGGTCTGGGCTTTAGCCCCTGCGGGATGTTCTTTCGCCCCCAAACTTTGATCGGCAATTCGTCAGACACTGCCTTGACGCCGGCCGCGCATCGCAAACTTTTTTCTCCATTCGGGAACAGTTTTCCCGCGCGCGGTGTCTACCTAAGCACAGTGGTACCGAACGGGATGATCGGAGGGCCTTGAACCTCCCGCGCCTCGATGCTTAGAACGGGGCGCAGAGCGGGCCGGCTGCTTGCGCTCCGCGGCACGACCTCCGGCTCCCCAACGGCGCGGCTGAATTCAAGTTCTCGGGGAGGCGGCCATGTTTGAAACCGCAACCTTCGATTCGATGGGAACCATCCACACGCGCAGCCGCAACTGGATGCTTGCGACTTTCAGCTTCAACGCATCCATCCTGGTGCTCCTGATCGCGATTCCGCTCCTTCACCCCTCGATGCTGCCGCAGGTGCTGCCGCAGATGATGTGCTGCATTCTGATCCCGCCGGTCCAGGAAGCCCCTCCGGTGGTGAGGCAGCAGGCGCCCGCGGCGGCCTCGCCGTCGGAAATCGTCGAGGGCAGAATTCAGGCTCCGCCGAGGATTCCCTCGCACACGTGGATTCCCACCACGATGGAGCCGGCGCTGCCTCCGGGTGCGATAAGTCTCGGCGGCCCCGCGGCCGCTCCGGGCACCGGATGCGATCCGTTCAACTGCAGCGATACACACCCGGTAGTTCGCCAGGCGCCGCAGGCCAAGCCGAACATCTCGAAGGGCGTGATGGAAGGCTTGTTGCTCAACAGGGTTCTTCCCACTTACCCGCCGCTGGCGCTCGCGATGCGCGTGGGCGGCCGCGTCGAGTTGCAGGCCACCATCTCGCGCAGTGGAACCATCGAGAATCTGCGCGTAATGAGCGGGCCGGCAGTGTTGCAACAGGCCGCGATCGACGCCGTCAAGCAATGGCGCTACCGGCCGTACCTGCTGAACGGCGAGCCGGTGGAAGTGGAGACCATGATCGACGTCAATTTCACGATGAACTAGAGCATCTCTCATCTCGGTGTGGAGCGACGATCTTGCCGATTCGCGACCCCTGCCCCGGAGGGGCAATCGACAATAGCCCAGGGTGAAGTCCGCCATCGGCGGACGAAACCCTGGGGACGCCGCCCCAAATAAGACCCGCGCGCCCCGGAGGGCCGCGGCGAAACGAACCTGACGCCCCTACACCGATAGGAGACTTGCAATAGGGCCAGGCCACAACTCCGGTCTTCGCGGTTTCGCGAGCGCGGGCGCCAATCCTTCCGGGCTTCATCCGCCACCGCGGCCGAAGCCCGAGGCGCCCGCATTTTTTTGCTCTCTGGCGCGCGGCCGGCGCAGTCGGCGACAATGGCTTCTGCCATGACCCATCGCACTCGCCGTGAATTTTTGGCCACAGCCTCCGCCACGCTTGCCGCCTTTGCCGCGCCCGGCACTCTCGGCGCCGCCGCACTTCCGCCGCCACAAATCCCGCGCATACGCGTGCTCGTGGGCTCGCATACCAGCAATGGCATTCTGTTTTACGACTGGGATCCAACCACCGCGGAGTTAACACCGTCGGGAAAAAACAGCAGCGTCTCGAACGTCGCCTGGCTCGCCTTCTCGCATGGGCACGATTTCCTCTATTCGGCCTCCGAGCTCGATACATTCAACGGCAAGCCGACCGGCGAGGTCTCGAGCTTTCGCCTAGCCAAGGACGGAACCCTCGAGCAGCTTTCGGCGCGCAACTCCGCTGGAACGGGCACCTGCCACGTGGCCCTGGACGCGACCGGGCAGATGCTGCTCGCGGCCGACTACACAGGCGCCAGCGCGGCCAGCTTCCGCATTCGCGATGGCGCACTCAGCGAAGCAGTGTGGACCGAGCACTATACCGGGCACGGGCCGAATGCGGACCGGCAGCAGACCGCGCACGCCCACTTTGCTTCCTTCTCGCCCGGCAATCGCTTTGCGTATATCAACAATCTGGGCGACGACTCGATCCACATCTACAAGCCCAATCCTGCCACGGCCGGGATGACGCCGGCAGGAATCTATCGCGGCGCGCCAGGTTCCGGCCCGCGCACACTGCACTTTCATCCCAACGGGCGAATTGCATATTGCTTGAACGAGCTGGTCTCGACGGTGGACGTGCTCGATTGGCACAAGGCCGACGGCAGCCTGACGCTCGTCGATCGCGTCGCGTTGCTGCCCGCCGATTACAAAGGGCCCACGCGCGGATGCGACACGGTCATCTCGCGCGACGGACGATTTGTGTACTTCGCCAATCGCGACGACGACTTCCTCTACGCCTTCCGCGCCGATTTCGCCACCGGCAAGCTGACCCCCATCAAGCGCTCGAATTGCGGAGGCAAGTCGCCGCGCAACTTCACCCTCGATCCCACGGAGCGCTGGATGCTGGTCGCGAACCAGGATTCGAACCTGATCAGCATCTTCGCGCGCGACGCGAAGACCGGCGAGCTGGCCAACGAAGGCAAAAGCGTAGCCGCCGCAACGCCAATGCGGATTCTGTTTGTGTAATTACGCGGCCTGCGTCTCGCCCTTCAACTGTTCCGCCTGGTAGTGGGCGATCAGCGCGTCGACGATGGGCTGCAAACGGCCCTGCATCACCAGGTCAAGCTGGTGCAGCGTGAGGCCGATGCGGTGATCGGTCACGCGGTTCTGCGGGAAGTTATACGTGCGGATCTTCTCGCTGCGATCGCCGGAGCCCACCTGCTGTTTGCGGGCCTGTGCGAGTTCGGCGTTCTGCTTCTCCATTTCCATCTCATACAGGCGCGAGCGCAGCACGCGCATGCCCTTCTCGCGATTCTTGATCTGCGATTTCTCGTCCTGGCAACTGACCACGGTTCCGGTGGGCAGGTGAGTGATGCGCACGGCGGAGTAGGTCGTATTCACCGACTGGCCGCCGGGCCCCGAAGAGCAAAACGTGTCGATGCGGATGTCCTTGGCCTCGATCTTGATGTCGACCTCCTCGGCCTCGGGCAGCACGGCGACGGTAATGGCCGAGGTGTGCACGCGGCCCTGCTGCTCGGTCTCCGGCACGCGCTGCACGCGGTGCACGCCACTCTCCCACTTGAGCTGCGAGTAGACGCGGTCGCCTTCGATAATCGCGATCACTTCCTTGTAGCCGCCGATGCCGGACTCCGACAGCGAGAGCAACTCCACCTTCCAGCGCTTCTGCTCGGCAAAGCGCGTGTACATGCGGAAGATCTCGGCGGCAAAGAGCGAAGCCTCGTCGCCGCCGGTGCCGGCGCGGATTTCGAGAATGATGTTCTTCTCGTCGTTGGGGTCCTTGGGCAGGAGCAGCACTTTAAGCTCTTCTTCGAGCGCCGCGGCGCGCGGTTCGAGCGCGGCCATCTCCTCCTGCGCCATCAGGCGCAGTTCGGCGTCGCTTTCGGTGAGCATCGCGCGCGCGTCGGCCAGGCCCTGGCGCACCTGTTTGAGTTCGCGATACTTCTCCACGGGCGTCTCGATCTCGCGCAGCGCCTTGGAGATCTTCTGGTATTTTTCGTGGTCGTTCAGCACCTCAGGCAGCGCGAACTGCGCCTGCATCTCGTTGTAGCGCTGCTCCATCTGTTCCAGTCGATCGACGATCATTTCCGGCCCTCCGGGCTTTCAAGTTTTGGACGAGTGAGTTCGAAAGTGAATTGGCGCAGGAAAGGCGTAGGCGGCGGGCGCCGCTAGAGCAAAGCCGGGATGGGCTCGCGGAGGGTCACTGCAACTTCCATTCTAACGCGGGACGCGCGTGTTGGCCCTCCCCGATCGCGTTCCTCTCGGAGTTCGTTCCGCAATCCGCGGACCCCCGGGAACACCGCCCCGTTTGAAAACCCTCCATACCATCCGGGTCTATCCATGTGCCGGATTGAATAGCCGACTCCCGGTCAATCGGCCTATAATTCCAGCCGTGAATTCATACCGCGCGAAGATGCCCGTTTCTGCCGTCATTCGTTGAGGAGGTTGTGATGTCGAAGTCGTTTTTACTCTTTTTCGCGGCCGCCCTGTTGGCCGTTGTTTGCCTGCCGATCGCTGGCCGCAACCCGCAGGCCGTCTCGCCCGCCGCTGCGCAGACTGCCGAGCCCGGCAGGAACCCCGTGAGGCCCACGGCGGAATCGCAGGCCAAGGCCAGGGAGGTCTATAAACGGGATTGCGCGCTTTGCCATGGCCTCAACGGCAACGGCAAAACCGATGTGGCCACCGGCATGAACCTCACGCTCGACGACTGGACCGACCCCAAAAACCTTGCCGGCAAGCCCGACGGCGACCTGTTTGCCATCATTCGCAACGGCAAGAACCTGATGCCGGCAGAGGACCCGGGCCGCGCCGGCGATACCGAGGTCTGGAACATGATCGTTTACATCCGCACGTTCTCAAAGGGCCAGCCGTCGGCTCCTGCGCCTGCAGCGGAGCCAGCTCCGGCGCCGGCGCCGGCGCCTTCCACAAACTAGCCTCTGCCGCATCGTCGACGCGCCTTTGTACCGCCGGTCTCCTGACCGGCTGTAGTGCGGGCCTCCCGGCCCGCACTCTGCGCTCGCACGCGGCATCCGCTATTCTGTGGGAGCGATGACGACAAGAGATTTTCATGGCAAATGGGCGCTGGTTACCGGAGCCAGCGCGGGAATCGGCGTGGCTCTGGCGCGCGAGCTCGCCCGCCAGGGCGCCAAGCTCATCCTCACCGCGCGCCGCAAAGACCGCCTCGAATCTCTTGCCGCCGAGTTTGCCGCCGAGGGCGTGGAAACCCGCATTGTGGTCGCGGACCTTGGCAATCCCGACGCGCCCGAACAAATCTACGACGCCACCAGGGATCTCGCCGTCGACATCCTCGTCAACAACGCCGGCCTCGGCCAGTACGGCGCATTCCACTTGAGCCCGCCCGAGCAGGAATTCAGCATGGTGCGCGTCAACTGCGAGGCCGTGGTGCGCCTCACGCGCCTTTTCCTCCCGCGCATGGTCGAGCGGCGTCGCGGCTGGGTGCTGGTGGTCGCCTCCACGGCCAGCTTTCAGCCCGTTCCCTATCTCTCCACCTACGCCGCGACCAAGGCATTCGACCGTTTCTTTGCCCTGGGACTGGCCGCCGAAGTGGCGCAATACGGCATCTACGTCACCGCCCTCTGCCCAGGCACCACCGAGAGCGAGTTCTTCGAGGTGGCGCGGGCCTCGGTCTTTCGCTCCCGTAAACTGCAGTCCGCCGAGGAGGTCGCCCGGCTAGCCATCGCCGCTCTCGCGCGCGGCCAGCGCACCTTCCTCCCCAAGCCGAGCGCCCGTTTCACGGCATTTCTCGTTCGCCTTCTGCCCGTCGGCCTCATCACCCATTTTGTCGAGAAAGCCGCGCGGCCGGCGGCGAAGCCGCCAGCTTCCAGCTTCTAGCTTCTGGAAAGGCGGTTCCCCGATCGGACCAACCGTGGCGCATCTCCCCCATTTTCATCCCGTTTCGGCTTTTTGCCGGCCCTGCGAAGAAAAACCTTGCAACCTTTCTCCGAATGTGGCATCTATGTATGTAATCAGCAGAGGCTTCCCCATGACTTCCCACCAAAGCAAGGCTACACTCTCTCATGAGGGTTCTTCGGAACCTCTTCCCTAATTCCCCCCCTGGATTCCCTCCCAAAACTGCCTCTCGAGCGGGCCTACCGGAAGGTAGGCCCATATGCTCTCCTGCCCCCGCGCAAGCAAAGCCTCCGGCGAACTTGCCAACTTGCGATGCCGCGTAGCGGCGCCAACTCGCGAAGATTGGAAAATCCGCTTCATCCCCCCTCGCTCCCGTAAAGCCGACAGCGGACCGGCTTGTCCCCGCAGTCCCGTAGTCCCGCAGTCCCTTAGCCCCGCAGCCCCTCACTCCCCGCTTGAAGCTAGAATCAAATCAGCGATGCGGCCTTCATCCCATCCACCCTCCACTTCTCCGGCACTCGAATCCCTTGACGCCCTCTTTCGGGAGGCAGGGCTCGTGCGCAATCCGCGTCGCCCTCGAAGCGACCGCGCCCGGCCGCCCCGCCCCGACCGCCGCGCTCCCGAAGAACTGGCCCCGCCGCGCCCCACCAGCCGCCGCGCCGCCAACGGCGTCGAGTGGCTCCCTATTCCCGGCTGGGATCTTCCCTGGCTTTGGGCCGGATTCAGCACCAGGAAAGGAGGCGTGAGCCGCGCCTACTGCGCCGGCAACGCGCCTGGCGAGCTGAATCTCGGCTTTACCGAAGGCGACCACCGCGCCAACGTTCTGCGCAACCGGCGCCTCTTGGCCGAGGCCGTCACCGGCAACGCCCGAACCCCAATCCTCGCCCTCCGCCAGTTCCACTCGAACCTGGTCGTCGACGCCACGCCCTCGGACGCGCTCCGCCCCGCGCCGCGCCGCGCCGACGGGCAAATCACCGCCGGCCCCGGCCTTCTGCTCGCCGTCGAAACCGCCGATTGCATTCCGGTTCTGGTGGCCGATCGCCGCCAGCGCATCGTCGCCGCCTTCCACGCCGGCTGGCGCGGCGCCGCCAAGCGCATTGTCGAAACCGGCGTCGGCCGCATGAGGCTCCTCTACGGCTCCCGCCCGCGCGACCTGATCGCCGCCATCGGTCCCGGCGCTTCGGCTTGCTGCTACGCCGTGGGCGAAGAGCTTTTCAGCGAATTCGAATCGCAGTTCTCTTATGCACCCGACCTCTTCCACGAGGTCTTTTCCTCCGACCCCATCAAGACCAAGTACCCCATGTTGTTTTTAACGCAACGCGCTCCCGGCCACTCGCCCCTCGGCCCCAGCCTCCACGCCGATCTCGTCCAGGCCAATCGCCGCCAGTTGCTCGACTGCGGTCTTTCACCGCGATCGATTCAGATTGTGGGAGGATGTACGCAATGCCAGCAGGATCTCTTCTTCTCGCATCGCGCGTCTCATGGGCATACAGGCCGCATGATGGCCGTCATCGGCATTCGCGAAGCAGGCAAAGCTCGCTCCCGCCGGCCGGAATTGCGACTGGATTCAGCGGATTCGATGGCGTCGCTTAACGATGCGTTTGCCGCGAGATTTTGCAGCCCCGCTGTGTAGCGCCGGCCTCCTGGCCGGCTGTCGTGCAGGCGTCCTCGCCCGCACCCATCCACGGACAAGTTCGGGTTCGGACCGCCGCTGCACTACGCGGTCTTCGCCGCCGCCTCGCCGGGATTCACCAGGTCGCGCAGTTCCTTCGACGGCTTGAAGTACGGAACTTTCTTGGCTGGCACTTCCACGCGCGCGCCGGTCTTGGGGTTGCGGCCAATGCGGGGATTGCGTTGGCGGATACGAAACGAACCGAAACCGCGAATCTCAATCTTATCGCCGCTCTGCAGCGCGCCAATCACCGAACCGAAGATGGTTTCAACGATCACTTCGCCGTCGCGCCGGGTCAAATCGCCCAGGGCTGTCACTTTCTCGACAAGGTCCGCCTTTGTCATTCCGTTTAAACCTCCCGACTTAGCATAAAGGGATTTTGCCGGGGTGCGCAGGAAAAAGCAAGTCCCTTCCACGATTCTATCCTTTGCGCATCAGCCATTTGGGGCATAATCCGGTACGAATTCCGCCGCCTCGGTCCAAACCCGGCCCGTGCGCTATCATGTCCCAGAGACTGCCCCTTGCCTGAACCGCCCCGGCCGCCGGCCATGGCGCCGCATCAGGCTCGTGTTCCACGCCATCATGTCCTATCCGGCCTACAGCATCGTGATCCCCGCCTACAACGAGGCCGCGCGCATCGGCAGCGCCCTTGAGTCCGTCGTCGCCTGCATCCACGAGCGCGGCTGGAATGCCGAGGTGATCGTGGTCGACGACGGCTCCCGCGACCAGACCGCCGATCTCGTCCGCGCCTTCGCCAAAGACCACCCCGAGGTCCGGCTGCTCCAGAATCCCGGCAACCATGGCAAGGGCTACAGCGTGCGCAACGGCATTCTCCACTCCCTGGGCGAAGTGGTGATGTTCACCGACGCCGATCTCTCCGCGCCCATCGAAGAAGCCGACGGCCTGCTAGCCGCCATCGCCGCCGGCGCAGACATCGCCATCGGATCCCGCTGGCTCGAGCGCGCCCGCCAGACCATCCGCCAGCCGCTCTATCGGCAGTTCTTCGGCCGCTGCTTCAACGCCGTCACCCGCGCCGTCATGGGCCTGCGCTTCGCCGACACGCAATGCGGCTTCAAAGCCTTCACGCGCTCGGCCGCCCAAACCGTCTTCCAGCTCCAGACCATCGAGCGCTGGGGCTTCGATCCCGAGATCCTCTTCATCGCCCTCAAGCGCGGCTACCGCGTCGACGAAGTCCCCGTAAGCTGGGCCCACGACGAGCGCACCCGCATCAGCTACCTCAAAGACGGCCTGCGCATGTTAGAGGACATCGCCATCGTCCGCTGGAACGCGCTCCTCGGCCGCTACAACAAACAGGTCGAAAGCATCCCCCGCGCCGGCCTGGTCGAGTAGCGTCCGAGTGGTCGAGCCGGGTCGCCGCCGTGTTTGAGTCATTTACCGTGGAGTTCGCCTGCATTTCTCACACGCCATCGGAAACCGTACCGCCGGTCTCCTGGCCGGCTGTAGTGGGGGCGTCCACGCCCACCCGGCCGGCCCGCCAAATTCGGCGGTGCTATAATCCGCCCGAGTTCAAAACCAAATCCAAATTGTCTTGAACATTGGAATCGTTCCTCGATCCATCAAGCGAAAGGTGGAGGATCCTTCTCATGAAATGCAAATCCATGCGCCTGCAAGTTGGAGTTATGCTCCTGCTTTCTCTCTGTCTGCCATTGCAGCTTCGTGCGCAGTTGTCCGGGCAGGAACAGGAGACAGCCAAGAAGATGATGAAGGGAACGTTCTATCTTCGGCTCGATGTTCCGCTCAATTATGTTCAGGGAGCATGGGGGCTCGGGCCGGAACCTATCCTCGAGGTTTCTCCGGCCGGGCATGATACTGCGAAACGATTATCCCAATTACGCACGGGTAAGACCGGGGATTCGCGTGTGATTTGGGTATTCTTCCCCAACGATGGCGTGCGCTACGCCAAGCTCTCCTTCGATAACGATACGGTTAAGGTTTGGATGGAGGGCGTGCAAATCAGCGACATCGAAATGAAGCTCGATTTCGTTCAGATCAAATCCTTTGATGACTTCACCAAGGCCTTCAACCAGACCTTCTCGAAGGTTCCTCTCCAGGACGAACACCCGGATTGGTCAACCGAGGTAAGAAACGCCATCGCGGCACGCAAACTGGTTTTGGGCATGACCAAAGAACAGGCCTTTGACGTCGTAGGAACCCCGCTCGACATAAGTACAGAACAAGAGAACGGCGTCAAAGTTGAGATCTGGCATCCACGGCGGGACAGAGGAAATCTGGTTGTCGCGATCGGGAGGCGTGTTTTGCCAAACAGTTTGGGTGTTACGGGCTTCCCGTCTCTGCTCAAATTCGTCGATGACAAGTTGCAAGTCATCCAGTAGCAACCCGCCACAAGGAGAAATGTCTTCTTGATCCGGCCCTGAAATACTGCGCCCGTGCCCCATCCTTCTGTCCTTCCGAACGACCCTGAGCGAAGCCGAAGGGAAGTCGAAGAACCTGTTTCTTGAAATCTTTGGGACAAAGGGTGGGCTTGCATGAAGTCACCAGGCAGGAATTCACGCGGTCAGAGACCAGCCGGCTTCCTGAAAGAAAGTATCGGGCGAACTCGCGAACCCGCAACGTCGCAAAGCGACGCCAACCCGCGAAAAGCGCGGACGGCCTATTTCATCCTCAGTTGGCCGGCGCAGGGGCTGGAGATTGATCGAGTGGGCGCGCGCTAGCCGGCTTCCTGAATGAAAGTATCGGGCGAACTTGCGAACCCGCAACTTCGCAAAGCGACGCCAACCCGCGAAAAGCGCGGACGGCTTATTTCATCCTCAGTTGGCAAGAGCAGGGGCTGGAGATTGATCGAGTGGGCGCGCGCTAGCCGGCCTCCTGAATGAAAGTATCGGGCGAACTTGCGAACCCGCAACGTCGCAAAGCGACGCCAACCCGCGAAAAGCGCGGACGGCTTATTTCATCCTCAGTTGGCAAGAGCAGGGGCTGGAGATTGATCGAGTGGGCGCGCGCCAGGCCGGCCTCCTGAAAGAAAGTATCGGGCGAACTCGCGAACCCGCAACGTCGCAAAGCGACGCCAACCCGCGAAAAGCGCGAACGGCTTGTTTCATCCACAGTTGGCCGGAGCAGGGGCTGGAGATTGATCAAGTGGGCGCGCGCCAGGCCTCTGACCGCTTGGAGAAGAACCCTCCGTGCCCCCATCCTTCTCCGCGTTTTCTTGGGGATACGGGTGGCAGAATGTGTCCCTGTTTACGGGCCGGATCGGTAGTTCGCACTTCACTGTGCCCACCCTTGCGCATCTCTTTGCGGAACTCCCGGCGCCTGCTCCGACGTATAATCCCACCATGATTCCCTGCTGCCCGCGTGAAGCAGGAAGATTGTTTCCCGGATTCAGGCTATGATCAAGCGTCTCAAACGTTTCTGGCTGCGCGTGACCAACGGCATGGCCATGAGCGAGATGTGGAAGCAATTCCAGGCCGACGCGCGCCTCAGTTACCGGCTCTACTCGCATGAGGTGGACACCCGAAGAATGCCCGGAACCGGAAGGGTGAGGCACTTCTTCCGCATGGTCCGGCTCTTCTTCTGGGCCATCGTGGAAAAGCTGTCTCCCGCCCGGCGCGTGCTGCTGATTGCTGCGCTGGTGATGATGGCGATGAACATCCACTTCAGCTTTAACTCCGGCGGCCGCCACGAAAGCACGCAGGTGTATATAGGACCGCTTTCGATCGGCACGTGGGGTGAGCTGCTGCTGCTCACGGTGCTGCTGCTGGAAATCACCGACCGCGTGGTGATGAAGCGCGATCTGCAGATCGCGAAAGAAATTCAGAGCTGGCTTCTTCCCCCGGCGCCGCCCGTGGTGCCGGGCCTCGAGATCGCCTTCGCCACGCGTCCGGCAAATACCGTGGCCGGCGATTACTACGATGTCTTTCCCCGCCCCGGACCGAATCTGCCGGGAGGCACGTACCTGATCGCCATCGCCGATGTGGCCGGCAAGAGCGTGCCCGCCGCCATGCTGATGGCTACTTACCAGGCCAGCCTGAAAACTCTGGCCGCCACGCCAAGCACATTGACCGAACTGGTATCCAGCATGAACAACTACGCCTGCGGCAACAGCCAGGGTGGGCGCAGGTTTACCACCACCTTCCTTGCCGAGTACGATCCCGCTTCGGGCCGGCTGACCTATGTGAATGCCGGGCACAACCCGCCCATGCTGCGGCGGAAGAACGGGAACATCGAGAGGTTGACGGAAGGCGGCTTGCCGCTCGGCATCATCGAGGGCACAACCTACAAATCCGACTCGACAACCATCGCAGCCGGCGACTGGCTGGCGATCTTCACCGACGGCGTCACCGAGGCCGAGAACACCGCGGCTCAGGAGTACGGCGAGGGAAGGCTGATGGCGGCGCTGATCGCAAACACGGCCGCGACCCCGCAAGATCTTCTGAACGGAATCATGATGGACATTGACCGCTTCGCCGCCGGCATGCCCCAACACGACGACATCACGTTGATGCTGCTGAAGGCTGGGTAGACAGACTGGCGGAAAAACCCGCCAGCCACCAGTAGAATCCAGGCATGGAACGTTGGGTGGAACGCTCGGAGGCTTGGAATCGAAAGTGTTCGACGTGACCCATGATGCAGAGGAGGCACGCCAATGACCTTGTTGGGAAATGATGAGCTGCAAAAGAAGAGATACGGCCTATTCGTATTGGCCCTCCTCCTGCTTGCGGCTGGGGGAGTGGGTCTCTTCCTAGGACTCCACAACCCTATGATCCGCTCTCTCGGTCTTATGGCGGTCATGATCAGTGCATACCTCGTCCGTGCCTCTCGTGTTCACAATCGGCCAGTCTCGGTTGTCGCAAGTGGGCAAGGGGCAGATTTCACAGCGGCCAATGGGCCAGGACGTCTACTTTGGATCGTCTCGGTATCTTTGGTGCCGATTGTGGCAGGTGCGTGGTACTTACTCCACCTTGACGCTGTGAATGGAGGCCAAACGGCTTGGCCTGTTTATCTGTTTGCTGGCGTTGCGGTCGTTTGTGCTGTTGTATGGGGTCTATTAGCGGCTAAGATTTCGGGGGGACGGGGAATGGGAAATTGATTCGGATCTGGTTGCCAGGTGCCCCACATCTCGTTTTTGCGATGTGGTGAAGCACGAGCTCCAAAAATCCCCCCAACATGAGTGCCGGAATCGTTATGAAAACAGTCAACCGTGAACGTGTAGCTCGATAGAGTCCGGGAGAAGATGATGGAGGCGAACGCCGTAGAAAATCTGCCCAAGGGTCGCGGGCTTGTCGTGACGACCGCGGGTTTTTTCTGCTTGTTTTCCGGGCTGTGCACGGTCTTTCTGCTGGTCGTGACCGCGGCCATGGCCTGGCAGGATCACGCCCACGCGCAATGGCCGGAGGCAACGGCGCAGGTTCAGCGATGCGGCCGCGATCTTTACACGCCCAACCCGAGGTACTATCGCATCGATTGCTGCGTCAGCTATACCGTGCGCGGGGAGGAAATTGTCTCCCAGGTCTATTCGCGCACCACGCCCGATCCACGCCGCGTCATCTGGGAATCTCAGCCGCCGCAGTTCGAGAAGCTGCAAGAGTGGGTGGATGCGCATCCGAAAGGAACGCCAATCGCGGTGCATTACGATCCAGCAAGCCGCGGGAAGGCAGTTTTGGTCGCGACGGATATGCCTTTGGGTGGATCACAGACGCCGGTCAGCCTGTGGCTGCTGGAAGTCGCAGCGGCGAGTTGCGTGGTGCTGCTGGCAATCGCGCGAATCATGCGGCCGCGATCCATGGCCGTGAACGAAGGCAGTTGAAAGCCGGGCGGCCCGCATCTCGGGGACGTAAACTCACCATCACTGCGGATGCCCCACATCTCGCTTTCAAGATGTGGGAAAGCACAAACCCTCAAAAATCCCCCGCAATTTGCCGATAATTTCCCTTCCTTCATGCCATTTCCGATGGATCGAGAACCGGCACAGAGGAATTCCATGGGTTCGGAGCCGCCCCGGTAATGATACAATGTATCTACAGGAGGAAATATGCAGGCTCAAGTGCTGAAATGGGGAAACAGCTTGGCGATCAGGATACCGAAGCCCATCGCGGACGACGCTCACTTGCAACTCGGCGACCCGCTGGAGATCGCAGTAGCCGCCGACGGGGTTGTCGAGATGCACCGGGTAGGAAGGCTCCCAACCCTGGCTCAACTCGTGGCCCAAATCACCCCGGAGAACCGCTATGCGGAGATTTCACTCGGGCCGGAGGTCGGAAGGGAAGCCGTCGAATGGTGAACCAGTACGTTCCGGATACCGGCGACATTGTCTTCCTGGATTTCGATCCTCAGGTTGGCCGCGAACAGGCCAAGCGCAGGCCCGCCCTGGTCTTGACCGATCTCCGCTACAACCGGGCCAGCGGCTTGGCCGTGGTTTGTCCCCTGACCAGCAAGATCAAACCGTATCCCTTCACGTTACCGATCACCGTTGGGAGCGTGGAAGGGGCGGTGCTTGTCGATCAATTGAAGAGCATGGATTGGGAAGGCCGCGGGGCGGAGTTTCATTCCAAAGCTCCGGCAAACATGATCGCCAAGGTGCGCCAGTACATTGCGGTTCTGCTGCAAATTCCAGTTAGGTAATGGTGGACAGTTGGGGTTCGTGGTCTCCCACTTCTCAAATTCGAGATGTGGGCCACCCGGATTTTTGAGGGTCAGGCGTGGCCAACAGGACACCCCGGCACTACCCATGCGTTTAGAGAGTGTAGGGAATCAGTACCCCTGGCGTACCTGGGGGGAAATCGCGGGTATTGCGTGTGATCAGTATGCGGCCGGATTCTTCGGCGGTCGCCTGAATGATTGCATCGGGCAGTTTGATCCGGTTTGTCCTGCGCAGAAGGAATGCCCGTTCGGCAACCTCCATAGTGAGAGGCAGGGTATAGAAGTTCAGGAGGCAGCAACGCGCATCCGATTCATCGGCGGCGGTCGAGCCCGCCATGACTTCCATCCAGGTCACGATACTGACGGCGCGGTCGGAATGTCTGTCGCACTCGGTGCGAGCTTGCGGAATGCCGCGAAGGTAATCGATGAGGATGTTGGTGTCGAAGAGAACCGGCCTCGTTACCATTCCGCGCGCATCCTCTCCTGATACGCGAGTCCGTCCTCGGGGAAGCCGGACCATGCCCCAAAGGCGGCATGATTCATCTTCTGGCGGTGGGGCGCAAGAGAGGCTGCAACCGACTGCCGCACAAACTCGGCGCGGGAGATCGATAGCTTTTGGGCTACTTGATTCAGCAGCTTGAGATCTTCATCGGGAATGTCGATGAGAGTGCGCATGATGCCTCCTGTGATATACAAGTAGCATATCAGATTATGTCGCACAAGTATATCGTTTCATGGGCGGTTTCCCATGTCCCAAAAGCGGAATCAGCGCCACTCGTCGTCGGAGATGTGGAAGGGGCCGTGCTTGTCGATCAATTGAAGAGCATGGATTGGGAAGGCCGCGGGGCGGAGTTTCATTCCAAAGCTCCAGCAAAGATGATCGCCAAGGTGCGCCAATACATCGCGGTTCTGCTGCAAATTCCGGTCAGGTAATGGCGGGCGGCTGGGGTTCGTGGTCTCCCATCCTCGCGGCGTAAGGAAGCCGCATAAATGGGGCACGAGGCCTACAATAACCCCTTAGTTTCAACAAACTGCCGGACCGTGACGATCGCGATCCCGGCATAGCTGACGATTCCCAGCAGATGCCGGTCTCCGCTGACGATCCATTCGGCCTTGCCTGCGATGGCGCACTCCAGAACGCGATTGTCGTCCGGGTCGTCCGGGACCGCATTCAGCTCAAAATCCGGTTCGACTAGGTTTGCGTTGCCTTCAAGTTTCGCGCGAATGGTCAGCGCATCGCTCTCTGAAACAGCGAATTTGCCGCGCAACTTCTCGTCAAGTTCATCCAGAAGCGCCTTTGAAGTCACAAGAGTGAATCTCCGGCGCAACGCGAGATCAAGGAATTTCCCCGGTAATCCCCCGAAGAGCAAGGCGGAGATCAAGATATTCGTATCTGCAACGACGCGCATCAGGGGGCTGCGGATTGGAGCCGTTCGCGCCGGAATTCATCCGACAGGCGCTCCACATCCGCCTCGGTGGCGACACCCAGCGCCTTGCCGGTCGAGCGCGTCCGGCGCAGCAATGCCTCCCACTCCGGATCGGCCGTGATGTAACGGCGCAACGCTTCCCGAAAGAGCTCACTGATCGTCCGATCTTCCCGCTCGGCTGTCTTCTGTGCTTTCAGGAGCAGATCAGGGGGAAGAGTAATCGAGATGGTTTTCGCAGTACGCATACTTGTCAATATAAAACATTGCCAGATATTGTCAAGTACGTCTTGAAAACGGTTGACGTTTATAGTCTGCCGCATCCCAAACTACAACCACGGTTGGGTAGCCCAGTTCTGGATTTTCAGACCTGGAAAACTCCAGAAGCCGGAATTGAAGAGAACAAGAACCGCTGTTCCAGGTTCATCGTCTCCCCGGTCCCCAAAAGCGAGGGACCGGGGCCACCCTCATTCTGGTTGGGATAGAACCCCGAGACCGGGGCCACCCGCCAATCTGGACGACGGAGGGGAGTTGAGGGAGGGGTGTCTGAGAAATCGCTTCGAAATCAGGCAAATCACGGCTTTTTGGCCTGGGCAGAGGACCCGCGAGGCAGGAAGGGGGCTTTGCCGTTGGAACGAATGCGAAAAAGGAGGCGAGCCGGGCACTCAGGGGTGTATTCTTTCGTCGCCGGACAAGCAAAATGGAAATCCCGGATGAGGTGAATTCCATGATCAGAACAGCCATCAATGCAGTTTTAATTTCACTCGCATTTCTTCCTTTGCCGATCTTGGCGCAAGACACCAACAAGGCCTCCGCGAGATCGCCCGGTTGCGGCGATGATGCGGTCAAGTTTGAAGTGAAAACTGACAAGGCGCAGAACCCTGCCCAACCGGAGGCCGGCAAAGCGCTGGTCTATTTCATCGAGGATGATTCGAATTTTAATTCGATTCTCAAGCCAACTGTCAGAGCAGGAATCAATGGCGGGTGGGTGGGAGCTACGCATGGCAATTCTTACCTGTATTTCTCCATTGATCCTGGAGTACACCATCTTTGCGCAAGCTGGCAGAGTAATGTCGGCTTGGCAAAAGATCGCCAGACAGCAGCGGCACATTTCACAGCCGAAGCCGGAGGCATCTACTACTTCGAGGTCAAGAACACCTTTACGTATATCGATACAACACAGACGTTAGATATGAGTCTGACTCCATTAGATAGCGATGAGGGGCAGCTCTTAGTTAGCAAATTTGCTCTCAGCACTTCCAATCAAAAGAAATGAAGTCTACATCGACCCGCCGTACAACACCGGAGCGAAGGATTGGAAGTACAACAACGACTATATCGACTTATACAACATCTCACCCTCTATCCCGGGTACTATCTCAGTTACAGTCTTTTCTATTACGTGGAAAGCGAGAGGCACCCCTCTTTGTCCGCACATGGAGCAAGCACAATCCTTAACATATCTGTGCAAATAACTCTGGAGTAGCGCAACTCTTATGTAAGTACGAGCACGTAAGTTGTCGATCATATAGTTATCCTCTCTTATCGCTTCGCGCTCGGCTAAGCTCTTGTTTTGAAACCTGGGAGTGAAAAGCTACGCCGTCGCCGCGTCTGCCACAGCCCTTGATCCCCGCGCCTCAATCTGTGGGCCGTTCTACCGATAGATTTCTCTCCGATTGCCGACCTCAACGACGTAGATGCGCAAAACTTTGTCTTCGATCTCGGCAATAATGCGGTAGTCGCCCACGCGATATTTCCAAAACTCGCCGAGCCTGGAACCCCTCAATGCCGCGCCGATACTGCGGGGATCGTCCAGTTTTGCCACGCGCTGGCCCAGGAATCGAACGATTCGCCGGGCGATTTGCTTGTCGAGCTTCGCGAGATCCTTCACCGCACCGGCGTCGTACTCAATCCGCCAGGCCATACCGCTTTTCCATCTCTCTCTGGGTGTAGGACCTGCTGCGTCCGGCGCGATGTTCGATGAGCCGCTGCTCGGCAAGATAGAGGGCTTCCAGGTCGCCGACGTGTTCCCTGATGGCCTCGATCATGTAATAGGTCTTGCTCCTGCCGGTGCGCTCCGACAGGCGGACTAAACGTGTTTTCAGGTCTTCCGGCAAGCGGAGAGAAACGGCAGGCATAGGCGCCTCCAGCATGGTGCGTGCACTACAAGTATCGCACGAAATCGCACTCCACGGCGGGTGGCGCGCATCTCAGGGACGCAAACTCACCATCGCTGGGGGTGCCCCAAATCCCGCTTTCAAGATGTGGGAACGCACGCCGACTTGCCGGCCCGTTACGCCATCGCCGTCTTCTCCACCGCCTGCAATCCCCGCGCCTCAATCTCGAACTCGCGCATCTTGTACTTCTGAATTTTGCCCGAGAGCGTCGCCGGGAACTCCGTAACGAACCGCACGTGCTCGGGAACTTTGTAGTACGCGATCTGCCCCTGGCAGAACTGGCGGATCTCCTCTTCCGTCGCGTCGATCTCCGGTCTCAGGCCCGGCCGCAGGCGAATCCACGCCACCACGATCTCGCCCAGCCGCGCGTTGGGAATCCCGATCACCTGCACCTCGCCCACCTTGGGATGCGTGTAGAGGAACTCCTCCACCTCGCGCGGATAGATGTTTTCGCCGCCGCGAATGATCACGTCGCGCGAGCGGCCGGTGATGTGGATGCATCCGTCCTCGCGCATCACTCCCAAATCGCCGGTGCGCAGCCAGCCGTCCGGCTGGATCACCTGCGCCGTGCCTTCGGGATCGCCGTCGTATCCCTTCATCAGCGCGTATCCGCGCACGCACACCTCGCCCTGCTGGCCGCAGGGCAGCGTGTCCTGACTAGCAACGCTCGATTCGGGCTTCGCCTCAAGCACGGCAATTTTGATCTCGGTCTGCGGCATGGCGCGGCCCACCGTGTTCACCCGCACTTCGAGAGAATCGCCGGCGTCGCTCATCGTCACCACCGGGGAGGTTTCCGTCTGCCCGTAGGCAATCACCAGTTCGCCAATGTGCATCTCGCCGAGCACGCGCTTCATCAGCTCCACCGGGCAGGGCGCGCCGCTCATCATTCCGGTGCGCAGGCTGGTGAAGTCGTAGCTGGCAAAGTCTTCGAGCGCAAACTCCGCCACGTACATTGCGGGAACGCCGTAGACGCTGGTTGCTCTCTCGTCGTGGATCGCTTTGAGCACCGCCCGCGCGTCGAAGGTCCAGTTAGGCAGTATGATCGTCGCGCCCGAGTTCACCGCGCTCATCGTGCCGATCACGCAGCCGTAGCAGTGGAAGAGCGGCACCGGTACCACAATCTTGTCCTGCTCGGTGTAGTGAAATCCCTGCGCCAGAAATTGCCCGTTGTTCACCACGTTGCGATGCGTCAGCATCACGCCCTTCGGAAGTCCAGTCGTCCCGCTCGTGTACTGGATGTTCGCGATGTCGTCCACGGCCACGTGCTCCGGCAGCCGCCCCTCGGCGTCGAGCAGCGCCGGCCACTCCGGCGAATCGAAATAGATGGTGTGCTCGAGCGCGAGGTCGAGCCCGTGCCGCGCCCGTCCCAGAATCTCCTCGTAATCGGCGTGCTTGTCCTTGTGCCACAGGAAGAGCGCCTTCATCCGCGAGCGCGTCAGAGTGAATTGCAACTCATGCGAGCGGTACGCGGGATTCACGTTCACCAGCGCCGCCCCGGCCCGCGCGCAACCCATGTGCATCACAACCCACTCCGCGCAGTTGGTGGACCACAGTCCCACGCGGTCGCCGCGCCGGACGCCCAGCGCCCACAAGCCGCGCGCCGCGCGATCCGCCTCGGCGCTCAACTCCGCCCAGGTCAGCCGCCGCTCCTGGTGCCGCGACACCACCGCCGGCCGCTCCGGCCAGCGCTCCGCCGTCCATTGGAGCAGGTCGCCAATCGTCAATTCCAGCAGCGGCCCCGCCGGCCCCCGCGCATAGCTCTGGGTCAATATCTGCTCTTCCATCATGGGCATGTTTCAGCCTTTTTCTATAGTCCGCCGCCGAAGTTTCCATCTCGCCGCGCATGGAGCCTGGCTGGCCCAGGAGCTGAACTCGCTCCGCTAGCCCCGCTAACTCCGCTAGCTCCGCTTGTCTCTTGTTGGCGATGAACGGCAGTGTACGCCGCCATCCCAGCCGGCCCGTGTGACCCAGCCCACACCAAAAGGCCGCTCAGGGCCAGCCAGCGAAGCCCCCCAGTTTTCGGTATCATCAGAATCATGACGGTCGCTTCCCCAAGCCGCGCATTTCAAACCTACGATCCGCACCTCGAGCCCATCGCCGCCAAGGTGATGGCCGAGCAGCGGCTCACTGCGGACGACGGCCTCACCCTCTACCGCTCCCATGACGTTCTGGCCGTAGGTTGGCTGGCCAACCATGTGCGCGAGCGGCTGCACGGCGACGTCACCTACTTCAACGTCAATCGCCACATCAACCCCACCAACGTGTGCGTAGCCGCCTGCAAGCTCTGCGCCTTCGGCCGCAAAAAAGGCGACCCCGCCGGCTACACCATGGCTCTCGACGAGGCGTGGGCGGCGGCCGCCTCCGGCTACTCCGAAGCCGTCACCGAGTTTCACATCGTCGGCGGCCTGCACCCGGACCTCCCTCTCGAGTTCTTCCTCGATCTCGTCCAAGGGTTAAAGAAACGGTTTCCTAAGGTGCACATCAAGGCCTTCACCATGGTGGAGATCGCGTTTCTGGCTCGCCGCGCCAAGCTCAGCATCGAAGAGACCCTCCTCAAGCTGCGCGAAGCGGGCGTCGACTCCATGCCCGGCGGCGGCGCGGAGATCTTCGCCGCGCGTGTGCGCTCCATCATCTGCGACCACAAGATCGACGGCGAGGAGTGGCTCGAAACCGCGCGCACAGCGCACAAGCTGGGCTTCAAGTCGAACGCGACCATGCTCTACGGCCACATTGAAAACGATTCTGACCGCGTCGATCATCTGCTCAAGCTCAGAGCCCTGCAGGACGAGACCGGCGGCTTCCAGACCTTCATCCCGCTCGCATTTCACCCCGAAAACACGCTCCTCGACCACCTGCCCGTGACCACCGGCCTCACCGACATTCGCCAGATCGCCGTCAGCCGGCTGCTCCTCGACAACTTCCCGCACATCAAAGCCTACTGGCAGATGATGACGCCCAAGATCGCGCAGATCGCGCTGCGTTTCGGCGCCGACGACCTGGACGGCACCGTGATCGAAGAGAAGATCTACCACGACGCCGGCGCGACAACTCCCCAAGGCTTGACGCGCCGGGAGCTTTGCCGCCTCATCACCGAAGCCGGCCGCACGCCCGTCGAGCGCGACACGCTCTACCGCCCGGTAACCCGCACCGAGGCCAGCTTCACCGTCGCAGTCTGAATCACTGACTCACCACCGCGCCGTTCTTCATCGCAAAGCTCACGCGCTCCACCGCCGGGACGAGGGCGCCGGCCCATGGCTTTTTTTTCAATGCGGCCGTCGATCGAATCTCAACCGCGTGGCGGCATCGCCTTCTCGTGGATCACCATCCAATTCACGCCGAACTTGTCGCGGAACTGGCCGAAGCGCTCCGCAAAGAAGGTCTCTCCTATCTTCATGGAGACCTCCCCGCCCTCGCTGAGCGCCGCGTAGATGCGCTCGGCTTCTTCGTTGCTGTCGACCGCGAGCGCAAGATAGGTGCCGCGCATGGGCGGGCAACGCTCCGGCGGGCCGTCGCTCGCCATCACCAGCGTATCGCCGATCTGGAAGCGGGAGTGGAGAACGCTTTCCGGCTTAAGTCCCGGAGGCAGGTTTTGCGGGCCGCCCTGGCCGGCCATCTCGCCGTAGGTTCCTTTCATCAGGACCTTCGCGCCGAGGTGCTTGACATAGAAATCGAGAGCCTCAGCGCACGTGCCGGGAAAGTTGAGATACGTATTCAGCTTCATGGTTTCGACCGTCCTTTCGGGGAATTGGATTTTGTCTTGGCTTTCGCTTTTCGCTTGAACGGGGGAAAACAACGGTGCAGGATCGCGCCGCGGCCAGCGCCGGCAGGTCTGACGGCCACCGGATAGCCGGAGCGGGGCTTGGTTCCGCAACTCCGGGCCGCAAGCGCATATTACCCCGTCCACTTGCGTGTTGCAACCATCGACCGACTGGACGGTCCTGACCGCTTGAAGAAAAACCCTCCGTTCCCCATCCTTTGGCCCGTCTCTTGGGGCGAAAGGGTCGCATGCCACGAAGTCACCAGGCAGGAATTCACGCGGTCAAAGACCAGCCGGCCTCCTGAAAGAAAGTATCGTGCGAACTTGCGAACCCGCAACGTCGCAAAGCGACGCCAACCCGCGAAAAGCGCGAACAGCTTGTTTCATCCACAGTCGGCCGGAGCAGGGGCTGGAGATTGATCAAGTGGGCGCAGGCCAGGTCTCTGACCGCATGAAGCCCCCCCGTGCCCCATCCTTTGGCCCGTTCTTTGGGACAAAGGGTGGGATACCACGAAGTCAACAGGCAGGAATTCACGCGGTCAAAGACCAGCCGGCCTCCTGAAAGAAAGTATCGTGCGAACTTGCGAACCCGCAACGTCGCAAAGCGACGCCAACCCGCGAAAAGTACGAACAGCTTGTCTCATCCACAGTTGGCCGGAGCAGGGGCTGGAGACTGATCAAGATGGGCGCTCGCCAGGCCTCTGACCGCTTGAAGAAAAACCCTCCGTGTCCCATCCTTTGGCCCGTTTTTTGGGACAAAGGGTGGGATACCACGAACCCCACAGGCGCGAATTCATGCCGTCGGAGTCCCGGCGCAATTCCCGCGCCCCCCTTCACCCGCCCTCTGCTATCCTGAATGGTTTACCTGCCGAAAGGCCGGCGGCAAGCGGCCGGTCCCGGCCGGCAGAATGGAGGAAGTCATGCTGGAGCAGAGAGCGCGCAAGCATCATCAGGACCGCGTGGCGGAGACGTTGCGCCTGGAGATCGACATCCTCATCGAGGGCGAACTCTCCGACCCGCGCATCGATATCTGCCACGTCAGCGAGGTCGCCTTCAATCCCGGCGGAAAATCGGCGCGCGTGTACATCGCCGTCGACAGCGCCGTCAAAGATATCGCCAAAGCCGAGGCCGATACCATCGCCGGACTCGAAGCCGCCAAGGGCTACATCCGCCACGAACTGAAGGGGCGTATGGGCGTTCGCCACGTGCCCGAATTAACCTTCCTTGCCGACCGCTCCGGCCGCTTCCAGGCGCGCATCGACGAGCTGATGGGCCGGTCGCGCAAAACCGGGGCGTCGCGCCGCGGCGCCGGCCGTCCTGCCGTCTCGCAAACGCCATCCGGCCCCATCGACGTAAAGCCCGCATAGCAACGGAAAGCTCTGCCGAATTAGTACTAGAGTTGCAGACGGGTTTTGTGCGGAGGGAGCAGGGGCCTTCAGGCCCCTGAAAAAGCCGCAGAAAAGGCGGCCTTTAGGCCCGGGCCCTTGTCCTTTTGCGGCATCCCAGCGAAGTACAACTGGAATGTCAGGCGCGCGATGCGCAAGAGCCAAGCAAGACCCTCCCCTCCCGCCTCAGTCCGGAGCCGGCTTCGGAACCCAGGGGAAATCTGTTAGCCTTGTCCCTGTCGCAATACTGCAACGTGTCCGCGCCTGGAGCGGCGCGGACGGTATGCGAGCCAGGGCTTATCCCCCATCCGTCCTGCGTTCACGAGGAAAATGCGTGCGAATGCCGTGCGCGCTGCGCGCATCTGGAGAAATGGCGGAGACAGAAAATCCCGTGGAACCCTCGGCTCCCGATCCACCCGCAGGCTTGCTCTGGCGCATGCCGCGCTGGTGCATCCTCAGCGAAGCGGGAATTTTCCTTATCTTCACCATCTTTTTCCTTGTCTACGGGCTCACGCCCCTGCTGGGCGGCGACGGCCTGGGATTAGTGGGCGCCGACGAGCCGCGCTATGCCCAGATCGCGCACGAAATGCTAGTGCGCTTCGACTCCGCGCAAACACTCAAAGGCCGCCTGGACGCCTGCGTCACGCCTTATCTCTACGGGCATCCCTGGCTGGAGAAACCCGCGCTCTACTATTGGCGCGCCATGTTTCTCTTTCAGGACTTCGGCGTGCACGACTGGAGCGCCCGTCTTCCCTCCACCACCTTTGCCTTCATCATGGCGGCGCTCATCTACCTGCACATGCGGCGATTCCGCCCCGGCGGGCATCTTGACGCCGCGCTGATTACCGTGGCCTGCGCCGGCATCATGGGCTTCGCCCGCGGCGCTTCCACCGATATGCAGATGGCCGCTCCCCTCGCCATCGGACTGCTGGGCTGGTATGCGTGGTACGAAACAGACTCCAAGTTCTGGCTCTACGACATCTACTTTTTTACCGGCCTCGCCACGCTGGCCAAGGGACCCGTCGCGCCCTTTCTCGCCATGCTCATCGTCGCTGCCTTTGCCTTTCTGCGCAAGGACTGGAGCATTCTTCGCCGCTCCCTATGGTGGCCCGGCATCGCGCTCTATTTCGCCATGGTGCTGCCCTGGTTCATTGCCGTGCAGCATCAGAATCCCACCTTCTTCCGCGAGTTCTTCCTCGAGCACAACCTGCAGCGCTTCGCCACCGACCGTTATCAGCACAACCAGCCGTTCTGGTACTACCTGGTCGTCATGTTGCTGGCGCTCATGCCCTGGACCGTGCTCGCGGCGCGCGCCTTGATCGACGGCATCCTGACCTCGGTCGCGGAGTGGAGGCTGCGTTACTCCCGCGCCGGAAAGCCCTTGCCCACGCGCCCCGGCGACGCATTCCCCGAGTTTCTCGTCCTCTGGGCCCTCATCCCCGTGGTCTTTTTCTCCTTCTCCCAATCCAAACTCCCCGGTTACATTCTTCCCGCACTCCCGCCCATCACCATCCTCACCGGCGACTATCTGTTCCGCCGCCGCAAGCCGGGTCTCAACCGCTGGATTCTTCTCGGTCACGCCGCGGTTTGCGGTACCATGGCGATCTCTGTCCTGTTGCTGCCGTGGTTCGTCGCGCACAGTCTCGTCCTGCCGCCCACGCACGCCATCGTCGCCGCCACACTCGCCGCCATCGGTGCGGGCCTGCTGATCCTCATCGTGACCAGGGGCTTTGGCGTGGCATGGCTGCGGCCCGCTACCTGCTGGATCCTCGTGGTCCTGGTGCTGTTCGTTTACGGCGTCGGGCCCTTCTGCGGCATTCCCTCGCTCTCCGCCACCAAGCGCGTCATTCATCTCCTCGATCGCACTTACTCGGCACGGCCTTTGGCTGAAAAACTGGCCGAGGCAGCGTCCCCCGGCGAAACCGTCGCGGTCTTTCACGTGCGCCGCGACGTTGAATTCGGCCTCTCGTTTTATCGCGACGATGAAGTGGTGAACTACGACGAGACCGGCGTTCCCGGCGAGCAGCACCTGTTGGTGGCGCGCGTGCAGGGCCGTCACGGCGTCGACCTCGATACCCAGATGGCGCTCGAGGAACTGCTCGAGGGCCGCCAGTATCGGCAACTCTTCAGTTGGCCGGAGCAGGGATTGGAGATCTATCAAGTGGGCGCGCGCTAGGTCCCTGACCGCTTGAAGAAGAACCCTCCGTGCCCCATCCTTTGGCCCGTTCTTTGGGCCAAAGGGTGGGATAGCGCGAACCCCGAAGGCATAAATCCACGCGGTCGGAGACCTGGCCGGCCTCCTCAAAAAAAGTATCGGGCGAACTCGCCGCTTCGCGACGTCGCGAAGCGGCGCCAACCCGCGAAAAGTACGACACTGACTTGCGGTCTCCAGCGCAATCGTGGCAAAGTGGCCGGAAGGGTAGAATCGGGGATGCGCCGCGCCGCGGCCGTCGCCATCCGCGGCAGCCCCGCTTCGCGGCAATCGGAGAAACATGCAGGCACGGAACGGGTCCATCGAAATCCTCGACCTCCGGCACTTCGCGGCGCCCGTGCTGCGCCCCCTGCTCGACGCGGAGAGCGAGATCTGGGCCGAGCGCCTGCACTGGGACTATCGCGCCTCATCCCGCCTGCTGATGCAGTACCTGGACAACCGCATGTTGCCCGGCTACGCCGCCATGGAGGCCGGCAATGTCACCGGCTACGTCTTCTGCGTCTACGAGGAGACCAAGGCGGTGATCGGCGACGTCTTCGCTCTTCCCGGCGTCCCGGACAGCGGCAACGCAGCCTCCGGCCCGGCCCACGCTCGCGAAGAAATGCTCTTGCGGCACCTCTTCGAGCTGCTGCTCAACTCGCCGCATGTCGACCGCATCGAGTCGCAGTTGCTTCTCCATCCCTCCGGCCGCTTCGCTCCGGCCTTTCGCGCCGCCGGATTTGGAGTCTATCGCCGCCTCTTCCTGGTGCAGCCTTTGGCAGGACGATCGAGCCAGCTGCACATGGATCTGCCCGCAAATCTCGAGTTCCGTCCCTGGCGCGAAGCCGATCTGGCCCCCGCCGCGCGCCTCATCTGCGAGGCCTATCGCGACCACCCAGACAGCTCCATCAACGACCAGTACCGCACCGTGCACGGCTCCATGCGCTTCCTCAACAACATCGTGCGCTACGCCGGTTGCGGCACCTTTGTCACGCAGGCATCCTATGTCGTCGAGGAGCGCGCCAGCCACGAGTTGGCGGCGCTGGTGCTCGGCTCGCGCGTCAGCGAGCAGAGCGGGCACCTGACCCAGGTCTGCGTTCTTCCCGCCTATCGCCGCCGCGGTCTGGCCCGCTTCCTGCTCCACCAGGCGGCCTTCAGCTTCATGCGCCTGGGCGCAGCGGAGATCTCGCTCACCGTCACCGAGGCCAACACCGACGCCATCCAGCTCTACCAGGGCGAAGGCTACCAATGCGCCCACAGCTTCGATGCCGCCGTCTGGCATCGCGCCTCGACCGCCTAGCCCTAATACTGTTCACTTAATTGATCGGACCGCAGTCAGAACGAAGCCGTGCCCCATCCTTTTCGCGCTTTTTGCGAAAAGGGTGGGATCGGCAGACACTTCCCCGGCGTGCAGGTTCCCTATGCGAACAGCATTGCGCCTAGCCCGCATTTCTCACACGCGGCGAGAACCCGTACCGCCGGTCTCCTGACCGGGGTCCCCGCGGACAGGTCTTCGTCCGTGGGGTGGCTGACCGGCTGTAGTGCGGGTCTCCAGACCCGCACCAATCAGAGAACGGTTACGAATTCATGCGGTCTGAGCACTAGCCGGCCTCCTGAAAGAAAGTATCGGGCGAACTCGCGAACCCGCGAAGTCGCAAAGCGACGCCAACCCGCGAAAAGCGCGAACGGCTTGTTTCATCCACAGTTGGCCGGAGCAGGGGCTGGA
>Ga0182013_10000619_pt1 | contig 48703 bp, 31 predicted proteins | sample 612S2MmetaG_FD_120487 | JGI IMG/M metagenome (GOLD analysis project Ga0182013, IMG submission 120487) | Permafrost microbial communities from Stordalen Mire, Sweden - 612S2M metaG | ecosystem: Environmental > Terrestrial > Soil > Wetlands > Permafrost | place: Sweden: Stordalen | collected...
ATCTGTGGGGTTTTGTGGGGTTGGATGATTTGCCGATGTTCGCTAAGTTATTGATTCTATGGTGGACGCGGTAGGAATCGAACCTACAACCTGTCGGTTAAGAGCCGAATGCTCTGCCAGTTGAGCTACGCGTCCATCTTCTTGGAAAAATCATGCGGCTGAAGCGCTTGCACAGGGATCAAATAGAGACAAACCCTTGCCGTCACTTGAAAAATATAGCACAGAAGAGGGCCTCTCTCAAAACCGGGAAAAGCAGGGGGATGGGACGAGGAGTAGCGGAGGGACAGCACGGCAAAAAATAGAGAAATAATATGAAGAAAAGTTGAGCGGACTGCCCCTCAAAAGTTGAATGCCAACCCGGCGCTGAAGCCGCGCTGCTCCTGGGCGAAGATTACCAGCGAACCGTCGCTCAACAGGTACGGACGGTAGCCCTCGGCCAGCAAATTGCGCAGATCGAGCAGCATCTCGAAGCTGAGGGGACTGCCGGGGCGAAGATGAATGGGCTGGCGGAGATGCAGGTTGAGGTAGGGCGCGGCTGCGTCCAGCGCGAAGGGAGCAACCGGGGTGACGGTGTCGGCCGGCTGCCACCGGTAGCTGGCCTGCCAACGGGTTCCGGTGCCGTCGAGCGTGCCGGAGAGCGAGAGAGTGTAGGTCTGGGCGCGGCGTGGATGCAGGCCGGCCAGTACGTGGAGCAAGGTGGCGGCGGCCGGCGGCGAACCAGCCGGCAGGCCGGATAGAACAACGGCGTCGCCATCGGCGAAGCCGAGGTGAAGGCGATTGCCGCCGGGCAGGCTGTGTTCAAAGGAGGCCGCGACTCCCACGGTGGAAAAATCCGGGCCGGCTGCGTGCAGCAAGCCGCTGTTGCTGTCCAGAAGCACGATGGCGGCCGCGGAATTACCCGCCGCCAGGTGGCTCATGGCCTCGACGGCCGGGTTGTCGAGCTGGTCGCCGTAGACCAGCACGGCAACGCCGGAGCGGTCTGTGCGCCGTTCCCAGCCGAGTTCCTGATGGCTCCCGTGTTCGATGAGCAGTGTGCCATTGCGGGCAGAGAGCGCGGGCACCCAGCTCTGGGCCGCGGTCTTTTCCGAGCCTGTAACGCCGGGGCCTGGAGCGCCGGGCTGGAAGGTGCTAAAGCGGTAGGCTATCGTGGAGTTGCCGCTGTGCCAGCCCACCGAGGCAAAGGGCAGAATGGCGGTCTGGGTCTCCGGCGAGGGGGTTTCGAGCCGGGTGAGCACCTCTTCGGAGCCCGCCTCGGCCTCGATCTCGTCTCCCAGATGGATGGTCTCCCACGTGCGGACGGCGACCTGCTCAAGCCCCTCCGCGTTGGCCACATTCAGTTCTGGGTGGAGGGCCACGGCGGCCACCGACTGCACGGAGCCGGCCATACCCAGATCCTGGCGGAAGCCGAGCATGGACTCCAGGCGGGCATCGGTGCCGGGGGCAAAATCGACGTGGGCCAGCAGTTCGCGGCTCTCAGAGGGCGTGTCCTCGACTTCCGCGGAGATGCGCTCGCCGCTCTCACCGAAGGCGCCCTGCTGGCCGCTGGCCATCAGGCGAGCCTTCAGCCGGCGGTGCTTGCCGGAGCTGTCGGAGACGACCAGCAGCGGGCCATCCTCGAGCCAGCGCAGCAGGGGGCGGTTGGCGGCCGAGCGCAGCGTCCAGGCCCAATCGTCGTTGGGAGTGCTGCTGGCGCGCGGCTCCTCCGGCAGCCACTGCATCACCTCGTAGAGGGTGCTCAGCGTGAGGTTGACGACGGTGGCGGAGCGGATGCGGAGGTTTTCGCGCAGCGCAGGCAGGAACCAGGCTCCGGTTGCCTTGACCGCGTAGCGGCCGGGCAGAATCGAGGAGATCAGATAGTGGCCGCGCGTGTCGGTGTAGACGCTGGCGATGACCGTCAGATCGGAACGCAGCAACTGGACCTGGGTGCCGATCTGCGGAACGCCGGCCGAGTCGCGCACCACACCGGAAACGGACCCCGGCGCGGCCCCAAGGAGAGGGGCGCTGCTGAAGACCATCAGCAAGGCGAAAACAACGAGTTGGAGCCTGCGCGTCGTCACAATTGTTGGCGAGTTGGCGGCGTCCCTGGCAATCTTCTTCCAATTCGAACCGGCGCGGACCTCCGAATCTTACGTCCGGTAGGCCTGTTGCACAGGATACATACTATTCCACGACAAAAGGCGCCGATTGCGCAATCTCCTGATTGGAGATTGCGTCATTTATTTTGATCGTCACCTTGTACTTCCCCGGTTCCAGCCCCGCGATGGGCAGGGTTTTCTCCACCGTCACCTGGTCGCTGTGGGCTCCCAGTTCCTTTGAATCCAATTGTTTTTCAAAAACCACCGTATCGGAGGCGGGAATGCTGGCCGTGGCGGCGACAGTTTTGACGATCTGGTAGGTCACCGAGGCGTGGTTGCTCTTGGTGGCCTCGTCAATACCCAGGTTGTAAACCTGCATCCAGATGTTGAGCTGCTGATCGCGCTTGAACTTGACCGCCGTGGCCGGATTGGCGCTGACGCGCGGCCGGATGTAGGTGTTGCCAATGACGAAGTTGCCGCTGCCAATGGAGTGCGAATCGACCGGGCTCATCCGGTCGGCCAGGATCAGCGACGAGAGGCCCAGCTTTTCATCGTGGAAAGAGGGCACATTCAGGGCGCGTCCGTAAATCCCCATGTGGTCAGGATTGTTCACGTCCTTGATGGCGATATCGAGGCGATAAAGCCCCGGCAGCAGGGGCAGCGCCTTCCAGTAGACCGATTCGCGGTCGAGCGATTTTTCCAGCAACTCGACCGGCTGCTCGATCGCGACTGTGTCTTCAAAGGTCTGCGCGGTTTTGCCGGTGATGGTGGTGACCTTGCCCAGAATGTTTACCACGCCCTTGGAGACGCCGTCCCTGGTCACGAAGGTTACGTCGCGGTTCTTGATCTGCAGGGTGATGGGAACCAGGTCGGTGTTTTCGGTCACGCGGATGAAGTCGGTGCGGACGTCGAAGGGGAAGACCGGCCCGGTCAGCAGTTTGTGCTCGGAGATGAAAGAGTCCAGATCCTTGAACTTGATGGGCGGCGGCGCGAAGATTTTGGAGGCCAGTTCGAGGTTGTCGAACTCCTTGTTTTGTCCGGTGCCGCCCTGGAAGCGGTTGGCTTTGGTGGACTTGCCCATTTCTTCCGACTGTGTCAGGCCGGCGCCAGGGGTGTGCAGCAGGGCGTCCTTCTCGCTCTTGTCGGTGGTGAAGTGATAATCGCCGCACTGGCAGGTATCGACAAATTCGAGGGTGACGTTTTCGCCAATGCTCTCGATATAGCGGTAGTTCCAGACCTCAAAGGGGAAGGTGGAGGTGTTGCCGCCGCCTTCTTCCATGGACCGCTGGTAGTTGCCGCCGGAGGGGTGGGCGTCGATCGAGTCGGGCGGCCCGTAGGCGATGTAAATGTGGCCGCGGTCGGTCTTCCAGCCGGGCTTGCCGGCGGCATAGTGCTCGTTGGCGTAGGCGATGCGCCGGTAATGCTCTTCGCGGAACTCGTTCTCCGGCGAATCCGGATTGGGGTTGCGCCGCAGCCAGAAGTTCTCGATGAAGGCGTCGCGCTCCTCGTCGTTACCGAGGGTTTTGAAGGCCTTGCGCTCCTCATCGGTGATGATGTAGGCCACGTCCTGTTCCAGCCAGGTCTTGTAGGCCCCTTTCAGCTCCTGCCGGAGGGCCCTCTGCGCGGTCAGCTTCTCTTTATCGGAGCGCTGGCGCTTGAGCGGGTCCACAGTCTGGCCCGTACCCTGATCCGGGCCCTGATCTTGGCCGTTGGCCGGCTCCGCCTGAGCAGGCGGATTGTCCGCCTGCTGGGCCTCCAGCGCGGGGACGAGCGTAAAAACGAGGCCGCAGCTCAGAGCGGCAAAAAGAATTCTGTGAAGGTTGAGCGTCATTTGCCTTGAAAACTCCTGCAAAGCTGTATTCTACGGGGCCGGATAGGGTCGGGCAAGGCTCTGGGGGAGGCTGCTCACCTGCTGAGACGTAGAAGCAGAGCCAAGGTTAGCGGAAAGCGGACTGCCTGGGCAGGGAATAGAGCATTTTCGCAGGGCAATCGCATTTGAAATTTGAGCCAGAAATGAAGGGTACGGGCTTTTAGCCCGTACGCAAATAGCGCAAAATCTGTTGGGCTTCAGCCAATGAGGGACTGCGTTGTGGTGCCGATGCCATCAAAAACTACAAGCCCGCACACGTACTGTCTCTCCCCTCAAGGGCTAAAGCCCCTTCTTTTCAGCAAATTAACGTACGGGTTGAAGCCTGTACACTTCAACGATTCAAATGCGATTGCCTTGGGCCGGAGCGGGCGGTTGGCTTGCCGCAGCTGCCCCCGGCGCGTCACACTGAAAGGCAGAATGCTTTCACCTCTCGCAACAGGAATCTCTGCCGGGCTGGGCGTGGTGGCGGGAGCGGGCCTGGCCGCTGGCGGCTACGCTTACGCGGCCATGTGGCCCGGCTCGCAGCTCTTCGGGTCCACGCTGATTGCCCCCGCGCGCCCCGGCGAACTGGCGCTCACCTTCGACGACGGGCCCAATCCCGTCTGGACGCCGCGTCTGTTGGAGCTATTGGCCCGCCACGGCCTGCGGGCGACATTTTTCATGGTAGGCAGCCGCGCCCAGGCCGAGCCGGCGCTGGTGCGGAGCGTGGCCGCCGCCGGTCACCTGATCGGGAGCCATTCCTGGAGCCATTTGAACCTGGCGCTGGCCGCCTCCAGCCGCATTGCGGAGGAGCTGGTCCGCACCAGCCAGACTTTGGAGCAGATTACCGGCGCTCCTGTGCGCTACTTTCGTCCGCCCTTTGGCGCGCGTCGGCCGGCGGTGCTGCGCGCGGCCCGGCGGCTGGGGATGGCGCCGGTGCTGTGGAATGCGATGACCTCCGACTGGCGCGAGCCTTCCGCTGACCGGATTGCGGCGCGGCTGATGCGCTCGATCGACCGCCTGGAGCGGCGGCGGCGGGCGGCCAACATTGTGCTGCACGACGGCAGCCACCTGGACAGCACGGCCAACCGCGCCCCATCAGTCGCCGCGGCTGGCCAACTAATTGCGCGCTACCAGGCAAGCCACCGGTTTGTCACCGTGGATGCGTGGGGGTAGAGCGCAAGCTGGACGCAGTTTCAAACTGTTTTGCGTGAACGGGTGATTCTTATGGAGCGGGAGACCGGGATCGAACCGGCGACATTCAGCTTGGGAATGTGGCGGTCAATTGAAAACAAAGAACATGGCGTTCACCCGATCTCTTTCTGGCGATAAAGAATACGGGGGTTCTTGAATGCGCTGTTTTTCCAGAAATCGAATAGAGCAGAAATAGAGCAGACGGATTTCTGACTACAGCATTTTCGGAATTGCTATAGACCGAAGCCTCACACTCAAGTGGCTTTTTCCTCAATGGGGTCCCCACGGACAGGTCTTCGTCCGTGGGGTGGAAGTAAAAGCCACCTTCGACGCAGCCGTAGTGTCAATATGTGAAGTGAAAATGCTCTAATACAGGATTCTCAGGGGTTTTAAGATGGGCTTGTGCATCGTTCAGGCAGCACGGAAACAGCAGGTATGGTTTTCAAGCGACGCCGCGCGCAGCCAAAAGCCAATCCTCCAGAAATCCCCTCAACTCCACCGGAGGCCGCAGCCAGACATTGGCCTCGGTCTCGCGCCATTGGCCGCGCACCAGCACGCTCAGGCCGCGCGGGCCAGCACGGTTCACGGCGCGAAATGCCTCTTCGTCGGTAAAATCGTCGCCCAGATAGGCCACTGGCGCGCCTGGATCGGCTTTGCGCAGGATCGCCTCAACGGCATCGCCCTTGCCGCAACCCGCGCGCAGTTCCAGCCCAGCCTCAAACTCCAGCAAGGCCAGCCCATCGGTCCCCGCCAGCGGCTCGAAGAGCGCCCTCGTTCTCTGCTCGATGAGTCTTGCCTTGCGCGGAGAAGCGCCCCGCCAGTGCATCACCGCGCCATTGGCCTTGTCTTCGAAGAGTCCGCCCAGGCTGTCGCGCTGGAGCAGCGCGCGCAGCTTGTCCAGCTTTTCGCGGGCCGCGGGCGGCGCCGGCTCCAGTTCCCGCCGGCCATCGGGGAACAGGTGCTCGGCGCCGTGCAGGCCCCAAACCTCGAGTGGCGGGTCCATGCCGACGAGCGGCGCAATCTCATGCGCGGAACGGCCGGTGATCACGGCCATGCGCGTCCGCCCCTGCCGCTCGATGCGGGTCAGAAGCTCCCGCACGCCAGGCCAGGGACGCGCCTGAAAGCGGTCCACGCGAAACGGCGCCAGCGTGCCGTCGTAATCCAGCAGCAGGAGCGGAGTTGCTCCGCCCGCAAAGGCGCCCAAAAACTCATCCAGCTTTTTTTCCGCTTCGGCCGTCACCGGATGCCCGCTTTCTACGCCAGTTTACGATGCACGTTTTCAGATGGCGAAACAGAGGCCGGCAGGGCGCGGCCCGGATCGGCCGGCTCCGGGGTCTCCATGCGCAAATCGCGCAGGTCGCCCAGTATGCTGGCCGCCCAGCGATAAATGTTGTGATCCATGACATGCTGGCGCATCCGCTGCATCCTCATGCGCCGCTCCTCGCGGTCCATTTCCAGGCCCCGATGGATGGCCTCGGCTACGCCTTCAGCGTCATAGGGATTTATGATCAGCGCATCCAGCAGCTCGGTGGCCGCGCCCGCGAACTTGCTCAGCACCAGCACGCCGTCCTCATCGTCGCGCGCGGCCACATACTCCTTGGCCACCAGATTCATCCCATCATGGAGCGAGGTCACCAGGCACAGAGCCGCCGCGCGGTACCAGAGATCCACCTCCGCATGGCTGCACTGCCGCTCGATCAGCAGGATGGGTTTCCAGGAGGCCGTCTGGTAGCGCTGGTTGATGCGCTCCACGATCTCTTCCACCTGGCGGCGCAGATTCACATAGCTGGGAATCCGCGAGCGGCTTGGCGCGGCAATTTGCACCATGGTCAGCCGCTCCAGGTAAAAGGGATGCTCCTCGATAAGTTTCTCGACCGCCATCAGCCGCTCCACGATTCCCTTGGTGTAGTCCATGCGGTCCACGCCCACAATCAAGATTTCGCAGCGCAGGCCGAACTCCTTCAGTAGTTCCTCGCGCGAAGGTCCCGGCGTCTTCCGCTCTGGCTTGCTGCCCTCCAGCGCCACGCTCACCGGATAGGGGCGCACAGCGCTGGTGTGCCTGCCCCGGCGAGCGGTCATGTGTTCGCGGTCGGTGCGAGACTCCAGCACGCGGTCCACGGTGGAAAGAAAGTTATTGCAGAACAGCGGGATGTGGAACCCGATCAGGTCCGCGCCCAGCAACCCCTCCAGAAGCTCCGCCTGCCACGGGCAGATGCCGAATGCCTCTGGATTGGGCCAGGGAATGTGCCAGAAGATGGCCACGCGCGCGTCCGGGCGCGCCGCCTTGATGAGCCGCGGCACCAGCGCGAAGTGGTAATCCTGCACAAAGACAATGGGATTGGCGCTGTCCTCCATCTCTTCCAGCAACGCGGCGGCAAACTTCTCATTGACACGCTGGTAGTACTCCCAGTCGGAAGCGCGAAAGATGGGCCGGGTATGCGCAATATGACAGAGCGGCCACAGCCCCTCGTTGGCAAAGCCGTCGTAGTAGCCCGCCTCCTCCTCGCTCGATAGCCACACCCGGCGCAGGGTGTAGCGGGGATCGTCGGGCGGCACGCGCAGCCGGTCGAACTCATCAACATTCAGCGCATCCTCGCTGCCGCTGCCGTGCGCCACCCACACGCCGTCACAGGCTCGCAGCACCGGCTCGATCGCCGTCACCAGCCCGCTGGGAGGAACCGTGCACACCGTCTCCCGCCCCTGGAGCACGTGCATGTATGGCTCGCGGTTCGACAGCACAAAAATGCGGCTGGAGCCAAAGCGCTCCCGAATATGGACGGCCAGCCGCTCGGCGGTCCACTGGTGCTCGCCGGCGTCGCGCAGCCGGGCTTCGGTTTCAGCGGCGGCGCGTGCCCCCATCAGGCTCTCGGCCATCAACTCAACCTCGTGGGCCAGCGGTGTAAAGAGACTCAGCTCCGCTAAATTCTCGTCTGCATCATCGGCGGATTGCCCCATGCGCAACCGCTTGAGCCGATCCGTCACCACCATCATGGGCCGCATCAAAAACCAGCGGACCATCAGCAGCGTCACGCAGACAATCAGCAGAACAAAGGCGGCAATACGCCAGAAGCTCTGCCGCCACACCAGTACGCCCTCCGCGTGAATAAAGCGGGCATCCTCCAGAATCACCAGCGCTCCGGCCATGCGCCCGTCGACATACAGCGGAATCGCCTCCTCCAGCCACTGCTGATTGCCCAGGTGGCCAAAGGCGGACGAGTCGATACCCTGCTTGATGGCCTTGTCCAACGGGCCGCGTGGCAGTGCTCCGAAGACTCCGGCAGGCCCCGCTGCGGTCACCAACCCTCCCTGCATGTCATAGACAGCCAGGCCCAGTGCCTCATTTTGCGAGCGCCGCCGCGCCGCCTCCGCGGCAATCTCCGCGCTCTGGCCTCCGGCCACCACCTTCTCCATCTCCGATTGCAGGCTCTTGCTCAGCCATGCGGTCCGTAGTTCCAGTTCCTGCCGCAGAACGTGCTTGTGGGCCAGCACCTCAAAGTAGGTCGAGGCAACCGAAATCAGTGTGACTCCCATCACCAGCGCAAGAATCAACCGTATACGAAAAAATTTCATGTCGCCTCCCTCTATACTCTTCTATACAAACTTCTCCTATTTTCCAGTGCAATTTGAAACACTCCTCAGGCGTTCCCCGTGCCACGCCCAATGCGTATGCCACTTCTGCTGACAATCACCGCTGTGTCCGGCGGAAGCATTACGGCTCCATCCGTCACCGTCACGGCTTCCCGTGAACTGAGAACCACCCGGCTGCCCAGCGCCACCGGGAATCGCCGGGCGGTTTCACCCAGGTTGCAGCTCACGGTTAGATCGCCACGCTCCATCGAGAACCACCTCTCCTGATAGAAGACGCGCGTCTGCCCCGGTTCGCCATTGTTCAAAGCGGCCGCAGCCCGCCGCAAGCGGATCAATTGGCGATACCATGCCAGCATCTCCGCATGTTCTCCGGCGCTCGCTTCATCCCACTTCAGCTTCGATCGCTCTAAAGTCTCCCGCTTCTCCGGGTCGGGTATCGACTCCGGATTCCACCCGAAGGCCGTAAACTCCTTCTTCCGTCCCTCTGAAACCAGCCGGGCCATCTCCGGATCATGGTCGGCAAAGTACTGAAACGGCGACGAAGCCGCCCACTCCTCGCCCTGAAAGAGCAACGGAACAAAGGGACTCATCAACACGACCGCGGCCGCAATCTTGGCGCGATCGAAGCCGGCAATCTCCCGCAGCCTGTCTCCCACGGCCCGATTTCCCACCTGATCGTGAGTCTGGATGTAGCCCAGGAACCTGTGTGGCGACAGATTCCCCGCCGGCCGCCCATGTACACGGTTGCGAAACTTCGAATAGATCCCGTCATAGACAAAATTTCGCTCCAGGGCCTTGGCCAAGTGGCTCAACTCGCCAAAGTCCGCATAGTAACCCTCCGCCGGCCCGGGATTCAACACCGCGAAGAGCGCATGATGAAAGTCGTCGCTCCATTGCGCGTCCATGCCCAGCCCGCCCGCCTCGCGCGGAGTCACCACCCGCGGATCGTTCAGATCGCTCTCCGCAATCAGCACCAGGTGACGCGCCAGCGTCGCTTTCAGGGCTTCCACCTCGGCCGCGAGCTGCTCCAGAAAATGAATCGCCGACCGGTCGATGTACGCATGCACGGCATCCAGCCGCAGCCCGTCAATATGAAAGTCGCGCATCCACATCAGCGCGTTATCGCAGAAGAACCGCCGGACCTGATGCGCCCCGGCGTCTTCAAAATTCACTGCCCCGCCCCATGGAGTTCGATGCGCGTCCGTCAGATAAGGCCCAAACTTCCCCGTGTAATTTCCCACCGGGCCAAAGTGGTTGTACACCACGTCGAGCAGCACGGAGAGGCCCTTGCCATGCGCCGCATTTACGAATCGCTTCAGCGCATCGGGGCCGCCGTACGGCTGGTGCACCGCAAAAAGCGCCACGCCGTCATAGCCCCAGCCGTGATGGCCGGCGAACGACGCCACCGGCATCAGCTCTACATGGGTTACGCCAAGCTCCGCCAGATGCTCCAGCCTGGCAATCGCCGCGTCCAGGGTTCCTTCTGGCGTGAAGGTTCCAATGTGCAACTCGTAGATCACTCCGCTCGCGAGCGGCGGCGATTGAAACCCGGCGTCGTTCCAGGCAAACGAATTCTGGTCATAGAGGCGCGACAGGCCGTGCACGCCATCCGGCTGCCACTCCGATCGCGGGTCGGGATAAAGCCTCTCGTCATCGTCGATCAAATAGCCATAATCCGACCCTGCCCCGGCCTCATCCACCTCCAGCCGCCACCAGCCCTGCTCATCCGGTCCCCGCATCGGCCGCCCCTGCATCGGCGGCCCCTGCATCGGCGGAACGGTGCCATTCACACTGACCGCAACCTTCTTCGGCAGAGGCGCCCAAACTTCAAAGCAGTGCATGGTTACTCCGCTTCCCGCACCAGCAGCGCAACCGGGAAGCGCTGCAATAACGCCTGCACAGGCAGGCGCCCCCCCGTCACGGCATCGCGTGTGAGTACGTTCTTCCATGGACCCGGCGGCAGTTCTACGGTCGTCTTGGCCCAATTGCCGCCCAGTTTCAGCGGCCAGCGCGGCACCAGCACGGCCACGGAATCGCCCCGCAAGAATCCCACGAAATGGTCGCTCTTCGAGCCTTCGGCAATCAATGGCGTGTACTCCGCCTCCGCGCCAAACCACTCCGGATGGTCGCGCCGCAGGCACAGCGCGCTGTGTATGACCCACAGCTTCGGTAGCCCGCTATTCATCCGCCGCACAATTTCTTCCACGTCCATGCCGGCATCGAGCTCGCGCAGCATCTGCCGCCGCAGCTTATAGTCCACCGGCCTGCGATTGTCCGGGTCCACCAGGCTCAGATCCCACAGCTCGCTGCCCTGATAAGTGTCGGGCACACCCGGCGCAGTGCACTTCACCAGCGTCTGCGCCAGACTATTGATCCGCCCCGCCTCCAGCACATACCCGACAAAGCTCTTCAGTCCCGAGATAAACTCCTGCGACTCCAGAATCCGCTCGATAAAACTTCGCAGCTCCGGTTCAAATATTTTGTTCGGTAGCGTCCAATTGGTCTGCTGCTTCGCCTCGCGGGTCGCCTTCTCCATGTAGGCAAGCAGCCGGTCCTTGCTGATGGGCCAGGCACCAATCAGCGTCTGGTAGAGGAAGTACTCCGTATTGCGGTCAGGATAGACGCCGGTCCGCAAGGCCGCATTCATGCGCGACCACCGGTTCAGCGCGGTCTTCCATCGCCCCGGAACTTCGGTGATCACGGCCAGCCGCGCCCGCACATCGTCGGCGCGTTTTGCGTCATGCGTTGAAAGCGTCGTCATGGTCAGCGGGTGGGTCGCCTGCATCTGCGTGCAATACTCGTGGAACTCGGCCACCGTCAGGCCATTGCCGCCCGGCGCGCCACCCACTTCGTTCAAGCCGATCATACGGTTAAAGCAGTATAACGCCGTATCTTCCACGCCCTTGGCCATCACCGGCGAAGTAAGCTGCTGGAAGCGCAGCAGAAACTCTCTCGTCATCTCTCCGCGCTCGCGCAGCGTCAGCACGTCGGCAATAAAATCCAGCAGGCTTGCATCCAGATCCTGTCTCCGCGCTTTGGCTTGCGTCACCGCATGGTCGATCTGGGCGCGGTCCTCATCCAGAATCTGATCGCGCTCCGGAGCCACGTAAGTCCGGTAAACTGCAAAGTAAGAGGCCAGTTCGCGCAGCGCCCGTCTGATCTCGGCCCGGATATAGTCGCGGCGGTCGCGGTTGCCTTCGCATATATCTACAAACTGGCTCGTCAACCGGTTGATGTCGCTGCCCAGCGCTTCCTGCAGCACGTTCATCTTCTTGTCGTGCGCCACTGCATCAAAATCCACCGGCTCACCCGTGAAGCCGCGGTAAATCTCCGTCAGTTCCTTCAAGCCGTCGGCGCGCACCATCAAGTTATTGCACACGTTCATGAAGTCGTAACCGGTGGTGCCATCGATCGGCCAGTTGGCGCGCAGAAGTTCTCCCGATTGCAGAACCTTTTCACCGATAATCCAGGCCTCCGGCGCCCGGGCCCGCAGCCGTTCAAAGTATTGCTGGGGATCGCGCAAGCCATCGGGATAATCCACGCGCACGCCATCCAGCACGCCATTCTCCAGCCATTCCAGAATCCTGCGATGCGTCGCCTCGAAGACGTGCTCACGCTCCATCCGCAGACCGATGAGGGTGTTTACATCGAAGAACCGCCGATAGCCAAGTTCCTGATCGGCCGTGCGCCAATAAGCCAGCCGATATTGCTGGTGGTTCAGCAGCTCATCCAGGGCATCTTTGTCGCCGTTCAACTCGTCCACGGCACGGGTCATCGCCGCGTTCACTTCCGGCACCTCTTCATACAGCCGTTTTAACAACCCATAGATTACGGTCTTGTCACGGTGCCGCGCCATGACGGCTTCACGATCGTCTGACTCCGGCGATGGCAGCCGCAGAAAGCTGTCGGAGATGAAGCTCAGCGTGTCATTGTGCGCATACCACGCTGCTCTGGACAGCAAAATCGATAATGAGCGCGGAGCCACCGGGAGCAGGCTGTCCATGTAGCGCACGCGGAAGAATTCGCCCTCGCGTTCTACCTTGATCTGGCCGGCGCTCAAGATGCGCCCATACTGGTCTCCCAGCACCGGGATCAGCACTTTATTTTGCAGCTTCACCTCGGCAGAGTGCCAATCGATATCAAACCAGGTGGCGTACTGGCTCGATGGGCCATTCTCAAGCACGTCCCACCAGTATGGGTTCTGCGGCCCGAGCGCCATGTGGTTGGGCACAATATCCAGGACCTGTCCGAGTCCCAGTTCTTTCAGCCGCTGGCAGAATCCTCGATGCCCATCCTCGCCACCCAGTTCCTCGTTCAGCCTCTGGTAGTCGACGACATCGTAGCCATGCGTGCTGCCCGGAGCCGCCAGAAGATACGGCGAACTATATACATGCGAGATGCCCAGCGCTTGCAGATAATCGGCCGCCCTGGCCGCATCCTCAAACGTGAAACCTGCGTGCAGTTGCAACCGGTATGTTGATGAGGGAATCCGTCGCATAAGGCGTTCGCTCAAGATCGGCAAGATCGGCTACCATTGTACGCGCTTACGCTTAAGCGCCGGCTATAGTATTTTCGGAATTGGCTTAGACCGAAAGCACGCATTCAACCGGCTTTTTTCTTTCCGGGGTCCCCGGCGACAGGTCTCCGTCGCTGGGGTGGTTTCCGGGGTCCCCGGCGACAGGTCTCCGTCCGTGGGGGGTGGAAGTAATGGGCCCCCCTTCACGGATCTCAAAAAATCTGCATATATGCCGAAAATGCTCTTAGAATCAAGAAATCTGTCCGAACAACCGGAACCACCGCGGGGTCCCTGCATCTGAGTCTCTAGAGCGCGAGTCGATTCACCAGCCAGCTTCGGTCGCTCCATGCAGCCGTCCGATGTTTCCACCGCTGCCAGGTTCTCCACCGCGAGATTTGCCGCCGAGGGATGATCATGAAGCCTGCTTACGTCCGCAACCGCGTCGTCATCGAAGACGTCTCTCCCCAGATCGACGCCGGCCGCCATCCCGCCTGCCGCATCATCGGCGACGAGGTAGCCGTCACCGCGGCCATCTTTGCCGACGGCCGCGACCATCTGGCGGCGCGCCTGCTATATCGCCACAACTCCGAGCAGGGCTGGCGTTTTACGCCCATGATTGCCGCCACCGACGATCTCTGGACCGGCTCCTTCACGGTCGATAAGCTGGGTTCCTGGAGCTTCACCGTCATGGGCTGGATCGATCACTTCGACACCTGGACAAGCGACCTGAGGGAGTGGCTTGCCGCCCAGCCCGACCCGCACAGGCTACCACCGGATCAGCTCCGACCGGATCAGCCCGGCGCGGAGGTTGTGCCGCAGGACATTTCGCTCGCCCTTCGCTCCGGCGCGATCCTTCTCCAGGAGGTTGCCGAAAGGGCCAGCGGTGCCGACGCCAAGCGCCTGCTCCAAACCGCCCGGTCGCTCAACCGCCTGGCCGGTCAGGAGGCCGCTTTCTACGAGTACCCGCTCACCGAGGAGATCCATGACCTGGTGGCCCGTTACCCCGACCTCAGCAGTGCCACCCGCTTCGAACCCGAGCTGCCCCTCCGGGTCGATCGCGAGCGCGCCCGCTTCTCGTCCTGGTACGAACTCTTTCCCCGCTCCACGTCACCTATCCCCGGCCAGCACGGAAGTTTCCGCGACGTGGAACGGCAAATCCCTGAGATTGCCGCCATGGGCTTCGACATTCTCTACCTGCCGCCCATCCATCCCATCGGTCGCGCCTTCCGCAAGGGACCGAATAACTCCACTACCGCGGGACCGGATGCCCACGGCAGCCCTTGGGCTATTGGCGACAAGTCCCCCGGCGCCGCGAAGAACCAGACGGATGACGGCGGCTACAAGTCGATCCACCCTCAGCTCGGCACCTTCGCCGACTTCGACCGGCTGGTCGCCTCGGCCCGAGCGCACGGCCTGGAAATTGCGCTGGACATTGCCTTCCAGTGCTCGCCTGACCATCCCTGGGTCACCGAGCACCCCGACTGGTTCATCGCCCGCCCCGACGGAAGCATTCAGTTCGCCGAAAATCCACCCAAGAAATATCAGGACATCTACCCGCTGAACTTCGAGTCGCCCGACTTGCAGGGCCTCTGGGATGAGCTCTACTCCGTCTTCGAGTTCTGGATCAAGCGCGGTGTCCACGTCTTCCGCGTCGACAATCCCCACACCAAGCCGCTGCCCTTCTGGGAGTGGTGCCTGGGCAAACTGCGTGACAACTACCCTGACACCATTCTTCTTGCCGAGGCCTTCACCCGTCCGCGCGTCATGTACTCGCTCTCCAAGGCCGGTTTCACGCAGTCCTATACCTATTTCACCTGGCGCACCGCCAAGTCCGAGCTCCAGACCTATCTGGAAGAGATCACCCGGCCTCCCATCAGCGAATTCTTCCAGCCAAACTTCTGGCCGAACACGCCCGACATCCTGCACAAGCTGCTCCAGGAGGGTGGCCGCCCGGCCTTCATGCAGCGCGTCATCCTGGCCGCGACCCTCACCGCCAACTACGGCATCTATGGCCCCGCCTACGAGCTGTGCGAGAATGCTCCCGCCAAGCCATTACCCGGCAAGACCGGCTCCGAAGAATATCTCCACAGCGAAAAGTATGAAATTCGCCAGCGCGACCGCAACTCTCCCGGTTCTCTTGTCCCGCTGATCACTTTGCTCAACCAGATTCGCCGCGCCAACCCGGCTCTGCAGACTAATCGGTCACTGCACTTCCACCCGGTCGATAACCCCAATCTGCTCTGCTATTCGAAGTCCACCCCGGGCTTCGAGAATACGATTCTTCTCGCCGTCAACCTCGACCCGTTCAACGAACAGGCCGGCTGGACTAACCTTGATTTAGACCGGCTCGGCATTCCCTCCGATCAGGACTTCATGGTCGAAGACCTTTTGACGGGGACGCGGTACACGTGGCACGATCACAGAAACTTCGTGGCGCTGCGACCCCAGGTTCAGCCGGCGCACCTCTTCCGCGTGATCCGCCAGCCTTGAGGCTGGGCATCCCGGCGGGGCGATTAGGTTTCTGATCGCTTATTGTTGTATCTATGTGGGTGCCCCATCCTTGCGGCGTGCTTGCTCTTCCACCCCAGCGACGAAGACCTGTCGCTGGGGACCCCGGTTTGCCGCAAGGGTGGGAAGGCACAAATTTACGCGGTCAGTGACCTGGTTGCACGATAAAGCTCGGAGGCTGAGCAACTTGACCGCGCCAGAACAGACCGCGCCAGAACAGATCACAAGAAAACGCGCATCCAACTAAACCGGAGAACCAAAGAGTGAAGAAGCTAGCCAGCGCAACCGATCCCCTCTGGTACAAGGACGCTATCATCTACGAGCTCCACGTCCGCGCCTTCGCCGACTCGAACGGCGACGGCATCGGCGACTTTCCCGGACTGCTCTCGCGGCTCGACTACCTCCAGAACCTCGGCGTCACCTGCATCTGGCTCCTGCCCTTTTTCCCTTCGCCCTTGCGCGACGACGGCTATGACATCGCCAACTACGTCGACGTCAACCCCTCCTACGGAACACTGAACGATTTCCAGCAGTTTCTCGACGCCGCTCACCAGCGCAACATGCAGGTGATGATCGAACTGGTCATCAATCACACCAGCGATCAGCACCCCTGGTTCAAGGCCGCCCGGCTGGCCCCGCCTGGATCGCCGGCGCGCGAGATGTACGTCTGGTCCGCGACCGACCAGCTCTACAAGAACGCCCGCATCATCTTCACCGACACGGAAAAGTCCAACTGGACCTGGGACGAGACGGCCAAGGCCTACTACTGGCACCGCTTCTTTGCGCACCAGCCCGACCTCAACTTCGATAACCCCGCCGTCATCGAAGAGGTTCTGAAGGCCATGCGCTTCTGGCTCGACATGGGCGTCGACGCACTGCGCATGGACGCCATTCCGTACCTCGTCGAGCGTGACGGCACCAGTTGCGAAAACCTGCCTGAGAGCCACCGCATCATCAAGACCATCCGCGCCGCCATCGACGCCGAGTACACCAACCGCCTCCTGCTGGCCGAAGCCAACCAGTGGCCCGCCGACGTTCGTCCCTACTTCGGCGATGGCGACGAGTGCCACATGGCCTTCCACTTCCCGCTGATGCCGCGCATCTATATGGCCCTTCGCCAGGAAGATCGCCTGCCGATTACCGACATCATGGCCCAGACGCCGCCCATCCCCGGCAACTGCCAATGGGGCCTCTTCCTCCGCAATCACGATGAACTCACGCTGGAGATGGTCACCGACGACGAGCGCGACTATATGTATTTCGCTTACTCGGTCAACCCCCGCATGCGCATCAACATGGGTATCCGCCGCCGGCTGGCGCCATTGGTGGACAACAACCGCGGCCGCATCGAGCTGCTGAACTCGCTGCTGCTCAGCTTTCCTGGCACACCCATCCTGTACTACGGCGACGAAATCGGCATGGGCGACAACATCTATCTCGGCGACCGCAACGGTGTCCGCACCCCCATGCAGTGGAACTCCGACCGCAACGCCGGTTTCTCCAGGTGCGACCCCGCCAGGCTTTATCTTCCCGTGGTCATGGACCCCATCTACGGCTACCAGGCCGTCAACGTGGAAGCACAGCTCAGCGACCATTCCAGTCTCCTGCATTGGACCCGCAACATGATTGCCCTGCGCAAACTCTTCCGGGTCTTCGGCCGCGGAACGTTCAGCTTTTTGCACCCGGCGAACCGGAAGATACTCGCCTATCTCCGCGACCTGGATCGCGGTGACGGCTCCCACGAGACCGTTCTTTGCGTGGCCAACCTGAGCCGTTTCGCCCAGCCCGTTTCGCTCGACCTCTCCGCTTACGCAGGCCACGAGCCGGTCGAAATGCTCGGCTACGTTCCTTTCCCCACCATCGACAAAACCCCTTATGCCCTCACCCTGGCCCCATACTCCTTCCTTTGGCTCGAACTCCAGCCCGCCAGCGTGAAGCCGGAAGCGCTCTCCGGGCTGCAGTTGGCTGCAGTGGGAGAAGCCGGCGACAACGAGGGCGTTGAGTTGGATCTCCTCACCAAGGGCTGGTCCGGTTTGCTCGCCGACCACGGCCTGGCTTTTCTCGAATCCGCGCTTCCTGCCTGGCTGCCGCGCCAACGCTGGTTTGGAGCCAAGGCCCACAAGATCCAATCCACGCACGTACTCGGCTGGGCAGAACTTCCAACCGCTGCCGCTGCCGGCAACTCGACCTCCGCTGCCGCCGGCCTTCCCGCCGCCAGTACCATCCCTCCGGCTCTTTTCTTCATCGAGATCGCTTACGCCGACAGCCCCCGCGACATCTATCAGCTGCCGCTCGCCTTCAGCGCCGGCGCCGACGCGGAGGATCTCATTTTCAACCACCCGCAGAGCATCCTCGCCACCCTCAGATCGCCCATTGATCCCGGCATCCTGCATGACGCCACCGTCCGCGAAGACTTCCGCCAGGGTCTGCTCAAGCTCATTGAACAGAATGCGTCTCTCGCGCTGTCAACCACTGACGCCGCCGCTCTAGAAATCGCCGTCACCCCCACGCAAGACGTCTTCAATGCGCCATCCCCTCAGTCGGCCACCGGTCTTCCCGTCGCGCCCGTCCCCCTCAGCGACCAACCTGGCGAGGCGGTTACGCCGCTGCTCTCCAGCGACGCCACCGCCCTTTCCGCAGGCACGCAGCCGTTGCCGCCGCGCGAGTCTCCCTCCGCCGGTGCCCCCGCTCCCCGCGGAGGCCAGCTTGACGCCCGCGCTTCCGCTGCCTTCGCCGGCGCACACGCCCCCCAGCGTCTGTCCTCGAGCGTCGGCTCAGCGGAGCAATCCAACACGTCGATCCTTTATGGCAAATATTTGATTCTAAAGCTATTTAGACGCCTGCAGCCGGGCGAGAATCCTGACGTCGAAATCGGCCGTTTCCTCACCGAAGTCGCCCACTTCCCGCGCATTCCACCCTTCCTGGGGGAGATCACCATCACTTCGGCCAAGGGGGAGAAAACTACCATTGCCATGCTCCAGGGCCTGGTGGCGAACCAGGGCGACGGCTGGCAGTGGTTTCGTGAGCAACTTGCCGGCTTCTTTACGTCCGTAGCCACTCTTCCTGCCCCGTCCGAGTCCCATGCACCCAGCTTCCTCAGCCAACAGGAACCCCTCCGCGAGGCTGTTGAATATGCTGGCCCGTCGCTCGTAGCGGCCGCGCTGCTTGGCCGCCGCACCGCCGAGCTGCACCTCGCTCTCGCCACCCCCACCCAAGACCCGGCTTTTGCCGCCGAGCCCTTCACCCCCACGGACCTCGCCCGCGATGCACGTCGCATCGAAGCCCAGATCACCTCCACCCTGGAGGCCCTTAAGGTAAAGTTCTCCACCCTCAAGGGCCTCATCGCAGACGAGGCTGGTTTGCTCCTTTCGCGCCGCCTGGAGCTCTTTGCCCGCGCCCATGCCATCACCGCCTCAGCGCCCGCCGGGCAGCGCATTCGCATTCACGGCGACTACCACCTGGGGCAGACCCTTCGCACGGGCAGCCCGTCGACAGAACCGGGGGCAGAGCCGGGCGACTTCATCCTGCTCGATTTCGAGGGCGAACCCGCCCGTCCCCTCTCTGAGCGATGCCAGAAGCAGTCGCCCCTGAAGGATATAGCCGGCATGATCCGCTCGCTCTCCTACGCCGCCCACGCCGGTCTCGATCAATACCTCACCGCCAACCCCGAGTTCGCGCGCGATTCCGGGTACGATCGTCTCGCCGCCTGGGCTATTCTCTGGCAGAACTCCGCCTCTGCCGAGTTCCTTCGCGCCTACCGCGAAACCATCGCCGTCAACCCCGCCCTCCTGCCCTCGCCACAGGGATCGCAAACCCTGCTCGGCGCCTACCTGCTCGAAAAGGCGCTTTATGAGCTGCTCTACGAGCTCAACAATCGCCCCGCATGGCTCCGCATCCCACTTGCCGGTATCTTAACCTTATAGAAGCGCATGATAGAAGCGTCTGGCCTTGCAGAAGCCAGTTGGCGATTGCCGAAAGCCCTATCGCTTGAGCATCGACTTCCCGAGTATGGTTAAGGTAACGATGGCGACAGCAAATCCGATCTCCGACATCACCTCCGCTTCTGCGCCTCCCGGCGCCGGTCTCCTCGTCCTGCTCGCCGCCATGCCGCCGGAGCAACTCGAAAGTCTCCTCGCCAACCTGGCCGCTTCCTTCCCGGAGGAAGACCTGCTCGTCGCCACCCCGGACGAAAACGCGGCAGACTCCCATCCGGATCTCCGGATCGTCCCCGCTCCCGCCACCAAGTCCTCCTGGGAACTCACGGCCGCCGACTTCGTCAACGCGTACCATCTCGCCGGCAAGAACGAGGCGCGCGCCATCCTCATGCTCGGCCCTGAATCCAGTTCGCTCGCTCCCTCCGCCCTCCGCGATCTGGCCAATGCCGTTATCGCCACCTCCACCGACCTCGCGATCCCTCGCTACGATCTGCCGCCGCACGCCGCTCTGGTCAACTCCGCCATCCTCTATCCGCTTAGCCGCGCGCTGTTCGCCTCCCGCGCGCGCTTTCCCATGGCCATCGATCTCGGCCTCTCGCTGCGCATGGTCGAGCGTCTCGCCAGCGCCGCCCAGCGCTTCGCCCCGCCCAGCCAGGGCGAAGTCCTCCTTTGGCCGATCAACGAGGCCGCGGTAGCCGGATTCACCATCGACGAATTCGACGTGGGCCCGCGCGTCCTGCCCCAACCCGAAGGACCCGGTCTCAACACGATCTTCCCCATGGTTACTGGTTCCCTGTTCGCCGACATCGACGCCAAGGCAGCCTTCTGGCAGCGTCCCCGCCTGTTGCCGCCCGCGCATTACTCCACTCCGCCAGCGCCCTCGACCGATCCGGCTCGGGATATAGCCCCCATGCTCGAGGCCTTTCGGCTGGCGTACGACAACCTCCAGGACATCTGGCGGCTGGTGCTGCCGCCGAAATCGCTGCTCGGACTCAAGCGGCTCTCCGTCGCCAATGCCGCGGCATTCCACCTGCCCGAGAGCCTCTGGGCCCGCATTGTCTTCGACTTTCTCCTCGCCTACCGGCTGCGCACCATCAACCGCGGGCATCTGCTCGGCGCGCTCATTCCGCTTTACCTCGCATGGGTCGCCAGCCACATCAACATCACTGCCTCCGGCACCAGCCCCGCGCGCCATATCGAAGCGGTCGCCGCCGCTTTCGAGGCCGACAAGCCCTACCTGGTCTCACGCTGGCGCTGGCCAGACAGGTTCAACCCATGAATGCCCGCATCAACCCGCGGCAGCGTTTAAATCCAGCCGGAGCCGTTTCCGGTATGCAGCGAACGCATCGAATCAAGGAGTGAGTCCTATGCAAACCGTCCTTGCCACCGTGCTCCAGCAGGCTCAGCCGCAGCCCTTGCAGTCTTTCTACGCCAACAACGCCACCATCTGGGGTCACATGTCCGACGCGCTCCATCAGTCGCTCTACCGCGTCCTTTCGCTGCTCATCGCCATCCTGCCCGGCATCCTGGCCTTCTTTACTGCCGTGGCTGCATGTATCCTGATCGGCCTGGCTCTCTCCGTGCTGCTGCGGCGTGGACTTACCACGGCCAAGTTTGATGAACGCCTCGCCCACGGGCGCGGCAATGTTGACTGGGCGCCTTCGGCCTCCCCTACCGTGCTCGTCGCCCGGACCTGCTTCTGGGCCTGCGTCCTGCTCGGACTCACCATCGGCGCCTCGGCCTTCGACGCCGCCTACGCAACGGCCACAACGCTGCCGAACTCACTTCTGCCCTACCTTACCCGCGTCGTGGGCGCCGTCTTGCTGCTCTTCGCCGGCACTCTCATCGCGCGTTTTCTGGCGCGTTCGATCCTCATCGGAGCCGTCAATATGCAGCTGCAATACGCGCGGTTCCTCTCGCTCGGCGTCAAGTGGCTGGTGCTCGTTCTCACCGCCGCCATGGTCCTCGACCACCTCCAGATCGGCGGCGACGTCGTAGTGCTGGCCTTTGGCATCCTCTTCGGCGGCATCGTGCTCACGCTCGCTCTCGCCGTGGGCCTTGGCTCCCGCGACCTCGTCAGCCGGTCGCTCGAAAGCCACGGCGAGCGCTCCACCGAGCGCAGCGCCGCACCCCCCAACGCCCCAACCACCGGCGCAGACGATTCCATCCGCCACTTCTGAGAAAACATCGCACCGGCCAGAGCGCCTCCCACGTCCGAAAATCAGGATCCCCGCCCCACGGACGAAGACCTGCCGTGGGGACCCCGGATCTCCGCCCCACGGACGAAGACCTGTCCGTGGGGACCCCGGACCTCCACCCCACGGACGAAGACCTGTCCGTGGGGACCCCGGACCTCCACCCCACGGACGAAGACCTGTCCGTGGGGACCCCGAGCTGGGGCATCCGGTTTGCGGCGGGCTATTCTAGTGTTTGGACTGTTTGATTTGGTAATGACTCCCGGACAAGCGCGGGCGTGAACGCCCGCACAACAGCCGGTCTATAGACCGGCGCTACATCCCGGCCATTACAAATTCATGCGGTCACGCTACCAGGTGAAGGCGAGCAGGGGTGAAGGCGAGCAGGCTCGCATGGCAATTCACTATCCCGGCCGGCAGCCTGATTTATCTCGAATTCGCCGGACGCCTCACCGGCAGGGTATGCTGCTGCCAGCAGGAAGCGCACACATACCAGCAGGAAGCGCACATATGACTAATAGCCCCCGCAATCTTCGTCGCGACATTGCCTTTGCCTTCGTCCTTGCCCTGGCTTGCTACGTGGCGTGGCTGGTCCGCGAGGTGCTGGTGCTGCTCTATGTAAGCGCCTTGTTCGCCGTCATGCTCGGCCCCCTGGTGCGCTCTACCTCCAGCCTCCATATCGGCCGCTGGCGTCCTTTCAAGGGCACCGCCATTTTTTTCCTCCTGTTCGGCGCGGTGGCAGCGATTACCGCCTTCGGGTTCTTCGCTCTACCCCCGGTCCTCAGCGACTTGCAAGAGTTCACCAGGGAGATGCCAACGCGGCTACCCGGAGTTTTAGAGAAGCTTAAAAATGTTCCCCTGGCTCAGCACCTGAATACCGCGGAGATCAGTTCCCGGCTTCAGGATTTCGCCAGCAATGCGGCCACTTATCTGCTGCTCTCGATTCGCGACTGGGCGGGCACGCTCTTCGATATCGTCATGGGTTTCATCCTTACCGTTTATTTCGTACTGGAAGGCGACAGCGCCTACCGGTGGTTTCTTTCCTTCTTCCCGCTCGCGGGCCGCGCACGCCTTGACAAGACCCTTCAGCGGGCGAATATCCGCATGGGCAGATGGCTGCTGGGCCAAGCGATCCTGATGCTCATCCTCGGAGTTATCAGCACGATCATCTATCTCTCGCTCCAGGTTCGCTACGCATACGCGCTGGGCGTTCTGACGGGGTTGCTCAATATCGTTCCCGTGGCGGGCGTTGCGGTCTGCATGGGGCTCGCCCTGCTGGTGGCAGCTATCGACTCGTGGGGACGGGTGCTCGGTATTGCCATCTTCTACGTGGTCTACGTGCAGATTGAAAACGCGTATCTCATTCCGCGCATTATGAAGAGCCGGGTGAAACTGTCAGGTCTGGCCACCCTGGTCGCCCTGCTGCTGGGCGCGGCGCTGGCGGGCATTCCTGGAATCATGGTTTCGGTTCCCACGGCGGTGCTGGTCAGCGTGCTGGTGGACGAATACCTGGTTCACAAGGACGCGGCGTGATTTGTTCGGGCGGGTTGGAGAATGGAGGGAAGAAAATGCCTGAGAAAACCAAAGCGCAAAAATTGACCGCTTACGATCCGGCCGAGGATCTGGGATCGGACGAGGCGATTGCGATCTTCATGGCGGAGGCATTTCGGACCAACGACGCGGGCTACATCGCGTATGCGCTGGGAGTGGTGGCGCGCGCCAAGGGAATGGCGCAGATCGCCGGCCAGACCGGCCTCTCCCGCGAACAGCTCTATCGCTCGTTCAGCGCGAAGGGAAACCCCACGCTGAAGACAACACTGGCTATCATGAAGGCTCTGGGAATCGAACTGACGGCAAAGATTCCTACTCCGGCTTGAGGAAGCCTCTGAACGCCTGATAAAGTCTTTGCATCCCAGGTCCGAAAATCCGGACCTGGGGCACCCAGATTTGTGCTGCCGGATTGGGGATGTGGGCTACCCGCCATCCCAGATTTGTGCCGTCGGATTGGGGATGTGGGCCACCCGCCCACCCGGCTTACACGAGACGTGCGACGATCACCACCACCCAATACACCACAGCCACAAGCGAACCCGATATAAGACCGATGCATTGCAGTGGCTTCTTTTCGATGTCGAACTTCCGATTAAACCATTCGAAGCCTATGTCTAAGCCGCAGGTAGATTTCAGCAGAAATCCGGACCCTGCGTAAAGCCATAGCCAAATCGACGTAAAGAGAGCGGAAGCATAATACGGCAACGCAAAGTTGTATGCGACTCCTTCCCCGGCAACCATGTACGAGGGCCTAAGCCCCGTGAGCGTAAATATGGGGTAGAATCGGAACCTGCAGATAAACTCAACAAAGATGCTCGATAACCATCCCCCGAAGAACTCAGATCGCGGCAGCCCGAGCATATAAAACTCCCGGTTTATTGTCTGAAAAGAGGCCCACGCCGTTCCTGCAATGCTTGAGAACAGAAGCGTGAACAGTAGATCCAAAACCACCATCGTTATGAGGGCAAGTACCCCATCATGCTGTCGCATGAATGATAGGCACATTCGGCTTTCGACTAGTGAAAGATAATCAACTACGGCTCCAAACAATAGCGAGGAGACTATTACATTCTCTGACAGGTCAAACTGAGACAATCGGGAAAAGTGGAGTTGGAGCAGGAACACTACCATGAATAATGATGCAGATGCGGCAGTGGAACGTAAGAAACACCGCCAACTGAGATGCTTTGCAGTGAACACTGCATCAAACACCTTGGTGAATGTGTCAGGCCAGTTCTGAAATGTTGAACTCAGCTTCTTCCGTTCCAATAGCCAGACTGCAATCTCCAACTTTGTGTCTTCGCTCAGAATGCTCTCAACCCGCTCGAAGGACTTCCAGACGATCACCGCCAACACTCCGCCAGTAGCCAGCTGACCGGGCGGTGATTGAACCAGCTTCGTAATTATATCGAGAACGCCGTCGCTCATCGGAAGCGATTATAAGGGAAAATCATGCGGTCTAGAGGTTTATTATTCCTCGTTTTCCACATCGAACCAAGTGCCGCCTTTAACAAAGTCGTCACGTATGTGCCCCAACCTCCGAACCAACCTTGAGGAAGTGGATTTTTTGTTTGATGTACTTATTGCGTGGCAGAAGCCGCGCCCTTTCAAACCATCGTACTCCACACTTTAGTTGTGCTTGCCCTTCCACTCGGCGTAGGGGCCTTGGAAGTCTTCTATGCCGTCTTCCTTGAAGACCCAGAGCCTGGTGGCGACCTCATCAATCAAGTCGTGGTCGTGAGTTACCAACAGGACCGTGCCTTCGTAGCGCTGGAGAGCTATGTTCAAGGCATTGATGGCTTCGAGGTCCAGGTGGTTGGTGGGCTCGTCGAAGATCAGTATGTTGGGCTTGGTGAGGATCAGCTTGCAGAAGGCCAGGCGGGCCTGTTCGCCGCCCGACAAGGCCGCGGTCTGCTTGTCGCCCTCTTCGCCACTGAAGAGCATCTGGCCGAGAATGCCGCGGATGTCCTCGATGTGGGCCTCGGGATTCCAGCCATGCAGCCACTCGGCCACCGTTAGGCCGTGCGTGATGGTGGCGCCCACATCCTGCGGAAAGTAGCCGACCTGCGCCGCGTGGCCCCAGGTGACGGTGCCCGCGTCGAGGGTGAACTCGGGGTCGGCGAGGCCGGGATAGGTCGAGAGCAGGCTCTTGAGCAGGGTGGTCTTGCCGGCGCCGTTGCGGCCCATGAGGCAGATGTGTTCGCCGCGCAGGAGGCTGGCGGTGAAGCCATCGATGACCTTGTGAGCGTCGTAGAGCTTGGTGATGTGCTTGAATTCGAGGACGTGCTTGCCGCTGGGACGCTCCTGGTCAAATCTTATGTAGGGGCGCGCGATGTTGGAGCGGGCCAGATCGTTGGTTTGCAGGCGCTCGACCTCCTTGCGGCGGCTGGTGACCTGCGAGGAGCGGGTTCCGGCGGCAAAACGGGCGATGAAGTCGTTGAGCTGGGCGATCTTCTTCTCGCGCTGGGCGCTCTGCGCTTCGAGGGTGGAGCGGATCTGCGTCTTGGCCATCACCATGTCGTCATACCCACCCGTATAGGTGATGATGGTCTGGTAGTCGATGTCGGCGGTGTGGGTGGTGACCGAGTTCAGGAAGTGACGGTCGTGGCTGATGACAATCAGCGTGCCGTCGTAGTTGTTGAGGAAGTCCTGCAGCCAGTGGATGGACTCGAGATCGAGGTAGTTGGTGGGCTCGTCGAGCAGAAGGGCCTGGGGCTTGCCAAAAAGAGCCTGGGCAAGCAGAACGCGCATCTTCTGGCCGCCCTGGAGTTCGCCCATCAGGCGTTCGTGGACCTCTTCGGGAATGTCCAGGCCGTCGAGCAGCACGGCGGCGTCGGATTCGGCGGTGTAGCCGTCCTCGTCGCCGATGACGCCCTCGAGCTCGCCCAGCCTCATGCCGTCGGCGTCGGTCAGCTCGGGCTTCTCATAAATCCGATCTCGTTCTTCGAGAGCTGCCCACAAGGGCTTGTTGCCCATGATGACGGTATCGATGACACGATAGGCGTCAAAGGCGAACTGATCCTGCCTGAGGACGCCGAACTTGCGGGGACGGACGACCGTGCCCTTCTGCGCCTCCAGCTCGCCGGTGAGGATCTTCATGAAGGTGGACTTGCCGCTGCCGTTGGGGCCGGTGAGGCCGTAACGGCGGCCGGGCACAAAGCTGACGCTGACGTCCTCGAAGAGCACCTTCGAGCCGTAGCGCATGGTCACATTGCTGACACTGATCATTCTTTTTCTGGTTCCTAATTGCGGGCCGCAGCCGGGCAACGGCTCGGCGTGGCCGGATGAAGCTGGGTTGAATCAAGGTTTTTGAGCATTTCCCGAATTACCGTAGAGCCGCCAAGCGTGTACGGGGTGGCAGTTGCGGCTTCACTCTATACCAATTCGGAAAATGCTTTGGGGCGCGCTCACGGGCAGGCCCAGGCGAATTGCTACTCTTCCAGTTTCTCACGAGTGGCGGCTTGGGGCTTTCCGCCTGTATGAATTGAGGACGGAAACGGGCCGGAAAAGTGGCTTGGCGGCGGATTTTGCGCCAGCGGGGGGGGTACATTCATTCACGGTGAAGGAGTGGCTGGCCGATAATCCCTTTCAGAAGAGCCGCCGGAGGGAATGGCTTCAGCGGGCCTGGCAAGGGGAAAGTGGGGAAGGGAAGTCGGGGTCGAGGATGGATGCAAGACGAGAGGATTTTGCGCCGCCGCCGGCGGAATCGGTGAGCGGAGAAGCGGAACCGGCGAGCGGGAAACAGGAGCGGCGGATTTATCCGCGTTCGCAGTGCTGGGGGACGACCTGGATCAACCTGCTGCCCGAGGGGATAAAAACCATGGGCTACCTGCTCAATCTGGGCCTGGGTGGCTGCCACATCGATACCGACGCCCCCCTCCCGGCGCGAGTCGGCGGCCGGGTCGAGGTGCTGCTGTACCTTGATGGCTTCACGCTGCGGCTGGCGGGCGTGGTGATTCACACGGAAGAAAATAATGCCAGGGTGGGCATTGCGTTCACCGACGTGAGCCCGCGCAAGGCCGAGCAGATTCGCCGCGTGATGGAGGTTATTACCGCAGCCGAAAGGGAGCGGCTGGCGGGAGTCGAGGAGCTGGGGGGATAGATAGAGGCCGGGCGAGGTGGTGAGTGGCCCACGGCGCTCTAGCCGCCGAAGGCCATGACCGCGTGGTTGACCGCGAAGGCCGCGACCCAGGCCAGCGCCAGCATATAAAGAAACTGAGCAATGGGCCACTTCCAACTGTTGGTCTCGCGGCGGACGACGGCGATGGTCGAGGTACACTGCATGGCGAAGGCAAAGAAGATCATCAGCGCCAGCGCGCCGCCCAGGCTGAGGTCGTGGTGCAGGGCGGCTTGCAGGCTCAGCGCCTGGGTTCCGGGATCGGAGCCGTAGAGCGTGCCCATGGTCGAGACCATCACCTCGCGGGCCAGAACGCTGGAAAGCAGGCCAATGCCGATCTTCCAGTTGAAACCGAGCGGGGCAATGGCTGGCTCGATGAAGTGGCCCAGGCGGCCGATCACGCTTTCGGCCAACTGGGGAGCGGCGTAGGAGCCGGAGGCAGTGTGCATGACTGGCAGATGGGCCAGCACCCACAGAACCAGCGTGACGCCCAGAATGACCCGGCCGGCGTTGCGCAGGAAGACGCGGGCGCGATCCAAAAGGCGCAGCGCCAGCGAGCGCAGCGTGGGCATACGGTACTGCGGCAGTTCGAGGATGAACGGGGTTTCGCTGGACTTGAGGATCGAGCTCTTCAAAAGGCGCGCGGTGACCAGGGCGGCCACAAAGCCGGCCAGGTAAAGGCCCAGCATGACCAGCGTCTGCAGGCCGAGAAAGCCATGCAGGTAAGCGATGTTGGGAACGAAGGCGGCAATCAGCAGCATATAGACCGGCAGCCGGGCCGAACAGGTCATGAAGGGAGTGACCAGAATCGTGGCCAGCCGGTCGCGTTTGTTTTCGATGGTGCGCGTGGCCATGATGGCCGGAACGGCGCAGGCGTAGGCCGAGAGCAGCGGAATGAAGGCCTTGCCATTCAGGCCGATCGAACGCATTCCGCGGTCGGCGATCAGCGCGGCGCGGGAAAGGTAGCCGGAGTCTTCCAGAACGCCGATAAAGAGAAACAGCAGAAGGATTTGCGGCAAAAAAACCAGCACCGAGGAGATGCCCTTCCAGGCGCCGTCGAGAATCAGCGATTGCACCCAGCCGGAGGGCAGCAGCGGCCGCGCCAGCTCGCCAATGCGGACCAGAATGCCGCCAAAACCGTCTGAGAGCGGCTGGCCGATGGAAAAAACCACCTCGAAAACGCCCACCACCACGACCAGGAACAGGAGCGGTCCCCAGATGCGGTGCAGCAGGACGTTGTCGATCTTGCGCGTGCCCTCGACCGAGAGCGGTGCGCGGTAGTCGGTGCGGCGGCTGACCTGCGCGGCCCAACTATGCGCACTGGCAGCGTTGCCGAGAATCGGCAGCGTAAGCGGCTGGGCGCCCGCGCGGTCGGTGTGCTGGTGCAGAAAGCGCGGAATGGCCTCCATGCCGCCGCCGTTGACGGCGCTGATCTTGGCCACCGGAGCGCCCAGTTCGCGGGCCAGCTTGAGGGCGTCGATGGAACCGCCGCGCTCCTCCATCAGGTCGCTCATGTTGAGCAGCACCAGGGTGGGCAGCCCCATTGCCAGCACCGGCGCGGCCAGCATCAACTGGCGCGTCAGATGCAGCGAATCCATTACCAGCAGCACCGCGTCCGGCTTGGGGGTGCCCTCCATCTGGCCGCGCAGCACATCGATGGAGACGCGGGCGTCCTCGGAATAAGGGTCGAGAGAGTAAATGCCGGGCAGATCGATCAGCGTCAGGTCTTCGCGGCCCACGCCGGCCATCTGGCCCATGCGCTGTTCAACCGTGACGCCGGGGAAATTGGCCACCTTCTGGCGCAGACCGGTCAGGCGGTTGAAGAGCGTGGATTTGCCGGAGTTGGGCGGGCCGATCAGCACCACCGTTCGCAACTGCCCCGAGGGCTGCGGCGGCTGGGGAGCTTCAAATGCGGGAGAAGCGCAACAGCCGCTCATCGGGCGGCCTCGAACTGTCCGCTGGCGGCAATGCGCTGGTCTTCTGCCTGCTGGTCTTCAACCTGCTGGTCTTTGGTTTTTTGGCCAGCCGCTTCCAGAGCTTCGGCGGGGCGCACGTGAATGGCCGCGGCGGTCTCGCGCCGGAGGGCAATCTCCATTCCATCGATGGCGTAAACGGTGGGGTCGCCGGCTGGCGCGCGGCGCAGTACGGCTACTAGGGCATCGGGAACAAAGCCCATGTGCATCAGGTGGTTTTGTACGGATTCAGGCAGATCGAGGCTCACTAGAACCCCACTCTCGCCCACATTCAACTGGCTTAATACACTCACTCGCCGGACTCCGAAGGTCTGCCCAAAAAACAGCTCCTTAAACTACGACCAATATTGTCCTAATTCAGTATACGACCATTGCCGCCAGCTCTGCAAACGCCAGATTTCTCCGCTGCCGGACGAGGTCAGTTTTCCGCTTCCGAGCCAGACTTTTCTGCTGCCGAGCCAGACTGTTTTCCAACAGGCCTCTTCCGCCAGTGGGTCTCCAACTCAATTCATCGCATCGAAATCACCGGGACGATGAGCAGTTTTAGCCCAGGCTAACTGTTTAATTTTTTATCAGGGAAAAGAAATTTGCGATGTGACTTGAATCACTTTTCGCGCGCTTCGCGGCGGGTTGCCGGAGGGAGAAAGGAGCGGTGCGAGAAGGCACGGCCAATCGGAGTGGCGTGAAGGCGCGCCGCCGGGAGTAAAATGCACATTGGGAAATGGTGGAGGCAAAAGAGGACGACGCAAGATCACGGCTTTTCGGCTTCGGTCCAGATTTTCAGGGTCTCGATTCAGCTGATGAAATTGCTTTCGCAATATGGGAGGTGCAGTCCGCCTTGTGTCTTGCATCACTGCCACCCCACCCCTCCCAGAGATGAGACTCGAAACTTGCGGTTTATTTTCCGCCAGCAGCGATAAGAGGCAAAGCAAATGAGCAATAAGAGCATGGTTATCGTGGATGGGAACGAAGCTGCCGCCTCGGTGGCCTATCGTCTCTCCGAAGTTGTCGCCATTTATCCCATTACCCCCTCGTCGCCGATGGCCGAGTGGGCCGATCAGTGGCGCTCGGAGGGAAAAAAGAACATTTGGGGCGCGTTGCCCATCGTGGAAGAGCTGCAGAGCGAAGGCGGCGCCTCGGGCGCATTGCATGGCGCGTTGCAGGCCGGGGCCTTCGGGACCACCTTCACGGCCTCGCAGGGTTTACTGCTGATGATTCCCAATATGTTCAAGATTGCCGGTGAGTTGACCCCGGCGACCATGCACGTGACGGCCCGCACGCTGGCCACCCACGCGCTGTCGATCTTTGGCGACCACTCCGACGTGATGGCCTGCCGCTCGACGGGCTGGGCGATGCTCTGCTCGAACTCCGTCCAGGAGGTTCACGATCTGGCGCTGGTGGCGCAGATCGCCACGCTGGAGTCCCGCATCCCGTTCATTCACTTCTTCGACGGCTTCCGCACCTCGCATGAAGTGGGCAAGATTCTGCCCATTGGCGACGAGACCATCCGCGCCTTGCTGGACGACAAGTACATTCTCGAATACCGCAAAAACGCCCTCAGCCCGGATCGGCCAATCATCCGCGGCACGGCGCAGAATCCCGACGTCTTCTTCCAGGCCCGCGAGGCCTGTTCACCCTTCCACGCCGCGGTTCCGGCGATTGTGCAGTCGGTGATGGACCGCTTTGCCGCCCAGACCGGCCGCGCCTATCACCTGTTCGATTACTATGGCGCGCCCGATGCGGAGCGCGTGATCATCCTCATGGGCTCCGGCGCCGAAGCGGCCGAAGAGGCTGCGGACCTGATGGTCAAGCAGGGCGAGAAGATCGGCATGGTCAAGGTTCGCCTGTTCCGGCCGTTTGACTCGAAGGCCTTCCTGGCCGCGCTGCCCTCGACGGTGAAGTCGATTGCCGTTCTCGACCGCTGCAAGGAACCCGGCGCATTGGGCGAGCCGCTCTATCAGGACATCCTCACCGTATTGGGTGAAAACGCCTCCAGCCTGCCTTACGCCATGCCGACAGTCATCGGCGGCCGCTATGGGCTCTCTTCGAAGGAATTTACTCCCGCCATGGTCAAGGGCATCTTCGACGAGATGGCCAAGGCGCAGCCGAAGAACCACTTCACGATTGGCATTGACGACGACGTTTCGCACACCAGTTTGAGTTACGATCCGGCCTTCTCGACCGAAGACCCGAAGACCGTGCGCGCGCTGTTTTATGGCCTCGGCTCGGACGGCACCGTGGGCGCCAACAAGAACTCGATCAAGATCATCGGCAGCGAAACGCCGAACTTTGCCCAGGGCTACTTCGTTTACGACTCGAAGAAGTCCGGCTCGATGACCACCTCGCACCTGAGGTTCGGCCCCAACCCCATCCGGTCAACCTATCTGATTACCCGCGCCAGCTTTGTGGCCTGCCACAACTTCAGCTTCCTGGAGAAGATGAATGTGGTGGAGGCGGCCATGCCGGGCGCGGTCTTCCTGCTCAACTCGCCCTATTCGGCGGCCGAGGTCTGGGACCATCTGCCCAAGACCATACAGGAAGAGATGTTGCGCAAGAAGATCGAATTTTATGTGATCGACGGCTACACGGTGGCGCGCGAGGCCGGCATGGGCACGCGCATCAATACCATCATGCAGACCTGCTTCTTCGCCATCAGCGGCGTGCTGCCGCGCGAGGAGGCCATCGAGCAGATCAAGAAGGCGATCAAAAAGACCTATGGCAAGCGCGGCGAGGCGGTGGTGCAGAAGAACTTTGCCGCCGTGGATGCGGCGCTGGCTCATCTGCACAAGGTTGAACTGCCCGCGGCGGCTTCCTCCGGCTTCGATATTGTTGGCGTTATCTCGAACAAGGCTCCGAAGTTTGTCCACGACGTGCTGGGCCAGATTGCCGCCGGCCGCGGCGACCTGCTTTCGGTCAGCGCCATTCCGGCCGGCGGGGCCTTCCCCACGGGCACGGCGCAGTGGGAGAAGCGCAACATTGCGCAGTTCATTCCGGTCTGGGACAAAGAGGTGTGCATCCAGTGCGGCAAGTGCTCGATGGTCTGCCCGCACGCGGTGATCCGCGCCAAGATCTACTCGCCGGAGCTGGCCGAAAAGGCGCCGGCCACCTTCCAGTTCACCAAGGCCAAATGGAAGGGCATGGAGCAGCAGCTTTTCACGCTGCAGATTGCGCCCGAGGATTGCACCGGCTGCGGGGTTTGCATCGATATCTGCCCGGCAAAGAACAAGAGCGACGCCAGCCGGAAGGCCATCAACATGGCGCCCCAGGAGCCGTTGCGCGAGACCGAGCGGGCGAACTGGGAGTTCTTCCTCGGACTGCCCGAGGTGGATCGCTCCAAGCTGTCGCTCAACCAGGTGAAGGACCTGCAACTGCTGCAGCCGCTCTTCGAGTTCTCCGGCGCCTGCGCGGGCTGCGGAGAGACGGCCTACGTCAAGCTGCTGACACAGTTGTTCGGCGACCGGCTGTACATCGCCAACGCCACCGGCTGCTCGTCGATCTACGGTGGCAACCTGCCCACCACGCCCTACACCTCGAACCGCGAGGGGCGCGGTCCGACCTGGGCCAACTCGCTGTTTGAAGATAACGCCGAGTTCGGCTTCGGCATGAGAATCGCTCTCGATCAGCAGAAGGCCTACGCCGATCTGCTGGTGACAAGGCTGGCGGCGGCTATTGGCGATGATCTGGTGACGGCGCTGCTAACGGCCTCGCAGAAGACGGAAACCGAGATCGGCCAGCAGCGCGAGCGCGTGACGGCGCTGCGCGGCAAGCTGGCCGGCAACAATTCCAGTGACGCGCGCAACCTGCTGGCCATCGCCGACACGCTGGTCAGAAAGAGCGTGTGGATTCTGGGCGGCGACGGCTGGGCCTACGACATCGGCTTCGGCGGGCTGGACCACGTGCTCGCCTCGGGCAAGAACGTGAATGTGCTGGTGCTGGACACTGAGGTCTACTCGAATACCGGCGGGCAGATGTCCAAATCCACGCCGCGCGGCGCGGTGGCCAAGTTTGCCGCTAGCGGCAAGAGCAACAGAAAGAAGGATCTGGCCATGGGCGCCGTCAGCTACGGCTCCGTCTATGTGGCGCGGGTGGCGATGGGCGGCAACGACGCTCACGTGGCGAAGGCCTTTCTGGAAGCCGAGGCGCACGACGGCCCGTCGATCATCATCGCCTACTCCAGTTGCATCGCCCACGGCTACGACCTGGTGCATGGGCTGGAGCAGCAAAAACTGGCCGTGCAGTCGGGCTACTGGCCGCTGATGCGCTACAATCCGGCGTTGCGCGCGGCGGGCAAGAATCCCTTCCAGCTCGACTCCAGGTCGCCATCGATCCGGCTCAAGGAGTACGCTTATCGCGAGGCCCGCTACACCATGCTGACGCGGAGCAATCCGAAGTTGGCGGCGGAGCTACTCGAGGAAGCGCAGAAAGATATCGATCTTCAGTGGCGCGTCTACTCGGCGCGGGCCACGATGCCGGGCCTTGGCGAGGCGCCCGGCATTGATTCCGCGGAGAAGGCTGAAGAAAATTCCGAACATAAGCTGGCGGCCACGGCTGCCGGAGGTGAGAAATGATCGATTTTTCAACGCAGTATCTTGGTTTGAAGCTGAACGGTCCTGTCGTGGTTTCTTCCACGCCGCTCTCCGAGTCGATCGATAATATTCGCCGCATGGAGGATGCCGGAGCCGCGGCCATCGTGCTCCATTCGCTCTTCGAGGAGCAGTTGGCCCTCGAAGCGAAGGCCCTGGACGAAGACCTGTCGCGGGGCACCGAGTCCTTTGCCGAGTCGCTCGGCTACCTGCCCGACCTGAGCGACTACCACATGACGCAGGACGTTTACCTGGAGCATCTGCGGCGTGCCAAAGAGGCGGTGAAGATTCCCATTCTGGCCAGCCTGAATGGAGCCACAAAAGGCGGCTGGGTGCGCTTTGCCAGGGAGATGGAGCAGGCCGGCGCCGACGCCATCGAACTGAATACCTTTGCGCTGGCCACCGACAAGAGCCAAACCTCGGCCGAGATGGAGCGGCAACTGATCGAGTTGGTGGCCGCGGTCACCTCCACGGTCAAGGTTCCGGTTTCGGTGAAGCTGTCGCAGTCGTTTACCAGCCTGCCCAACCTGATTGCCCGGCTGGAGGAGGTGGGGGCGCGCGGCGTGGCGCTGTTCAACCGCTTCTATCAGCCCGACTTCGACATCGAGACCCTGGAGGTCCGGCCCACGCTGCACTTCTCCAAGCCCTCGGAGCTGCTGCTGCGGCTGCATTGGGCGGCGATTCTCTATGGCCACGTAAACCTCGACCTGGCCATCACCGGTGGCGTTCACTCGGCCGAGGATGTGCTGAAGAGCATCATGGCCGGGGGCGGCGTGGCGATGATGGCCTCGGCCCTGCACATTCACGGCATCGAGCACATCAGCCGGGTGCTGGCCGACGTGCGCTATTGGCTGGAGAAGCGCGAGTACGCCTCGCTGTGGGAGACGCGCGGCTGCCTGAGCCGCCGCTCGGTGCCCGACACCTCGGCCTTCGACCGCGGAAACTACATCAAGACGCTTAGCTCCTATAGTTTGCGTCAGACGGTGGCCGCGTTCTAGAAGATTTTTACCGTTAATGTAAGGCGAGTATCCCACCCTAGCCGCAAAAACAAGGACGCGGCGAGGGTGGGGCACCCATAAATTACTCAATCCGCTTACACAATCCGAGAAAAATTCCTAAAAACGCTCTAAATCTCTGAAAATGAAGCAAGATAGGCGGCCAGGGAGCTAACTCCGCGGCGGAACTCCTCCTCTTGCCTCAGCAGGCTGACCACCAGCCAGCCCGAAGCGGGCATCCCGAAAAAGTAGCCGGGATGGAGCCAGACGCCGCGTTCGAGCAGCGCTAGAACTGTCTGTTCGTCTGGCTGGAGGGCGGGAATGCGCAGCATGGCGTACCAGCCGCCCTCGACCTTGAGGCGGCTCACGGCCGGCAGCCGGAGGAGTTGCCGGTCGAGTTCGGCGAGATTGGCCGCCACGCGGGCGCGAATCTGCCGCTGAATGGCCGCGCGGCCTGCGATCCAGGCGGGCAGCGCGCACTGGACTGGCGCGTTCATCGAGAGGAAGGTGTCGGCGATGACCTCCAGCCGGTCGAGCGCCGCCGGAGCCTCCGGGCCGGTGGCCACAATCCAGGCCGCCTTCATCTGCGGCAGCCCGGCAATCTTGCTCAGCCCACTGACCACGAAGACGGGAACCCCCTCCAGCCCGGCGGCAAAGCTCGCGGCCCCGTTCGCAGCCAGATTCGCGGCATCGTTTGCGGCCAGGTTCGCGCTGGGGGCGGTGGCGCTGCCGGGTGAGTCCGCGGCGAGCGGATAGTCGAGGAAAACCTCGTCCACAATCAGCGCCAGGTTGAACTCCCGGCAGAGCCGCGCCAGCTCAGCGGCCTCCCACGGCTTGGTGAAGTGGCCGGTGGGATTGTTGGGATGAACCAGCACAATAGCCCGCATCCGCGGCGTGAGAACGCGCCGGAAGCCCTCGGGGTCGATCTGCCAGCCATAGTCGTAGACCAGTGGGGCGGTTTTGAGCACAACATCGTCCAGCCCGGCCAGGAAGTCGAAGAGCGGATAGCCCGGCTGGGGGACAAGGATTTCGTCGCCCGGGTCCGCGAGCAGCCGGAAGAGGAAGCTGTAGGCCTCGCTGGTGCTGGTGGTGAGCACAATCTGCTCGGGCGAGAGAGCCACGCCGTGCGCCACATAGTAGGCGCAGACCGCCTCGCGGCCAGGCAGCTGCCCGCGCGGCTGTGGGTTGTAGTCGAGGGCGCGCGTATCGGCCAGAGCCGCGAGCAGCCCCGGATCATACGTGAAGCCGCAGCGGGTGGGGTTGGAGGCCGTAAGGTCGGCAATCGGCTCGCCAGCCGCCGCGCGCAGCCGGTGAGCCCGCGCCAGCTCGCTCTCCTCCGTGTTCCAGTCCGTTCTCCGTGAAAATCGCATAAAATCCTGTCAATTCAATAGTTTACTGTCTGTTCCACCAACACTGGTTACAACTCTGGGTGCCCCATCCTTGCGACGTTTCTGTTTTTGTCGCAAGGGTGGGAAACCACGAAGCTCGATCAGCGAGAAAGGGAAATCCCGCGCTGATTTGCTCAACCCGGCTTCGATCTCCCCCCGGCGGCAATCAGGCACAATGGAAGCAGGCCTTCTCTTCAACCTTACACGGAGGCCATGGGGAGGAAGATTGGCTCTGCGCGCGGTGGTCTTCGACTATGGAATGGTGCTGACCGGGCAGCCGGACGCGGCGGCGCACGCCGCCTTGCTGCGCCTTACCGGCCTGCCGTTGGAGCGCTTCGAGCCCCTCTACTGGGCCGACCGGCAGGCCTACGATGAGGGCAAGCTGACCGGCCTCAACTACTGGCAGAAGTTTCTGCGCGCGGCCGGGCTGCCAGTGGAGCGCGAACGGGTGGAGGAGCTGAACCGGTGGGACGCGCGCCTGTGGACGGTGCAGAATCCCGTCATGTTGGCCTGGCAACTGGAACTCAAGCAGCGCGGCCTGCTGACCGCCATCCTCTCCAACATCGGCGACGCGGTGCTGGCCAGCGTGGAGCGCGAGTTCGATTGGATTCACCGCTTCGATGTGCGGGTCTGGAGCTATCAACTGGGCGTGGCCAAGCCCGATGCGGCGATCTATCGCCACACGCTGGCCGAACTGGGGGTCGAGCCCGAAGAAACGCTTTTCATCGATGACAAACGGGTCAACGTCGAGGCCGCGCGGGCGCTGGGCATTCAGGCCATCGAGTTCTCCAGCGTCGAACGGCTGCGCGCTGACCTGATTGCCACCGGACTGGACGCGGAAGTGCCGCTGCCCGGTTGAAGTTGTGGAGCGCCCCGCCTCCGCCCGTTACACTCTTCCTATGGCACTTCGCCTTTACGCCGCCACCACCAGCCAGGGCAAGCTGCGCGATTTCCGCACTGCCGCCGAGGCCCACGCCTTGAGCATAGAGCCTCTTCCGGGGCTCGAGACTATCCCCGCGCCGGAGGAAAACGGTCTGACTTTCGCTGAAAACGCCCGGCTGAAGGCGGTTTACTACTCCCGTTTTGCCCCCAGCGAACTGATTTTAGCCGACGACTCCGGCCTGGAGGTGGACGCCCTCGGTGGCGCGCCCGGCGTGCGTTCGGCCCGCTTTGCCGCCGACTCCGGCCTGACCGATTCGCCCGACGCCAACGACAACACCGACGTGTGGAACAACATTGTGCTCCTGCAACGGTTGGTTGGCGTTCCTCCTTGCCGGCGCACGGCGCGCTACCGCTCGGTGCTGGCGGTGGCCCGCGACGGCGAAATTCTGCACACTGCCGAGGGCGAGGTCGGGGGGCTGATTCTGGGAGCGCCGCGTGGCACGGGCGGCTTTGGCTACGATCCGCTCTTCTACCTGCCCGCGCTGCAACTTACCATGGCCGAAATCGATCTGGAAACCAAGCACACGCTCAGCCACCGCGGCCGCGCCATTCAGGAGCTGCTGCCCAAGCTGGGCCTCTGAATCTCCCGCGGAACTCATCCAAAACTCGATTTTACGGAGCGGCTTAACGGGTGCGGCCCGGGCGCCAATCGCGCGCATGAAATAATGGGGATTACCGCGGTTCATTCACTTCCAGCCGCCAGGGCCGGCGACTGAGTCTGAAAAAACCAAAGCCTATTAGGAGCCAACACCATCATGGCAACTGCCGAACCCACTGCCGCGCCTGCCGTTCGCCCCACTGTTCGTAGCGGCGTTCAGCCGCTGCGCGCCGGCGAGGGAATTTCCTTTTTTTGCCGCAAGCTGCATTCTTTGCTGGGCATTATTCCCCTGGGCGCATTCCTGCTCGAGCACCTGCTCTCGAACTACGAGGCGCTCAAGGGGCCGGCCGCCTATGGGGCTCAGGTGCAGTTTCTCAACAGCCTGCCGCTGGTGCGCCTGCTGGAGTGGGCCTTCATCTTTCTGCCCCTCCTCTTTCACGGCTTCTATGGCCTCTGGATCTGGCTGCGCGGTCGCTCGAACATCATCGACTACCCCTGGGCAGGGAACTGGCTCTACGGTGCCCAGCGCTGCACGGGCCTGATCGCCATTCTCTACCTCGGGCAGCACGTCGTCCGCCAGCGCTTCATGGGCGTTAGCCTGCCCGAGCACCCCTACGCGGCCTTTGCCAAGGTGCAGCAGGAGCTGGCCAACCCCTGGATGCTGGCGGTTTACATCGTCGCCATGATCGCCATCTGCTGGCACTTTTCCTACGGCATCTGGCTCTTCGCTGCCAAATGGGGCATTACCCCCGGCGCGACGGCCCGCAAGCGCTTCGGCGTCGTCTGCGCCGCCTTGGGGCTGGGGCTGGCGATTCTGGGCCTGGCGAGCATTTGGGCATTCATGGGACAGCCGCTAGCTTCTAGCTTCTAGCTGCTAGCTTTTTCCAAGTAGCGACTGGCCGCTTTTTCTCAGCAAAAAGCTAAGAGCTAAAAGCTAGCAACTTACAGAAAGGGAACACATGGCAGCACCCAGAATCATCGTGGTTGGCGGAGGGCTGGCGGGACTGGCCGCGGTCATCAAGATCGCCGAAGCTGGCGGTTCGGTTGACCTGTTTTCGATTGTCCCGGTCAAGCGTTCGCACTCGGTCTGCGCGCAGGGTGGCATCAACGCCGCCAAAAACCTCAAGGGCGAGGGCGACACCACCTGGAAGCACTTCGACGACACCATCTACGGCGGCGATTTTCTGGCCAATCAGACGCCGGTCAAGGCGATGTGCGAGGCCGCCCCGGCGATCATCGACCTGCTGGACCGCATGGGCGTGCCCTTCAACCGCACCCCCGAGGGGCTGCTCGATTTCCGCCGCTTTGGTGGCACGCTCTACAATCGCACGGCCTTTGCCGGGGCCACCACCGGGCAGCAGTTGCTTTACGCCCTGGACGAGCAGGTGCGCCGCTTCGAATCCGAAGGCAAGGTCAAAAAGTACGAGGGCTGGGAGTTCCTCTCCGCAGTGCTCGATTCCAAGGGCCAGGCGCGCGGCATCACCGCTCTGGACCTGCGCACCATGGAACTCCGTTCTTTTGCGTCGGAGGCCGTGATTCTGGCAACAGGAGGCATCGGGGCCATCTTCGGCAAGAGCACCAATTCGGTGGTCTGCACCGGCTCGGCGCAATCGGCCGTCTTCCAGCAGGGCGCATCCTACGCCAACGGCGAACTCATTCAGGTTCACCCCACTACCATCCCCGGGGAGGACAAACTGCGCCTGATGTCGGAGTCGGCGCGCGGCGAGGGCGGCCGCGTCTGGGTTCCCCGCACTCCCGGCGACAAGCGGCCCATCAAGCAAATCCCTGAAGCCGAGCGCTTTTATTTTCTCGAGGAGTGGTACCCAAAGTACGGCAACCTGGTGCCGCGCGACATCGCCACCCGCGCCATTCACAAGGTGGTTTACGAGGAGGGCCTGGGCATCGACGGCCAGCCGATGGTCTACCTCGACCTGACCCACATCGACCGCGCCACGCTCGACCGGAAGCTGGAGGGGATCCTCGACATTTACCAGAAGTTTGTGGGCGACGACCCGCGCGACATTCCCATGAAGATCTTCCCCGGAATGCACTACACGATGGGTGGCCTGTGGGTGGATTTCGGACAAATGACGAACATTCCGGGCCTCTTCGCCGTCGGCGAGTGCGACTACCAGTACCACGGCGCCAACCGCCTGGGCGCCAACTCGCTGCTCAGCTGCATCTTCGCGGGATTTCTGGCCGGGCCGAATGCGCTGGAGTACGCCAGCAGCCTGCCAGCGACCGAGGGCGACGGCGGCCACGCGGCGGAGTTGGCGCGCCAAGCCGGGATCAACTCAGGGCTGCTCCAGAACGCGGGCACGGAAAATCCCTTCAAGCTGTGGCGCGAGCTGGGCCAGACAATGACCGAGAACGCCACCGTGATCCGCTACAACAAAAACCTGCGGCAGGCCGACGAGAAGATCGTCGAGCTGATGGAACGCTACAAAAACGTCAATCTGAGCGACAAAAGCCAGTGGGCCAACACCAGCTTCGCTTTTGCGCGCCAGTTGAAGAACATGCTCGAGCTGGCCCGCGTGATCGTGCAGGGAGCGATTCTGCGCGATGAGTCGCGCGGCTCGCATTACAAGCCCGATTTCCCCGAGCGCGACGACGAGCGGTTCCTGAAAACCACCAAGGCCAGCTTCACCGGCTCGCCCGAAGGCCCGCGCTTCGAGTTTGAAGAGGTGGACACCGGGTTCATCCCGCCGCGCCCGCGCAGCTACGACGCGGCCCACTGAGCAAAGGAGACTGACAATGGCAACCAAGACTGTGCAATTTGAAATCAAGCGCCAGGCCAGCCCCGATGCTCCCGCCGTCTGGGAGAGCTTTGAGTTGGCGTGGCGCGCGGGCATGAACGTCACCTCCGCGCTGATGGAGATCGCCGGCAACCCGGTCACCTCCCACGGCTGCCAGACCACACCGGTCACCTACGACTCGAATTGCCTGGAGGAGATCTGCGGCTCCTGCGCCATGCGCATCAACGGCAAGGCGCGCATGGCCTGCTCGGCGCTGGTGGATAATCTCGACCAGCCCATCCGCGTCGAGCCGCTCAGCAAGTTCCCCCTGGTCCGCGACCTGCAGGTGGACCGGTCTGTTCTGTTCGAGAATCTGAAGGCGGTCAAGGCCTGGGTTCCCATCGACGGCACCTACGACCTGGGCCCCGGCCCGCGCGTCTTCCCGCAAGAGCAGGAGGTAAGCTACCCGCTCTCGAATTGCATCAGTTGCACCTGCTGTATGGAGGCTTGCCCGCAGTTCAACGAGGCCACGGGCTTTGTGGGCGCGGCCACCATCGCCCAGGTCAAGCTCTTCAATAACCACCCCACCGGCAGGGTTCTGAAGGAAGAGCGGTTGCGCGCCCTGGCCGGCGACGGCGGCATTCAGGAGTGCGGCTTCGCGCAAAACTGCGTCGAGGTCTGCCCCAAGCGCCTTCCGCTCACCAACACCATCTCCGGCGTGAGCCGCGACGTTCTTTTGCAGAAGGCCAAGGATTTGCTGGGCCGCTGACCGCCCCTTAATCCCGTTCCAGGTACCAGGGAATGTTGATCACCACGATGCGCCGGTTGCCGTGCAGGAGCAGGATGACCTTCAGCATATCCGCGCGGCGGTTGTGCAGCAGATTCTCCCACCAGTGGCGCACCACCAGCTCCGGCACCAGCACGCAGACCTTGCGGGAACTGGACTCCAGTTCCGTCTCCAGAACGTAATCGACCACCGGGGTCAGGACGTAGCGGAAGGGCGATTGCAGAATCTCAAGCCTGGGAACGCACTTGCCGGCCGCGCGCAGTGGGGCGGCCACGTCTTTTTCCCAATCCTGGCTGATCGAATCCGGCTCCTCGCCGGTCTGTATGTGCAGGCAGCGAATATCGTTCGACATACCCAGCGCAAAGGTGAGGGCCTTCTCGGTAATGCGGCTCCAACGGTCGATGGGCAGCACCACGATAGGCTGGGCGACCTCGGCCGGCACGATGGGCTGATCGAGGTCCGTCTCGCGCTCCACGCGGCTGTAGTGGCGCTTGACGGCGCGCATCAGCAGGATCATGGCCGCAATCAACAGCGCGGTGATCCAGGCGCCCGCGGCGAATTTGGCCACCAGCACCACCAGGGTGGTGATGCCCGTGGCCACCGCGCCCAGGCCGTTGACGAAGATGCGCAGCCGGGCCTTGCCCTGGCGCTTCCAGTGCATCACCATGCCGGCCTGCGAGAGCGTGAAGGCCAGGAAGGCGCCGATGGCGTAAAGCGGAATCAGCCGGTCGGTGACGCCGCCGAAGGCGACCAGCAGTAGCGCGGTGAGCGCCACCAGGACGTAGATTCCCCAGGAGTAGAGCAGCCGGCGTCCGCGTAGCAGAAAGACGTGGGGCATATAGTCGTCGAGGGCGATGATGCGGGTGAGCCGCGGAAAATCGGCAAAGGCGGTGTTGGCCGAGAGCGCCAGCACCAGCAAGACCGAGCCGATGGTGACGTAATAGAAGGCTCCATGGCCCATCACCGCGCGCGTCAGCATCGAGAGCACGCTCTCGTAGCCGGGTCCGTTGGGGTTGGTGGCGGCGATGCCGTAGGCGCTGCACAGGAACGCAATGCCGGACAGCAGCACCGCCAGCAGGACGATGATGATGGTCAGCGTGATCTTGGCGTTCCTGCGCGTATCGTCGCGGAAGGCCATTACGCCGTTGCTCACCGCCTCCACGCCGGTCATGGCCGTGCAACCGGAAGAAAAGACCTTCATCAGCAGCCACAGGCTGACCGCGGCGGTGGCCGCCGGCAGCGGGGGCAGCGCCGTCGCCGGGTGGGGATGGCCTCCGCTGTGCAGCACCTGCCAGAGGCCGGCTGCGATGACAATCAAGAGCGTTCCCGTGAACAGGTAGGTGGGAATCAGGAAGGCCACGCCGGTATCGTGGACGCCGCGCATATTGATCACGGTCAGGATGGCCAGCACCGCCAGGCACAATTGCAAGGTGTAGGGCTGCAAGCCGGGGGCGGCGGAGATCAGCGCGCCCACCCCGGCCGAAATGCCCACGGCGGCGGTGAGTGTGTAATCGACCATCAGGGCGGCCGCGGCCAGCAGGCCCGCGCCTTCGCCCAGGTTCTGGCTGGCTACCGTGTAGGAGCCGCCGCCGCGCGGATAGGTGTCGATGGTCTGCCGGTAACTGAAGTAGACGATGGCCAGCAGCCCCAAGATCGCCAAGATCACCGGCACGATGTAATGCACACCTACTAAACCCAGCGGAATCAGCAGAGTGAGGGCGGCTTCTGGGCCGTACGCGGCGGAACTGAGGGCGTCCAGGCCGAAGATGGGAACTCCGGCGATGGGGCCGATGTGCTCGGCGCGCTCCTCGCTGGTGGCCAGCGGCCGGCCGAAGAGCAGATCCAATGCGCGTGAAGGTAATGCCATGAAGTCTTGTCCGGCAGCGGAGGAGTTGGGGATGGGAAGGCTGCCGAGAGCATTGTCTCACGGCGAGGGGAAGAAGCCAGCCGAGGTCGGTGGCAGGATTTTTCGCGCCGCCAGATGAAAGTTTTTTGACGGCGACCGCAACTTAGTTGCGAAAATGCTGTTTGAAAAGACAGAAGCCGGTTGGGACCAGGAGTCCAGAATCCGGCGAGTGCTGAGAATCGAGCAAGTCTCCGGTCCAAAGGAAGCGGGGCTGGGCAGCACGAGGAGGTTATGATGCGAGACGTTCGCCTGGTTCTGTTTGCGATGCTGTTGGCTCTGATCTTTGCGGTCAAGGCCAACGCTCAAGTGGGTGTGGAGGTTGGCGTCGGCCCCGCGGTGGTGCCAGCGCCCGAGGTTTACGGGCCGCCGGTCTGCGACTGGGGCTATTACCCCTCCTACCCCTACGCCTGTGCTCCCTACGGCTACTACGGGCCTGACTGGTTCTATGATGGAATCTTCCTCGGCGTAGGACCATGGTACGGCTGGGGCTGGGGTCACGGCTGGGGCGGTCGCGGCTGGGGTGGTCGTGGCGGCTACGGCGGACACGGTGGCTACGGCGGCCACGGTGGCTACGGTGGCTACGGTGGACACGGTGGATATGGCGGCGGGGGGCACGGCTATAGCGGTGGCGGACACGGCGGTGGCGGTTTCGGCGCCGGCGGCCATGGCGGCCATGGCGGTCACTAACACCGGTAAGCCGGTAATCTGAAAAACCGGCAATTATAGCTGGAAACGGGTAAATTTTGCGGCTTTCCCCCCAAAAAAGGTTCGTCTGCCTCGGCAGACGGGCCTTTTTTATTGCGTGGAAGACGGAAGCGCGGGCTGCAGGGCTATCCCACCCTAGCGACAAGAATTGCAAAACGCAGATTCTTCGACTTCGCTTCGACTTCGCTGCGCTTCGCTCAGAACCGCGAGGGTGGGGCACCCAGAGTTTACTGCGGCGGTGGAACGGGAGTGCCTGGTTCTGCCAGGGCAGCGATGCGGTTGGCGATGCGCTCGGCGGCGTCGGGGTGGGCCTGGGTGCGGGCGGCGGCTGCCATCACGGCCAGCCGCTCCGGGCTCTGGAGCAGGCTGGTGAGAGCGTCGAGCAGCTTGTTGGGAATCTTTAGTTCCGATTCGTCAAGCAGAACAGCCGCTCCGGCCCGCTCCATCTCCTCGGCGTTGCGCCGCTGGTGGTCATCGGCGGCGGCGGCGAAGGGAACCAGCAGGGCGGGCTTGCCAGCGGCGGCCAGTTCGGCCACCGTGGAGGCGCCGCTGCGGGCCATAACCAGATGGGCCTGGGCAAAACGGGCGGGCATGTCGTCGAGAAACAGCTTTACCTCCCAACGGTCGGGATCGGCGCCGCTGGCGGCGTAGGCGGCCACGGTCTGCTCGAAGTGGCGCGCCCCGCTCTGGTGGAGAACGGTGAGTCCGGGGACTGCATCCAGCAGCCCGGAAATGATCTGGGGCAGGACAGAATTGAAGATGCGCGCGCCCTGCGAGCCGCCGAAGACCAGCAGGTGCGGCGCGGCGCCGGCGGGGGGAGCGGCGAGGGCGAAAAACTCCGGGCGAACGGGAATGCCGGTGACCTCGGCGTTTCGGAACCAGCGCGCCGCCGACTGAAAGTTGACGGCGGCGGCCTCGACGCGCTTGCCCACCAGGCGGTTGGCCAGGCCCGGAACGGCGTTGGGCTCGAAGGCCATGGAGGGAATTCCGAGCATGAGGGCCGAGGCCATTGCCGGGCCGGAGGCGTAACCGCCCACGCCGAAGACCACGCCGGGGTTGAACTCGCGGATCAGCCGCTGGCAGGTGAAGATGGCGCGGGGCAGGTCGGTGAGGGTGCGCAGGCGGGTGAGCAAGCTGACGTTCTTGAGCTGGCCGACATTGACCAGGCGCAGATTGAAGCCAGCCTCGGGGACCAGGCGCATCTCCATGCCCCGCGCCGTGCCGATGAACAGCACCTCGGCCGCGTGGCGGGCAACCAGTTCGCGGGCTACGGCCAAGGCCGGAATGATGTGGCCGCCGGTGCCGCCGCCGGCGATGAGTACGCGCAGATTTGACAAGTTAATACCTCTCATTTGAGACGATTTTGGAAGCAGCAAGTTAGCCCCGCTTCGCGGGAAAGGCAGGTTGGCGAGTTAGCGGCCCTCGACGACAGCTTGCTGCGGCAGTTCATTTTCGGACAAATAAAGAGGACCATTAAAGCATTTTCGCTTTTACTGTAGACTCCCGTTCCCCATCCATTTCCGCGTTTGTTGCGGAAATGGGTGGGATACCAATGCAATCCAGGTCTACACAATTCCCGAAAATGCTCTAAAGAGGGCCATCAGTCCACCTTCCTGCTGATGTTCAGCAGCACGCCGATCGAGGCCAGGGTAACGAAGACCGAGGTTCCTCCCGAGGAGATCAGGGGCAGCGGAATGCCCTTGGTGGGCAGGAGCGAGAGCACGACGCTGATGTTGAAGAAGGCCTGCAGGACGACGGCGGTGGTGATGCCGAAGGCCGCCAGGCGGGCAAAGGGATCCTGCGAGCGGAAGGCGACGCGCAGGCCTCGGTAGCCGAAGGCCGCAAAGAGCAGCAGAATGGCGAGGGAGCCGATGAGGCCCAGTTCTTCGGCGATGTTGGCGAAGATGAAGTCGGTGTGGGCCTCGGGCAGGAAGAAGAGCTTCTGCACGCCCTCCATGTAGCCGCGGCCGGTCAGGCCGCCGGTGCCTACGGCGATCAGCGACTGGTTGATGTTGAAGCCGAAGTGCTGCGGGTCGCTGTCGGGATGGAGGAAGACCAGCATGCGCTGGCGGCGCCAGGAGACCCAAAAGAGCAGTGCGGCCAGAACGGGCAGCGTGGCGCAGAGGCCGGCGACCAGGTACTTCCACTCCATGCCAGCCAGAAAGAGCATCATGGCGGTGACGCCGGCCAGCACCAGCGCGGTGCCCAGGTCGGGCTGGCGGACGACGAGGACGACAAAAACCAGCGGGATGAGGGCGGCGCGCAGCAGGGTATTCTTCCAGTCGCGCATCTGGCCGAGCCGGGTATGGAGAAACCAGGCCAGGAAGAGAACCAGCACGGGTTTCGCTATCTCCGAGGGCTCGAAGGTGAAGAAATTGCCGAAGCGAATCCAGCGGTGGGTGTGATGCGAGCCGGGCATGAGAAAGACCAGCACCAGCAGGAAGGTGGTGACGCAGAGGGAGGTGTAGATGAAGCGCGGGGATTTATAGAGAGAGTAATCGACGTGCGAGAGCAGAAAGAGAGCCAGCACGCCGGCCAGGGCCCAGAGGGCCTGCTTGCCGACAAAGGCGTAGGGAGAGTGGTAGCGCGCCTCGGCCACGACAGCCGAAGCGGAGAAGACCATCGCCAGCCCTACCACAACCAGCAGCAAAGTGACGAAAAAGAGCCACTTGTCTCCACCGATGCGTTTCGCCATTTCGCTCAGCCTCGCAATTCTTGAACGAGCTGCTTGAAGGCGTGCCCGCGCTGCTCGTAGTTTTCAAACTGGTCGTAGCTGGAGCAGGCCGGGGCGAGCAAAACCACATCGCCCGAATGCGCGGCCGAGGCGGCGGCGGCGACGGCCGCATCCAGGGTTTTTGAGGAGTGGATGGGAACCACGCCGCGCAGTTGCGATTCGATCTTGGCCGCCGCCGCGCCAATGGTGTAGACGGCGCGCACCCGCTCGCGCAACAGGGGCGCCAACACGGTGTAAGGCGAGCCTTTGTCCTTGCCGCCGAGAATGAGATGAATGCCGGAAGGGAAGGCGGCGACGGCCTTGGCGGTGGCGTCCACGTTGGTGGCCTTGGAGTCGTTGTAGAACTTGACGCCGTTGCGGGTGGCCACGTACTCCAGGCGATGTTCGACGGCCTTGAAGTTTTCGACGGCGCCGCGAATGGCTTCGGCTGGGACGGCAGTCAGTCGCGCGGCCACCACGGCGGCCAGCACATTCTCGAAGTTGTGCGCGCCTTTGAGGGGAATTCCACTCAGCGGCATTATTTTTTCGATCGGCGCATCGGCAGCCGAGCGATAGACCACAAAACCATCTTCCAGCCAGGCCCCTTGCGGAACCGGGTGCTCGGCGGAGAACCAGTAGACCTTGGCGGCCGCGCGGCTGGCGGCGGCGACGCAGGGAGCGTTGTCGGCGTTGAGCACCAGCCAATCCCCGGCGGTCTGGCGGGCAAAGACGCGTTCCTTGGCGGCGCAATAGTTTTCAAAGCTGCCATGACGGTCCAGGTGGTCGGGGGTAATGTTGAGAATGACGGCGATGGTGGGGTGAAATTCGTCAGTGGTTTCAAGCTGGAAGCTGGAGACCTCGATGACCGACCAGCTTTCGTCAGTGCTTTGGTCAATCAGCGCTACCACCGGGAGGCCGATGTTGCCGCCGACCAGCGTGGGCAGGCCGCCAGCGGCAAGAATTTCGCCCAGCAGCGTGGTGGTGGTGGTTTTGCCGTTGGAGCCGGTGACGGCGATCGTCCGGCCCTTGAGAAAGCGCGCGGCCAGCTCCAATTCGCCGATGACCGGCAGGCCGAAGCTCTTGACCTGGACCAGCTCGGGAGTGTCCAGAGGCACGCCGGGGCTGACCACGATCAGATCCTGGCGGCGGAAGGTCAACAGGCCGTGGCCGCCGGCCTCGACCATGACGCCCTCTTCAAGCAGCGTGGGAATCTCCTTGGAGAGCGCCTCGGCCGAGCGCGTGTCGGAGACCGTAACCAGCGCGCCGCGGCGGCGCAGAAACAACGCCGCCGCCAGACCGGACTTCCCAAGTCCGACGACCAGAACCTTCTTGCCTTTCAAATCCAGCATTTAGCGTAACCTCGGGCTGATGCCGCTGAGTCTGACGGAATCCACAGCCTCTTCAATTGTGCATCGGAAGGGGCCGCGCGGGAAACTGGTCTAACGCAGTTTCAGGGTGGTGAGTGCAAAGAGCGCAAAGATCAGGGCGCCAATCCAGAAGCGGGCAATCACCTTGGACTCCTGCCAGCCCAATTGCTCGAAATGATGATGCAGGGGAGCCATCTTGAAGATACGCTTCCCATTGCGGAGTTTGTAGCTGCCCACCTGGAGAATGACGGAGACGGCTTCGAGGATGAAGATGCCGCCGATGAAGGGCAAGAGCAGCTCCTGGCGGATGATGACGGCGACGGTGCCGATGGCCCCGCCCAGGGCGAGCGAGCCGACATCGCCCATGAAGATCTCCGCCGGATGGGCGTTGTACCAGAGAAAGCCGATGGAGGCGCCGACCATGGAGCCGCAGAAGACGGTCAGCTCGCCCACCAGGGGCATGCGCTGGAGTTCGAGGTAGTC
>Ga0182013_10000622_pt1 | contig 48657 bp, 46 predicted proteins | sample 612S2MmetaG_FD_120487 | JGI IMG/M metagenome (GOLD analysis project Ga0182013, IMG submission 120487) | Permafrost microbial communities from Stordalen Mire, Sweden - 612S2M metaG | ecosystem: Environmental > Terrestrial > Soil > Wetlands > Permafrost | place: Sweden: Stordalen | collected...
CGCCCAGCGGCTACTCATTCAACAATGGCCGGTTCCGTCACTTCGCCATCCTCGCCGGTCGGCAACCGCACATTGCGCGCGGGTACCACGGTCGAAATGGCATGCTTATAGACCATCTGGCTGACGCTATTCCGAAGCAGCACGACGAACTGATCGAACGAATCGATCTGTCCCTGCAATTTGATGCCGTTCACAAGATAAATTGAGACGGGCACGCGTTCTTTGCGCAGGGCATTTAGGAATGGATCCTGCAGAGACTGGCCACGGGCCATGGGTGAAGCTCCTTGTTTTTTGGTGTCATTCGTATCGCCGAACCACTTCCCTGCGGCACCAGGCATATTTCTAATCATGCTAGCACAGCGCTCCTTGCGAAGTTACACCGGAAGACGCTGTAAATCCGCCCTTCAATAGTGCATCGATCATCAATCGTGCGACCTGCGGATGCAGAGCGTCGAACCAGTGCGCGCGCTCGCGCCGCCGTAACCAGGTCAATTGCCGCTTCGCGAGTTGCCGCGTTGCCGCAATCGCTTGAATCCTGGCCTCGTTCAACGAACTCATTCCCTCTAGGTGTCGCCATACTTGCCGATATCCGACCGCACGCATCGACGGATGTTCCGCGGTCAGATCGCTTCTTTCGTAAAACGTCCGCACCTCATCCACCAAGCCTGCGCTCAACATTGCGCCGAAGCGCTCTTCGATTCTGGTGTGTAAATCGCGCCGTTCAAGGGGTGCAACCGCAATTTCCGTCACCTCGACGTCGTGAAACGCCGACATGCGCTTGTGTTGCAGACTCGTGATGGTCTCTCCCGTCAGCCGGTACACCTCGAGTGCGCGCTGGATGCGCTGCGGATCGTTGACATGGATTCGAGCCGCCGCGGCCGGATCGACGCCCGCCAGTTCCCGATGCAGCGCTGCCCACCCCAGAGTTTGCGCCTGCGCATCGATGGCCGCGCGCAGATCGGGGTTCGCCTGCGGCAGTTTCGCAATGCCATGGGTCAAGGCGTGGAAATAGAGCATGGTGCCGCCGACCAGCAAGGGCTGGCGGCCGCGCAGCCAGATGTCCCGCATCGCCGCCGCCGCGTCGCGGATGAACTCCCCCGCCGAGAAATTCGCTGCGGCGTCCCTGATGTCGATCAGATGGTGCGGCACGCGCGTGCGCATGGCGGCGGAAGGCTTGGCCGTGCCAATGTCCATGCCGCGGTACACCAGCGCCGAATCCACGCTGACGATTTCCAAGGGCAACGCCTCCGCCAGGCGCATCGCGAGATCGGACTTTCCCGATCCCGTCGGACCCATGAGCAGGATGGCGCGGCGATTCTGCGCCAGGCCGAGTGCGCCGGCCGCACCCATCAGCGGCCGCGCAAGAAAAGCCGGTCGAGCTCGGTGTGCGACAGGCGCACCCAGGTCGGGCGGCCGTGGTTGCACTGATCGGCCCGTTCCGTGCCTTCCATTTCACGCAGCAGCGCATTCATTTCCGGCAGGCTCAAATTCCGCCGCGCGCGCACGGCGGCGTGACAGGACATGGTGGCCAGCAGGTGGTTGATGGATTCCTCCACCCGCCGCGAATGCCCTTGTTCCAAGAGGTCCGACAGCACGTCGCGCACGATCCCAGCGGGATCGCGGCCGGCCAGCAGCGTGGGAATGGCCCGCAACGCCAATTGATCGGGTGCGAGCCGGGATACCTCGAATCCCAGCGCCGCGAACTCCTGGGCATGCTGTTCGGCGGCTTCGGCTTGTGCGGGGCTCACCTGCATGATCTCGGGCATCAGCAGTTGCTGCTGGGCGGTCTGCCCGCTCAGCAATTTTTTCATGCGCTCGTACATCACCCGTTCATGGGCGGCATGCATGTCCACCAGCACCACTCCTTCCGCGGTCTGCGCCAGGATATAAACCCCATGCAGCTGCGCGACCGCATACCCCAAGGGCGCCGCGCCATCGGCCGATTGCCCAGCCGGCCCGGCGCCCGCCGCGACGTCACCACCCCTCGCAACGCCGGGGCCCGCCTCGCCTGCGCCGGCCTCGCCGACGCCATCGACAGCGCCGAGCGGATCTCTTTCCACCCAGCCACGGTAGGCATCCTCGCCCGGCCGCGGCGACCGTCCCTCCGGCAGCGCGAAGCGCGCCTGATTCGGCGAAGCAACGCCTTGAAAGCGCGCGCTGCCGGTCAGCCAGTCGAGCGGCGCGCTGCCCTGGGATTCGGCACTGGGACGCGTGTCGGCGAGCACCCGCTCCAGCGTTCGAAACACACTATCGTGTATGCGCCGCGAATCTCGAAACCGAACTTCCAGCTTTTGAGGGTGAGCGTTGACGTCCACCAGCGCCGGATCGAGTTCCAAGTACAAGAGATAGGCGGAAAATCTTCCGTGGAACATCACGTCCTGATAGGCGAGACGCACCGCGCTCGCCAATAATTTGTCGCGGACGAATCGGCCGTTGAGAAACGCGAACTGCAGGTCCGATTGGCTGCGCGAAAAGGTGGGCAGCGCCAGCCACCCCGACAGCCGCAAGGTTTCGGTGTCGTGCTTCAGTTCGATGACGTGCCCCGCGAAGTCCTCTCCGCATATCTTCGCCACGCGCGCCAGGCGCTGCGCGGGGCTGTCGGCCGCGGCCAGCGACCACACCGGCTTGCCGTTGTGGACCAGGGTGAACGCGACCTCGAAACGCGACAGCGCGAGCCGTTCGAGCATGCGCACGATGTGCTGATACTCGGTAGCCTCGCTGCGCAGGAATTTGCGCCGTGCAGGCACGTTGAAAAAGAGATCCCGCACTTCGACGCTCGTGCCGGGCGGATGCGATGCGGGCGCCGGCGCGGTGATTTCCCCATCGCGGGCATCGAGCACCCAGGCGTGCGCCCCCGCCGCGGAGCGTGAAATCAACGACAAGCGCGACACCGAAGCGATGCTGGGAAGCGCTTCGCCCCTGAATCCGAGAGTCGCGACGCTTTCGAGATCGCCCATCGAGGCAATCTTGCTGGTGGCGTGCCGCGCCAGCGCCAGCACCAATTCATCCGGCTGAATACCGCTGCCGTCGTCGCGGACTCGAATCAAGCCGCAGCCGCCGCGCTCCAGTTCGACCCCGATCCGGCGGGCGCCCGCATCGAGAGCGTTCTCCACCAGTTCCTTGACCACGGAAGCCGGGCGCTCGATTACCTCGCCGGCGGCGATTTGGCTGATGAGCGCATCGGATAGCAATTGAATGGGCAACGGAACCTCGCAGGCCGCGCATTTTCGCACAGCCCGCGTGTTCCCGGGCGCCGCTTACAGCCCGGAGTCTCCGGGCATGGTCAGAGCCGCTCGCGGTGCGCTGCCGCTCGCGAGCTGCGCCACGCGCGTGCCGGCCGGCGGATTGGCATAGAAATAGTCGTGCACGCCCTGATGGATGGCGGCGGCCAGCTTGGCCTGGTGAGGCTGTGCGCGCAGACGCTGCTCTTCTTGCGGATTGGAGATATAGGCGGTCTCCACCAGCATCGAGGGGATGTCGGGAGATTTGAGCACCATGAACCGCGCCTGCTGCACCAGAGGCTTGCGGACTTCGCCCACGCGATTCAGCTGGCGCAGCACCCGCTCGGCCGCTACCTGGCTTGCGCTCAAAGACGCCGATTGCGAAAGATCCAGCAGCACCGAGGCCAGCACGTCGTCCTTGTCGTCCAGGGAAACCCCGCCGATCAAGTCGGAGGCATTCTCCCGCTCCGCCAGCCAGCGCGAGGCTTCATCGGTGGCGCCGCGCTGGGACAAAATGTACACCGACGATCCGTCGACGCGCCGGTCGCGGATCGAATCCGCATGAACGGAGACGAACAGATCCGCCTGCTGCGCGCGGGCGCGGCGCATCCGGTCGCGCAGCGGCACGAAATAGTCGTCGTTTCGCGTCAGGACGGCTTTCATGCCGGGGTCCGCATTGATCTTGAGCGCAAGCTCTCGGGCGATGGCGAGCACCACGTCTTTCTCCCGCGTGCCGTTCATCCCGATGGCGCCGGGGTCCTCACCGCCATGTCCGGCGTCGATGGCGACCACCAGATCCCGCGCATCGGGAGGCGCGTGCTCCGCCTTGACGGGAGTCTCGACGCTCTGACTCTGCCCGAGGTCGATGACCAATCGATAGCCATAGCGTTTATTGGGCGCCGCCAGGAAGCTCTTGGCTTGGATGGGCCGGGTGAGATCGAGAACGACGCGCAGCTCTCCCGACGTCCGGCGCGCCATGCGCACATGCTTTACCGCACCGGCACCCGTCGATGCGGACCGCACGCCGGGCGCGAGCTTCGCCCCCGAGACGTCGAGCACGAGGCGGTCGGGGTTGCGCAAAACCTGCAGGCTGTGCTGCGCGGAGCCCGACAGGTCGAGCACGACTCGCGTGCTATCCGGACCTGCCCAGAAACGCACCGCCCGCACGTCCACCGCATGAGCCGGCAGGCATAGCACGGCCGCCAGCAGCGTCCCCCAAGCAATCCGCGAGCGAAGAAATTTCATTGCGCATTAAGTTAACGCCAAAGCTGGGTGTTTTTCAAGTTAAATTAGATACATAGGACCGTAAGCTACTGTCGCGTCCCAAGTCCTCGAGCCATTTTGTGCCGAACGGCGAGGCCGCGTTGAGGTGTGACTGGCGGCCGTCGCCCGCATACATCAGAGTCAAATCGATGTCTGCGCCCGGCAGGCTTCCGGCCGCCCGCTCCGGCCATTCCACCAGCAGCAGACAGTTCGGACCCAGCGTATCGCGCAGTCCGAGTTCATCGACCTCACGCAAGGAGCGCAGGCGATAAAGGTCGACATGGACACAGGTCCAAGGGCCCGCGGTATAGCTCTCGACCAGCGTGTACGTGGGGCTGCGCACCAGTCCCGCGACTCCCAGTGCTCGAAGCAAACTGCGCACGCAGGTGGTCTTTCCCGATCCCAGTTCGCCCTTGAGGTACACGACCGCTCCGTGATCCGCGACGCCGGGCAGCGTCCGCGCCAATGCCTGCCCGAGCGTCTCGGTCGCGCCGCTGTCGGGCAGGTCCAAACTCATCGAGATTCCGGGCATGGATATCCATTCGTGAAGCGGGCGGCGGCGTTTTTAGCCATTATACCGGCCACTCTGGCCCACCCAATGAACACTCCGACTCTTCCCGCCGCCCAACTCGACCCGCCTGCGCTCTTGGCCGACCTGCGGCGGTGGAGCCGGGAACTCGGCTTCGCCCGCCTCGGGGTGGCGCACATCGACCTTGCCGCCGATGAGGCGCACTTTCTCGATTGGCTGCGCGACGGCTTTCACGGCGAAATGGGCTACATGTCGCGGCATGGCGTGAAGCGCACCCGGCCGGCCGAACTCCTGCCGGGAACGGTGAGCTGCATCAGCGTGCGGATGGATTACTGGCCGAGGGACGCTGCGGATGCCCATGCCACCCTGGCCGACGCCGGCGTCGCCTATGTGTCCCGTTATGCCCTGGGCCGCGACTATCACAAGCTCATGCGCTCGCGCCTGCAGTCGCTGTGCGACCGGATCAAAGGCGCGGTGGGTCCATTCGGCTACCGGGTCTTCGCGGACAGCGCGCCGGTGCTGGAAAAGGCGCTGGCGCGCAACGCGGGCTTGGGTTGGATCGGCAAACACACCAATCTGATCGATCGCGATGCGGGTTCGTATTTCTTCCTGGGCGAGATTTACCTGGACTTCAAACTGCCCGGCGAACCCGCGGCCACCGCGCACTGCGGCAGCTGCAGCGCCTGCATACCGGCCTGCCCCACCGGTGCCATCGTCGGCCCCTACCGTCTCGATGCGCGCCGCTGCATTTCCTACCTTACGATCGAGCTCGCCGGCTCGATCCCGCTCGAATTTCGCCGCGCCATCGGCAATCGCATCTACGGCTGCGACGACTGCCAGTTGGCGTGCCCCTGGAACAAATTCGCGCGCCCCACCGCGGAACCGGACTTCGCGGTCCGCCACGGGCTGGACCATGCGCAGCTCGCGGACCTGTTCTCTTGGACCGAGGCGCAATTCGTACAAAGAACGCAGGGCAGCGCCATCCATCGGATCGGCTACGAGCGCTGGCTGCGCAACATCGCGGTCGCGCTCGGCAATGCACCCACGTCGCCCGCAGTGCTCCATGCCCTCGAAAGCCGCGAAGCGCATCCCTCGCCGCTGGTGCGCGAGCATGTTCGGTGGGCACTGGCGGAGCACGAATCGGCCCCCGCCGATCAGGACCTCCCTTGAGCCGCCAACCGCCTCACCGCCCTGCGGTTCGCGGCCCCGCCCCACCGCCGACGGGCCGCCGCCCCGCCCCACCGCCGGCGGGCCGCCGCCTCGCCCTCAGGCCAGGCGGCGCAGGCGGCGCTCAGTTGTTGGGCAGCAGACTGCTTCCCGCGGGATTGAAGAAGTGGCGGCCTCGCCGCGATTTGGCGATCTCGGCAAACAGCTGCTGGTAGTCGCGGTCGTTGTTCACGGGGTCGATGGCCGCCGAATTGACGATGAGCAGCGGCGAAGCATCGTAGCTGTGGAAGAATCGGGCGTAAGCCTGCGTGAGCTTGTCGAGATAACCGCGTTCGATGTGCTGCTCGTAGCGGATGCCGCGCTTGGAGATGCGATCCATCAGCACATCGACGGGCGCCTGCAGGTAGACCACGAGGTCGGGTTTCGGAGCATCGATCACCACTCTCTCGTACACCCGCTCGTAAAGCGCATATTCGGCGTCGTCGAGGGTGACGCGCGCGAACAGGCGGTCTTTTTCCAATAGGTAATCGGCCACTCGCACCGCGCCGAACAGGTCTTCCTGCCTGACATCCTCGAGCTGGCGGGAACGCTGGAACAGAAAAAACAGCTGCGTCTGAAACGCCGCCGCCCGCGGATTCTTGTAGAAGCGCTCGAGGAAGGGATTTTGGTCCGCCTGCTCCAGGATCAGCTGGCCGCCGAGCGACTCGCTCAGGCGGCGCGCGAGACTGGTCTTACCGACGCCAATCGGACCTTCGATGACGATGAATCGGTGCGGTATTGCACTCACCATTGAAAACTCGCCTATGTCTCCAAGACTGAAATCCCATCACCGCCGACCCTCAACATCAGATCGGACACTCTTCCATGTCCCGGAATCGCAAGCGCAGGGGCAATATCCGCCAGAGGATACAGGACGAAGTTGCGGCTAGACACTCCGGGATGCGGGAGCGTCAAGCCTGGCTCGTCGATGATTTCGCCCGGCATCCAGACGAGATCCAGGTCGATGATCCGCGGGCCCCAGCGTTCCTGGCGGTTTCGGCCCATCGATCGCTCGATCTTCAGCAAACCACCGAGTAATTCCTGCGCCGTCAGCCGGGTCAACAGGCCTGCCGCTGCGTTGACGAAGTCCGGCTGATCCTGGGGCCCCATGGGCCGCGTCACATACAGGCGCGATCGGAGGAAGACGCGCGTCGCCGGCAATTCGGAAAGATTAACGAAGGCGTCGCGCACCCGCTGTGGCGGATCATTCAAATTGCTGCCGATCGCCACGTACGCCGGGCGCCAGAGCGGGTGCGCCATCTAAGTTCGCGCCGCTCCGCCGCGCCGCCGGCGGCGGCGCCGACGGCCGGGGACGGCGGCACCATCGCCCTCCGCCGCGGGTTCTGCGGGCCGCGCCTGCACCAGCGCCACGCGCTCTTCTTGCGGAAGCACCTGGATGTCGGTCCACCACTTCGCGAGTTCCGGGTCGGCCACGCCGACTTGCGCGCGCAGCAGCAGAAAATCATAGGCGGCGCGAAAGCGCGGGTGTTGCAGGAGACTTAAGGATTTGATGCCGCTGCGGCGGTTGAAGCGCGGCTGCAGCATCAGCAGCTCTCGCATGGGAATGGCGAAGCGCCGCGGGATCGCCACACGCGACTGCTGCGCCCGCAAGACCGTATCGCAGGCCTGCATGAGCTGCGCAAGATCGGGCGCCGGCCCCGCCTGCCGTTCGTTGAGTTCGCGCAACACGGCGCTCCACAGCAACACGGCGAACAAGAAGGTCGGCGTCACCGGCTTGTCCGCGGCAATGCGCTCGTCCGTATTGATCAAGCCACGCTCGAGCATTTCCTGGGCATAGGCGTAGGGCGGCAGGGCGAACGCCGCGGCGGACATCGGGAACAAATGCTCGAAGAGTCCGTATTGCTTCAGCAGCCGATAAGACTTGGCGCCGAAGCCGGACAGGAACAATTTCAAACACTCGTCGAACAACCGCGCCGGCGGCACGCCGTCGAGCAAGTAGGCGAGTTTGACGATCGGCGCCTCGGTATCGGGCTCGATCGAGAAATCGAGTTTCGCGGCGAAGCGCACGGCGCGCAGCATGCGCACCGGATCCTCCCGATAGCGCGTCTCCGGATCGCCGATCAATTTGAGGCGGCTCGCCCGCACGTCGCTCACCCCGTCGACGAAATCCCAAATCGAAAAATCTTCGATGCTGTAATAGAGCCCATTGGCGGCGAAATCGCGCCGCCACACATCTTCTTCGATGGTGCCGTAGATATTGTCGCGCAAGATGCGGCCCGTCTGGTCGAAAGCCCGGTGCTCGGAATCATTGGGCGCGGTGAAATCGCCTCCGCCGCTCGGGGCCGCCGCAGCCGCGCCCTCGCCGTCGGCGTCGGCATCCAAGTCCTCGGCATCCTCGCGTTCGGGCGCCGCGGCCGCGCGAAAAGTCGCCACTTCGATGATCTCGCTGCCGAAGTGCACGTGCGCCAGGCGAAAGCGCCGGCCGATGAGGCGGCAGTTGCGAAACAAGCGCCTCACTTCTTCGGGCAGCGCATTGGTCGCGACGTCGAAGTCTTTCGGCTCGATGCCGAGCAGCAAATCCCGTACCGCCCCTCCGACCAAAAACCCCTGATAGCCCGCCTCTTTGAGGCGGTAGAGGACTTTCAGCGCGTTCGGCGAGATCGCTGCGCGCGAGATCGAATGCTCAGAACGAGGGATGATCAGGGGGGCAAAAGGCGTTGACGATGCGTTCAAAAAGGAGGGTTCCGCTTGAGTCCAAAAAATTGGCCCGTATACTACCAGCCCTCAAAGGTTCTTAGCGCCCGGAACCGCAAAACAACGCTCCCTTCGTCTAGTGGCCCAGGACATCGCCCTCTCACGGCGAGTACACGAGTTCGAATCTCGTAGGGAGCGCCATTATCGCCATATCGCGCCTATAAGCTACGAGTTCGCTCGTAGGGAGCGCCACACAATCAATGGGTTAGGGACCGAAAAGTCCCTCATCAGCGCGCCGCCGGATCGAGCTGCCGCGTTGCGGCTTCGTCCGCATTCGCTCGCTTGAAGTCTTTTTTCGCGGCATAGGCCGCGCCTCTGAACCGATAGGCGAGCGGATCTTTGGGATTGAGCGCGATGGCCGCGGTGAGATCGACGATGGCTGCGTCCGGTTCGTGGCGGCTCAACCGCGCAAAGCCCCGTCCGCGGAATGCTTCGGCGTCCCTGGGATTGAATTCGATGGCTTGATCGTAGTCGTCGATGGCGCCTTGGCCGTCGCCGCCTTCCTGCCGAAAGAAGGCGCGCTGCCGGTAGGCCTCCGCCGCTTCGGGCTTGATTCTGATCGCCTGGGTGAAATCGGCGATGGCGGGTTCGCGCTCATGCTTGGCGCCGCGCGCCTGCCCGCGGTTCAAGTAGGCGGCGAACTGATTGGCATCGAGCGCGATGGCACGGGTGAAATCGCCGATCGCCGAGTCCCAATCCGACTTTCCCAGATAAGCCACTCCGCGGTTCACGTACGCGGAGGTCATCTTCGCGTCGAGGCGGATGGCCTGGCTGAAGTCGGCGATCGCGAGTTCGCGGTTCCCTTCGGCGAGATAGCTGTCTCCCCTCGCCTTCAGTGCCTGCGCGTCCATGGGATTGAGCTCGATGGCCCTGCCAAATTCTGCAATCGCACGTTCCGCCTCGCCCGCCGCCTGCAGGCTGAGCCCCAGATCCTGATGAGCGCCGGCCATGCCGGGATCCAGGCGCACCGCCTCCGCCGCATCGGCGGCCGCTCTGACGCTGTCGCCCGTGACCCGATAGGCGAAGCCGCGGTCTCGGAAGGCCATGGCGTTCGTCGGATTCAGTTCGATCGCCCTGGTGTAATCGGCGATTGCACGATCTTGATCGCCGCTGCGTGCGTGCAGTGCGCCGCGGCTCACGTAGATGGCGGAATCCTTGGGATTGAGTTCAGCCGCCCGGCCGAGGTCCGCGATGGCTCGATCATTATCGCCGCGCGAAATGAACAGCGAAGCGCGGTTGATATAAGCCGATGCCAACTTTGGATCCTGGATGACCGCTTCATTGTAGTCAGCGAGGGCATGGACCTCGTCGCCTTTTCTGAAATAAATGAGACCGCGGTTGAGATACGTTTTCGCCTGCACGCTGTGCATATCGGCGTGCTTCAGGGCGCTCGTGTAGTCGGCGATGGCGCGATCGAGTTCGCCCTTCTGCTGATAATAAAATCCGCGGTTACGCGAGGCGATCGCGCGATTCTCGTCTTCCTCGCGCTTGTCCTCGATGATATGCGTGCAGGCGACGATGGCTATCTCAACCCTGCCCGAGCTGCAGCGGATTCCGTCGCCGCCGTTGCCTCCTGAGTGGTTCGCGCCCTGCGCGGCGGCCGGCTGCGCCGCGCCGGTCAGCGCGATGACGGTGACGGAGGCGATGGCGATGGCGATGGCGATGCCGGCAAATGCGGTTGCAATGGGTTGCACGCCTCATTATCAACTAATTGCGCACCGCACGAAACGCGCGGCGCACGAAACCCGCGGCGCACGAAGAACGATGCCGCATTTCCCAACGTCGCCGATCGCAGACGTCGCTGCCTGTCAACGCGCGCACGCATGACCCGTTGGTGTTGGCAACAGGGACGCGAGACGCGCTGTCGAGCGCCGGAAAGCGTCCGGGGTTTTTATTGTTAACTTCGAGGAGAGAACATGGTGCTGCACTCATTTCGGCTCGTGGCGCTGGGCGGCGCTGCAGCGCTGCTCGCCGCCTGCGGCGGCTCCGGCGGAAGTTCCATGAGCACGCCGACGGCTGCCGCCGCGCAAACAGGCAGTGTGTCGATGATGATGAGCGATGCGTCCACGGAAGACTGGGCGACCATCGGCGTCAAAGTACTGTCCATTGCGCTGGTGCCGCAGGACGGCGGCGATCCCGTCACCGTGTACACGGCTCCGGCGGCCGTGCCGACGATCAATCTGGCGCAACTCGATCAAATCGCCGAAATTCTCGGCAACCTTAGCGTGCCGGCCGGCACGTACACCGCCGCAGTTCTCACCTTGAGCGCCAACCCCGGCGACCTCCTATTGACGGTGGCGGCAGACCCGGAAGCGGGCTTCATAGCGGCGCCCGGCTCGACGATTCCTGCCGATCAAATTCAAATTCAGCATGCCAAGGGAACTGCGCCCAATCTGAACGTGCCCGTCGAGGTCGCTTTCGTTTCGCCGCTGGTGGTGTCCGCCGGACAGAGCAATGCGCTGGATTTGGAGTTCGATCTGGCGCATCCGGCTTTCCTGGTTGGTCACGTGCCGCCGGGTGCGGGAAAAATCCTTTGGGCGGTCAACTTCAACGGACCCGTTCGTCAGCACCCGCTCCCTGACCTTAAGCGCCTGGTGCTCCGCCACTTGTACGGCAACGTCACTTCGATCGCGTCCGACAACACCGCGATCACGGTCACCAAGGAATTCCCGACGGAACCCGCGGCGAATCCGCAAACGGCGGTCGCGACGAACCAGTCCCTGCAAATTCTCGCCGATTCCGCCAATGGCACGATCCTCTACAACGTGGATGCAAAGACGCGCACCGTCATCAAGGATTTCTCCTCCGAAGCATCGCTCGCCGGCAAGTCGGTGCGCATCGCCGCGCGCTATCAGGAAAACGGCACTCTGGTGGCGACCCGCATTTGGGCAAGCGCCCAATTCAACAGCGTCTGGCTGAGTCCCGAGGGTCATGTGCTGCACGTCGATACGGCGAACGACGTCGTGACCGTCGCGAGCGAGTCCGGCGGCGGCGTGGATCTGATCGTCGACGCCAACACACAGTTCTTCTTCCGCCAGCCGCAGGATGCCGCCGCCGACTCGGCGCCGATTGCCACGGGCACGGGATTCATCGCAAGCCACGATCTGGTTCGCGGTTTCAAGGTGCATGCCAGCGTCGTCGATCCGCTGGCGACTCCGCTGGTCGCGCAGAGCATCGACATCGAAACGGCCGCCTATGAGGGCAGGATTTCGGCGTCCGACACCGCCGGCTTCACGCTCACACGCCTCTTCAGAATGGCCAAGGACGATTACATTTACACGCTCAAGTACATATCGCAGGCGACCGCCAATGGAACCGATGACGGCGGCGCGGCCATCGACGGATACAAGTGGTGGAACTTCGCCTACCCGACGCTGCTGATGAGCGGAACCGGGGCCATCGGCGATTTCGTCTCCGCCACTGACGGCAGCGTCGACTTCAGAGGCTCCGTGGGAACTGTGCCGTCGCGCGGCACCAGCTTCGCGGTGTGGAACGATCCCGCCAATCCGAATGGTTGGTCCGCCGACGCCACCATTCTCAGGCCCTCGATTCTGCCGCTTGGATTCGTCGCGACAGGATTGATGAACAATGAATTCACGATGACGGTCATCGGCGGCGCGAGCGCGGCAACGGTGGCGGTGGGCACGGCGCCGGGTTCCGCCACCCTGGTGTATCAGGTGGATTGCACCGACGGTGTCGTGACGGTAAGTGCCGTCGACATCACGAGCAGCAGCGGCCTTGCCAGTCTCGCCGCGGGGCTCGCCGCCGGCGCGGCCGTCAAGGTGTACGGCGTGCCCCAGGCGGACGGCACGCTCAAAGCCTATGTGCTGACGTATTTTACCGGGCAGGCGCCGGCGCAGTAGCGTCGGGTACGGCGAGGGACGGCGCTTGTACGCCGATCCCGTAGCGATAGACGTTCTGGCCACCGCGGTAGCCGGTCACGACCAGCGCCGCGGTGGCCGCCAACAGTACGGTCAGGAACAGCCGGCTCGGCCTCGAATCCTGGGCAGTACCCGCGCCCCGCCAGACCGCCAGCAGCAACAGCGCCAGAGTGGTGAAGAGCGCCCATTTCACATGCAGTGAAATCGCCTGGCGCGCGGCGGCGCCCACCTGCAGGCCGATGACGGCAGCCAATCCGGTGGCGAGCGCCGGCAGAGCGGCCGCGGCGCCCAGGCACAGGTTCCACGTGCCCACCGTCGCGAGAATCGCGGCCTGGCGCTCATGCCGCCAGACGCGCGCCGCCGGCAGGAGAAGAGCCGCGCAGGTCACGAGCGCCAGCGGAAAGTGCACCACGATCGGGTGCCATCCCGGAACTATTCCCACAATTTCCACGGTGCCGCGCCGCTTTCCCACAGCGCGTTGAGTTGCTGCTTGTCGCGCAAAGTGTCCATCGGTTGCCAGAAGCCGCGGTGCACCCATGCCGCCAACTGCCCGTCCGCGGCCAGGCTCTCGAGCGGTTCCTTTTCCCATATGGTGTCATGGCCCTCGATCAATTCGAGCACGCTGGGCTCCAGGATGAAAAACCCGCCGTTGATGAGGCCGCCCTCGGCGGTCGGTTTTTCCTCGAAGGAGACGACCTGGGCTCCCTGGGTCACGATGCGGCCGAAACGCGCCGACGGCCTTACGCAGGCCACGGTGGCCTTGCGGCCGTGATCGGCATGGAAGGCCAGTTCTGCGGCGACATCGATGTTGGCCAGGCCGTCTCCATAGGTCATGCAAAACGGCTCGCCAGCATTCAGGTATTTGCGGACCTGCAAAAGCCGGCCGCCCGTCATGCTGTCCTCGCCGGTATCGACCAGGGTCACTTTCCACGGTTCGCTGCGGCAATCGTGGTACTCGACTTCATTAGCCATCATGTCGAACGTGACGTCCGCCTGATGCAGGAAATAATTCGCAAAATATTCCTTGATGACGTATCCCTTGTAGCCCAGGCACACGATGAACTCCCTGACGCCGAATGATGCATACAGCTTCATGATGTGCCAGAGAATGGGTTGTGCGCCGATCTCGACCATGGGCTTCGGGCGCGTGCTCGACTCTTCCGCGATACGCGTGCCCATGCCGCCGGCAAGTATCACGCACTTCATGGCGGCTGATTCATCAAGTCGCGGTACCTCGCAATCTGCACCTCGGAAAATGCCACCATGTTCTCCCCCGCCGAATAGGCCGAATACCAGTCTGCAGTCCACGACAGCGAACTTGCGATGTCGAGCCGCGGGCGCCAGCCGAATGCCCTCCGCGCCAACGCCGACGACAACGCGAGGGCCTGCGCCTCCGGCGGCTGCGGCTGCGAGTCCCGCAGCCAGCGAGGCCTGCCGCCAAAACGCGACGCGAAGGCATCCACCACTTCGCGCACCGTGCAGAAGGATGCCGGGTCCGGCCCGAAATTGACAGCACGCGGAGTCTCCCGCGGAGCTTCCACCAGGCCTTGCGCCAAGGCCAGATAGCCCGACAAGGGTTCGAGCACGTGCTGCCAAGGTCGAACCGCATCCGGGTAGCGCAAGTTGACCGGGTGACCGAGTTCGATGGCCCGCATGCAGTCGGGGATCAGCCGGTCCTGCGACCAGTCCCCGCCGCCGATGACATTGCCCGCCCGAACCGTCGCGACGGGCGGGCCGGCGGCAAAGAAGCTGCGGCGAAGACTCGAGGTCAGAAGTTCAGCGCAGGCCTTGCTGCTGCTGTAGGGATCTTCGCCGCCGAGCCGGTCGCCTTCGCCGAAGGCGCGGCCTTCGCCGTGGTTTTCATAAACCTTGTCGCTGGTCACCACAATGACGCATTGCAGATGCGGCAGCGATCGGCAGGCCTGCAGCAAGGCGGCGGTGCCCATGACGTTGGTGGCGAAGGTGCCCAGAGGATCTCGGTACGATTCTGGCACCAAGGCCTGAGCCGCCATGTGGATGACTATGTTCGGATCTGCGCGCGCCGCTTCCTCGAGCAGGCGTTCGGGATCGCGGATATCGGCCATGACGGAGCGCGACGCTCCGCGGGCCTGGCGCGGCCCTCCGCCGAGCGCCGCCGCTCCGACGATGTCCCAGAGATTCGGTTGGCCGGCCGGCGGCAAGGCGTATCCCCACACCTCGGCGCCGAGCGCGTTCAGCCATAAGCTCATCCATGCGCCCTTGAACCCGGTATGCCCGGTGAGGAGTACCCGGCGGCCGCGCCAGAACGCCGCGTCGGGGGCACGGCTTTGCGCCGAAGCGCCGTTAGCGGTCATCCGATGCCCTCCCGAGTCCCATGGCTGCGGCGAGCCGCGTCTGAAAATTCAACCATCTGCGAATGCGGCTGACGGTCAGAAACACGTCATGATAGCGGGCCAGGCCTTGGGTGGCGTAGCAGATCTTGAGCGCATCGCACACAACGGCCACGGGCACCTTGTACTGCCGCGCGCGTGCCGCAAAAGGATCTCGCACCCGCACCGCGAAACTGGCGTCGTGGGTGAGCAGCCATGTCGCCATTCTCTCCATGATGAATACTTTCATCTCCACGCCGGCGCCGCCGCGGTAGCGCGTAGGCGCGCGCAAAGCATCGCCCAAGGGGTCCGACGCCGTCTCCGCGATCGCGAACATTTTCTCGTTGATGCCGAGCCACGCTCTCCAGAAGCGCGGCTTGGCGATGACATAATTGGAAAACACCGTGTTTCTCGAATCCGACACCAGCGAGTCCAAGTCGCTCGGCAGGCCGAGCCGCTCGAACAAGCGCTTCGCGACACTCTTGAGCCCCGGATGCTCGGCATCGCCGTGCTCGAAGACATTGAGATAGTAGGCGCTGTTGTGAATGCTCGGACTCAGCAGAACGACTTCGGTTCCGCCGTCCAGCGCGGCGATGAACTCGCGCACCGCCGCCGAAGTCAGGCCGGTCTTCTGCGTGAACCTCGGCGACAGGAACCCGTAGAAAGCGTTTTCGTCCAGCGTTTCGCCCAGCAGGTATTTGCGGATCGGCCAATATTCGAACCAGTCCGGCCGCTCATTCGAGGCATTGTCCAGGACGTCGAACCCGGAATCGCGCTCATCTTCGAGGCCGTAGTGAATCTGGTAGATATGCATGGCATGCATGGGCCGAAGGATACCGGCTTCCCAGTCCCGACGCATTCAATCCGGCCGAGCCTCCGCGGCGAGTTCAGCCAGCAGATCCAGGTACCGCGTCCGATAGACGCTCATGGAGTAGCGGGACTCGACGTGGGCGCGCCCGCTCGCACCGAAGCGCCGGCGCAAGTCCGGCGATTCGATCAGCAACTGAAGGTTCCGCTCCCACTCCTCGTCGCTGCGCGCGTGAAAGCCGTTGACGCCGTCGATCACCGCCTCGGTGTTGGCGCCGATCGGCGATGCCACGCAGGGCAGCGCAGCCGCCATGTATTGCAGCAATTTGAAGGCGCATTTGCCGCGGGACCATTCGTCGTCGGTCAGCGGCATGACGCCGATGTGCGCGGCGGCGAGCGACTCGGCTTCGGTCGCCGAACTCCATGCGATTTTTTCGACGTTGATTTCCGGCCAGTCCGGGAATCGGGAGCAGATGATGCGCATCTTGAGGGCCGGATGGCGGCCGGTAAGACGCGCCAGCGCCGGCCGAATCATCTCGAGGTAGACCAGATTCTCGGGACTGCCGATCCAAACGATGGTGGGCGCATCCCGGTCCGTCGCCCTCGACGGTACGTAGGCTCCGGTGTCGATCGATGTTGGAAGTATGGCCACGGCGCGCGCGGAAGCCCGCGCCACCCCCGCCAGGACTTCATTGCCGGCCGCGACCAGGTCCACCCATCGGCATGTCGCGGCGAACTTTCTTCTGCGCCAGGGCGAGTCGTCCGCCGGCTCGCCGAGCCGGCGCGGCTTGCGCACATAGATGGCATCATCGACGTCGAATATGCGCCGGCGGCCGAAGGCGGCGAATAGACGCGCTTCCGGCGAACTCAATTTGATTTGATGCAGCACCACGACGTCGGCCGCGCGCAGCAGCGAGCGCCGCTCCCAGGTTCGAAGTCCGTAGCGGCCGCTGGGAAAGCGCTCGGGCCGCACCTGCCAACCGGCCGCTTCCAGCGGCTCCACCAGAGTGCGCATGCGATGCCGGAACGAAGGTTGCTCCAAATCGTAGCCCAGCAATACGGCGGTGGGCACGTGTCCTACTCCCGCACCGCGCCGTGCCCGAGCTCGATGAGCGCATCGAGCGCGTTCACCGCGAGCGCCACGCCGTCGGCCAGCCCCAGACGCGAGGCGCGTCCCGCAAGGGCCGTGCGCAGCGATTCATCCTGGAGCAGCCGGCGGACCGCGTGCACGATGCTCGAGGCGTCGAGACGCGCGCCCTCCGTCACTCCGGCCGCGATGCATCGGCGGATGCGCTCGATCTGATCCTGTGCGATGGCAACCGCAATGCTGGCGTTGCCGCAGGCAATCGCCTGCACCAGCGTCGACCCGCCGTTGGCAACGACCAGGCGCGCCGCCCGCATCAGCTCCGTCAAATCAGCCTGCGGCAGCGGTCCGAGCGCGTGCCAATTCGATCCGCCGCTTGCAGTGCGGGCAACCCGATCGGCGGCTGCGCGGGCCTCGAGGGGGCCCACATACACCGTCGCGACGCCGCCCTGCGCCAGCGCGAGTCCGGCCGCTTCGAATCGGCTCGCCGAATCCTCCGCGCCCGGGTGTCCGGTGCCGCCCCCGGGCACCATCAATACGAACGTGCCGCTCGCGCAGCCGGCGCGCGACAAAATCGCGGCGCGCCGCCGCGCATCGGGGCGAGGCAGGATGACGTCCAGGTAGCGCACCATCGGCCGGCCGAAGATCTTGAGTTTGAGCCGCTCGAAGAATCCCAGCCGGCCCGCGAGAAACTCCGGGTAGGCGATCCAATGTTCGTCGATCAATCGCATCCATCGCGGTCGAAACGCCTTGCGCCTCTGGCGCCGGCGCGCGCTGATATAGACCACGCGCGCGCCGAAGCGGCGTGCGGTCCGCAGCTGCGAGGTGCGTCCGGCATTGTCGAACACCACCGCGTCGGGCCGAAGCTTCTCGATCAACTCGTTCACGGACGCGGAATGAAACGTCGGCGACGAGGGCAGCAGAGTCGTCGTGAAAGGCGCATCCAGCGCATAGGGCGCTTCCCGGCTCAGTACGAAATGGATGGCAGCATCCGGCCTTCGCGCCGCGAAGCCGCAGGCGATCGCCAAGGATCGGGCGTACTCGCCCATGCCATAGATGCCGGAAACCGGGATGAACAAGATGCGCGGGCCGGCGCCGGCGGGGCTGGAATTCATGCCGGGATCAGCCAAAGGCGGTGAACCAGCGATCCAGCACCAGGAGAGACCAGGCGCGGCGGAACTCGCTGCCGACCGCTCGTCCCAGCACGCCGCGGTCCCTGAGGCGGCGCACCGCATCGCGCAGCACCTGCGGATGGCGGCGCAGCCAGCGATGAACCGGCAAGCCGAAGCCGGATTTCGGCTGATTCAAATGGCCCGGCGGCAGGCGCGGCTCCATCAGCCGCCTCACCAATAATTTACCGCGCCGGCGCCGCTGATCGACCAGCACATCGGGGTCGACGCTCAGCATGAATTCGACCAGGCGGTGATCCAGCAGCGGCGGGCGCACCTCGAGCGAATGCGCCATGCTGGTGCGATCGACCTTGGTCAACAGGCCCTCGGCCAGGTCCGTATTCAAATCCAGCCAACGCAACAGCGCGAGCGGCGATAGATCCTCGCGCCAAAAGCGGCGATAGAACCACAGATAGTCGTAGCCGGACTCGCGCCAGTCGGCGGCCAGCAGCGAATCGATCTGCTGCGCCGTCATGCCTCCGAAGGCTGCCGCGTATGCCGGCAGGCCGACATAGGCGCGGCGCTGGGCCGATGAGGCCAGGCGCGACAGGGGCGGCAAATAGCGGGCGAGAGACCTGTTCAAGAAGTTCGAGCGCCCGCCGATGCTCGACCAGTACCGCGGGTAGCCGCAGAATATTTCGTCGCCGCCTTCGCCGCTCAAGGCGACGGTCACTTCGCGCCGGGCGAATTGCGCAATCAGATAATTGGACCAGGCCGCGCTGTCGGCAAAGGGTTCATCGAACAGCGCGGGCATCCTGTCGAGGGCTTCCTCGAAATCGGCCATGGGCGCCGTCATCTCCAGATGCACGGTGTGCAAGTGCCCGGCGGCGCGGCGTGCCGCATCCGTCTCGGAGCGTGCGCCCGAGTCGAATCCCAAGGTGAACGTGCGCGGCGCATTCAGATAAAAAGCGGTGAGCGCCGAGTCGATGCCGCCGCTCAGGAAGACTCCGACCGGCACATCCGACAAGGTGTGCGCCGGCACGACCTCGCGCAGCAAGCCATCGAGCTCGTGCAGGGCGTCATCGGCGCTGCGCCGCACGACCGTGGCCGGCGGATGCCAGTAGCGCTCGATGCTGACTCTGCCCGCCGTCCAGGTCAGCGTGTGTCCGGCGGGTAATTTCTCGATCCCGCCGTAAATGGTCTTCGGCGCCGGAATGTATCCGTGGAACAGATAGTCCCGCACCGAGCTGCGGTCGATCTGGGGTTGGCCCAGCACGAGCAAGGCCTTGAGTTCCGAGGCGAACGCGATGCCGTCGGGGAGGAGCTGGTAGTACAGCGGCTTGATCCCGAGCCGGTCGCGCGCCAGCAATAAACGCCGCTCGTGCGTGTCCCAACAAGCGAACGCAAACATTCCCACCAGCCGGTCGAGGCATGCGGCGCCTTGCGCCGCCAGGAGATGCACGAGAACTTCCGTGTCTCCGCTCGAATGCCACGGGCCCGGAAGCTGCGCGCGCAATTCCCGGTGGTTATAAATCTCGCCGTTATAGGTGAGCACCTGCGAGCCGAAGGACATGGGCTGATGAGCCTCCTCGGACAAGTCGAGTATGGCCAGCCGGCGGTGGGCCAGCGCGACGCCCGGCTCGCCCCACGCCCCCTCCCCGTCCGGGCCGCGATGGCGCAGGCGCTGCGCCATGCCGCGGGCAGTCTCGACGCTCGCCCGCGAACCCACGATTCCGGCTATTCCACACATGGCCGGCAGTCTAGCGCGGCCGCGTGACGATGTACCGCTAGCCATCGGGCAAAGGTTCGTTTAGGGTGCGTCCTGGAGCTGCAATGACATGGCGACACCCGCTGATCAACGACTGTTGGAACTGTTGGATAAATGGCTGAAGAGCCTCCAGCTGCATGCGGAATACTCCTCTCTCGACGACGACAGCTATTGGAAAATTCAACCCTGGGTCGAGCACCAGAGACCGAGCCGTTGGATCATCGATCTGGCGATTCAAAAAACCCTGGCGCTTCGAAGCCATATCGAAGAGCGCATGAAGGCGGGCGATGCGCAATTCTCGGATTCCCTGGAACTGATGACCTTTCTCGCCAATCTCGTCGGATCCGAACACATCGAGCGATTCATCCCGGTGGCCGCCGCCGAGAACGAACGGCGCTTGGCGCCCGAACCGCCGGAGCCGCCCGAACTGCCGGAGCCGCCCGAACTGCCGGAGCCGACGGGCGCGCAAGAACCCGGCGCACAACCGCACGCCGATGCGCTCGGCGGAACGCGGGAGATGCCTGTATTTCTCGCCGGCCGACGGGCACCTCCGCCCGCGGGCACGAGTCAGGTGGCGCGCTCCGAACGCAGGTCATCCGCGGCCGCGAGGCAGCCGGCGCGAACCGGCACCGCGCCGAAAGCCGCGCTAAAATCCGGCCGCGACACGCCGACGGATGCCGCGCGCGCCCAGGTCATCGCCGACGCCGCCCGGTTGGTTCAGTGGGGACGAAGGTGGTTCGAGTTGCCGGAACTCATCGCACGCATGGCGGACAGGCCGTCGCTGCCCGAGGTTCGGCGTATACTGAAAGAGGACAAATCGGCCATCGATGAGAAAGCCAAGAACCCTTGAGCGCTGCGCCGTCCGCGCTTCAAAAATATTTGAACCTCTTTCGCAGATGAACGCTCCAAGGCGCCCATGATCACGACAAAAAATCTATCGAAGCGCTACGGCGACAAACTGGCCGTGGACGACCTGACCTTCACCGTCGCCCCCGGCGAGGTGCTCGGATTTTTGGGCGCCAATGGTGCGGGCAAATCCACCACCATGCGCATGATCGCCGGCTTCATCTCGCCCTCGGCCGGGCAGGTCACGGTCTGCGGACATGACATCGAGCGCGAGCCCGTGGCGGCCAAGTCGTGCATGGGGTATCTCCCGGAAGGCGCTCCGAGCTACGGCGAGATGACGGTCGCCGAGTTTCTGGACTTCGTCGCCGACGTGCGCGGGCTGACGGGTGAGCGCCGGCGCCAGCGGCGCGCGGTGGTGGTCGACCGGTTGAGCTTGGGATCGGTGATCCACCAGGTCGTCGAGACCCTGTCGAAGGGTTTCCGCCGCCGGGTCGGACTGGCCCAGGCGCTGATCCACGACCCCCAGGTCCTGATCCTGGACGAGCCGACCGACGGCCTCGATCCGAACCAAAAGCACGAAGTGCGCCGCCTGATCAATGAACTCAGCAAGGACAAGCTGGTCGTCGTTTCCACTCACATCCTGGAGGAAGTCCACGAAGTGTGTACGCGAGCCATCATCATCGCCGACGGCCGCATCGTTGCCGACGAGTCGCCGAGCGCTCTCGAAGCCCGCTCCCGTTATCACCATGCCGTCAGCCTGCGGTTCGACAAGCCCGAGGAACTCGAGGCCGCGCGGCGCGAAATCGCCCTGCTGCCGGAGGTGGCGGAGGTCGAGTCCGATGCGCGCAACTTGAGGCTGACGGCGGTTCCGAAGCCCGGCGCCGATACCCTGACGGCGGTGAGCGCGATCATCGCCAAGCATCGCTGGGACGTACCCGAGCTGCACCTGGAATCGGGGCGTCTCGACGAAGTGTTCCGCTCGTTGACCCAGCCGCCCGGCATCGGCATATCGGACGCCACGCAAGGAGCCGCCGCGTGAACAAAGTCCTGGTGGTTTTCCGGCGCGAGCTGCGCAGCTACTTCGCCACTCCGTTGGCGTACGTATTCATCGTGATTTTTCTGGTGCTGGCGGCGGTGTTCACCTTTCAGGCCGGCGGCTTCTTCGAACGCGGCCAGGCGGACCTGCAGCCGTTCTTTCGCTGGCATCCCTGGCTGTACCTGGTGCTGATACCCGCCATTTCCATGCGGCTGTGGGCCGAGGAGCGCAACAGCGGCAGCATCGAGCTGCTCATGACGCTGCCCATCACCTTGTGGCAGGCGGTCGCCGGAAAATTCCTGGCCGCCTGGTGCTTTGCCGGGATCGCACTGCTGCTGACGTTCCCGATATGGATCACGGTGAACTACCTGGGCCATCCCGACAACGGTGCAATCGTCGCCGCCTATCTCGGCAGCTTCCTGATGGCAGGCGGCTTCCTGTCCATCGGCATGTGCCTGTCGGCCGCCACCCGCAATCAGGTGGTCGCGTTCATCACCGCGGCGCTGGTCGGATTCGTGTTTCTGCTGGCGGGATTTCCGCTGGTTCTCGACTTCGTGCGCGGCATCCTGCCGCTGAGCATCGTCGATGCGATCGCCTCATTGAGTTTTTTCACGCACTTCGAAGCCATTTCCAAGGGCGTCATCGATCTGCGCGATCTGGTTTATTTCGGCGCGTTGATGGGTTTCTGGTTGGCCGCGACGGCCTTGGTACTCGACATGAAAAAGGCGGAATAGGTGAACGGTAGTCGCTGGCGGAGGACGGGTTTGGGGGCCGGAGGCTTGATTGCGCTCGCGGTGTTGTTCCTGGGTGTCATCATGCTGTCGAACGTGGGCCTTCGCGGCATGCGGATCGATCTCACGCAGAACCGGCTGTACACATTGAGTCCCGGCACCAAGCAGGTGATCGCCGAACTGAAGGAGCCCATCAACCTGTATTTCTATTTCTCGCGCGAATCCGCCGCGAAACAGGCACCGCTGCTCATGCCGTACGCTGCCCGGGTGCGCGAATTCCTCGAAGAATTGTCGGCCCGCTCCGGCGGCAAGATCCGCCTCACCGTCGTCGATCCGCAGCCCTTCTCGGACGAGGAGGACCGCGCCGCGGAATTCGGCATGCAATCCCTGCAGGCAGGCGGCGGCGATGCGCTGTATTTCGGATTGGCCGGCACGAATTCCACGGACGGACGCTCGGCGATACCAAATTTCCAGGCCGATCGTGAAGAGTTTCTGGAGTATGACGTGGCGAAGCTCATCAACGAGCTCGGCACGCCCAAGAAGCCCGTCATCGGGCTCATCAGTTCGCTGGGCCTGCAGGGGCAGTTCAATCCGATGACCGGTCAAATGGGCGAGCCCTGGCCGGTGCTCACTCAGCTGCAGGAATTGTTCACCATCCGATCTCTGACCGCGGATGTCGATCACATCGACAAGGATGTCGACGTGCTGATGCTGGTCCACCCGAAGCAATGGCCGCAGAAGACCTTGTACGCCATCGACCAATTCGTGATGCGCGGGGGCCGGATCCTGCTGTTCGTCGATCCGAATGCCGGCGGGGACACGTCCGGGCAGGATCCGTCGAACCCGCTCGCCGGGGCCATGGCCGATCATTCGTCCAATCTCGCGCCGCTGCTGGCGTCCTGGGGCATCGATTACGATGCCGCCAACGTCGTCGGCGACCTCGAACGAGGACTCGAAGTGCGCACCAGCATGCAGTCGCCGCCGATACGCCACATCGGCATCCTGGGGTTGGGGCACGCCGACATGAATCAAAAGGATGTGGTGTCGGCGACTCTCGAGAAAATCAATCTCGCGACCGCCGGTGCGCTCTCGCCGCGGGCGGGCGCCAAGACCGCCTTCGAACCGCTGCTGCAGAGTTCGGCGAGCGCCGCGCTCATCCCCGCACAGAGGTTCAACGCCCTCACCGATCCCTCGACCTTAAGGGACGGCTTCAAACCGACGGGCGTGCGCTACACCCTGGCGGCGCGCATCACCGGGCCGGTCGAATCCGCATTTCCCCAGGGAGTTCCCGCGGACTCGAAACCCGCTTCCGGTCCTCCCAGCGCCCATCTGGCCAAATCGACCGCGCCCGCCAACATCGTGGTGATCGCCGATACCGATCTGCTCATGGACTATATGTGGGTGCAAATGCACGAGGTGCTCGGCCAGCGCGTTGCGCAGGCTTTCGCCAACAATGCGGATCTGGTGGCCAACGTTCTCGATAACCTCAGCGGCAGCAGCGCCCTGATCAGCGTGCGCGGCCGTGCGTCCTTCTCCCGGCCGTTCGAGCGCGTCGAGGCGCTGCGGCATCAGGCGGACGATCGTCTGCGAAGCAAGGCGCTGGAGCTTCAAGCCGAGCTGCAGCAGACGGAGACCAAGCTGACCGAACTGCAGAACAAACGCAACGACCAGTCCTCGCTCGTGCTCTCCGCGGAGCAGGAGGCGGAGCTCAAGCGGTTCGTGGCGGAGAAGTCTCGCGTGCGAAAGGAATTGCGCGAAACCCAGCGGGGACTCGACGTCGACATCAACCGGCTCAATTCCTGGCTGAAGATCATCAACATCGGCATCGCGCCGCTGCTGGTGGCCGTGGCGGGCGTGATCATTCTGTCCACGCGCCGGCGGCGCAAGAATGCCGCGGCGGGCGCCGCATGAGCAGGCAAGGATTAACGGGCCTCATCGTCGCCGCGGTGCTCGCTCTCTCGGCCGCGCTCTACCTGAGCGCGCAGCGCAATGTGCATCAAGAGACGCGCTCCGGAGCGCTGCTGCCCTCGCTCGCGGGCGAACTGAATTCGGTCACGGCCTTGACGGTGCGCCGGGCCGGCACGACGCCCGTGGTGATCATCCACCAGAAGGACGGCCGCTGGACGGTGGCCGAGCGCGACGACTATCCGGCCGACGTGTCGAAGCTGCGCAAATTGCTGCTGGCATTGAGCGACGCCAAGATCGTCGAGCAGAAGACCTCGGACCCGGCGAAATTCCCGATCATCGGCGTCGAGGATCCCGTTTCGGCAACGGCGACAGGCGCGGAAATCAGCGTCACCGCGAAGGACGGCAAACATGCGGTGATCGTCGGCAAGTCCTCCGGCAACGGCATCTTCGCGCGGCGGTCCGGAGAGAACACCAGCTACATCGTCGAACCCGTCATTTCTTTCGAAGCCGAACCGCGTTACTGGATCGACCCGCACCTTCTCGACGTTGCGGCAGCCGGCATCCAGAGCATCGAGTTCAAACCGGCAACCGGGCCTGGGTATACCGTCCATCGGCCCGCCGCGGGCGGCAATTTCGTGCTCGATGGAGTTCCGTCCGGGCGCAAAGCGGCCGAGCCGGCTTCGCTCGCTCCGTCGCAGACCACCTATAGCGGACTGACGGCCGACGATGTACTGCCGGTGGGCAACGTCGACTTCAACCAGGCGATCGTCGTCACCGTCACCCTGGCGGACGGCAATGTGATCACGGTGACGGGCGCGTCGAGCGGCGACAAACGCTGGGTGCAGTTGAAATCCACCAAGGACGCCGCCCTCAATGCACGCGCCGCCGGGCGCGCATTCGAGATCAGCAGCTACCGCTACGATGCGATCTTCCGGCCTCTGGAACAGTTGCTCGTGCCCAAGGAGGCGCCCCCGGCCAAGAAGCCCGCGGCTGGTGCCGCGTCGTCGAAGCCGGTTCCCTCACCGGCACCGTGACGGCCGGCACGAGCGCGGGTTTCGGCCGCCGCGCAGCGGCGCTGCTGTACGACAGCCTGCTGCTCGCCGCCTTGCTCATGGTGTTCACGGGCGGCGCCTTGTTCTTCACTCATGGCGCGGCGGTGCTGAACGAGACGGCCGGCGCCTGGGTGTACCTGTATCGGGCCGGCTTGATCGGTGTGATCGCAGGCTACTACGTGCTCAACTGGACCCGCAGCGGCCAAACCTTGGGGATGCGCGCCTGGCATTTGCGCGTGGTCACCGGGTCCGGCAGACCGCTGCCGTTCAAGGCCGCCGTGCTGCGCTTCCTGTTCGGAATCGTCGCCTGGGCGCCGGCGGGCCTCGGCGTTCTATGGCTGTACGCCGATCCCGAGCACCTGGCCCTTCACGACCGCTGGTCCAATACGCGGGTGGTCCATTTGGAGCGGGGCCGCGCGGCGAAGGGTTAGGGCGGGCGCGGCGCGCTCGAGTGCGGCGAGGAACTAGCGCGTTCTCGAGATGGCGACGAAAGTGCACAGGCCGATCGCGGCGGTCGGCAGCCAGCCGACCAGCGCCGGATTCAGGCCGAACAGCTGGCCGCCGTTTTCGATGGTGCGCGTGATCAGGAAGAACACGACGCCCAGCATCACGCCGATCACCGTGCGCGTGCCGGCGCCGGTGGTACGCAACGGCCCAAAGACGAAGGGCAGTGCCAGCAGCGTCACGACGATCACGGCGAACAGCCGCGCGATTCTGGACCAATAGCCGATTTCATAGGACGCGGTCTCGAGACTGTTTCTTCTCAGATGATCGATATAGGACGCAAGACCGCGCAGGGTCAGCATTTGCGGGTCGGTGGCGGCCAGCCCCAGGAACTCCGGATTGACCGTCGATCGCATCATGATTCCGCTGACCGTCTCGCTTTCGACGCGGTCGCCGGTAAACCGCGAGGTGGAGCCATTGTGCAAGCTCCAGCGGCCTGGATACGCCACCGAGATCCGCTCGGCCCGCTGAATGGACTTGAGCTTGGTGGGACCGTCGAGCTGGAACAGCGACACGCCGCCGAACGCCTTATCCACCTCGCCCGTCTGCACCCGGAGGATCAGATTTCCATCCTTCACCCAGGCGCTGCTCGAGCCCGCGAAACTCACATCCGCCAATTTACTCGTGGTCTTCTCGCGCTTCGCGATCTGCGCCATGGGCGGCGCCGCGTACTCGCCGATGCCGTACATGATGAGCGCGAGCGTCAGTCCGGCGAGCCCCACCGGCCATGCAATCCGCCAAACCGATACGCCCGAGGCGCGGGTCACCACCAGTTCGCTGCCCGACGCCAGATTGCCGAGTCCCATGAGGGCGCCGATCATCGCGCCGATCGGAAGCAGTTCGAACGCCTGTTGAGGCAGGTTGAGCAGGGTGAACAGGAATGCGTCGCCCGCGCTGTAGCTGCCGACGCCGATATCGCCTTGCTGGCTGATGAAAACGAACAGTGCACCGAGGGTCAGGAGCACGCCCATTGCCATGGCCGTGTAGATCAGCACCGTGCGGTACAAGTAGCGGTCGAGAATGTTCACGCCGTCCGCGCCTCGCGCATGACCAAGTAGAGACCGAGCGCCAGCGCGGCCAGGTGCACCCACCAGACACCGATCGCGGGAGGCAGGTCGCCTTTCTCCAGCCACGCCTTGGCGGCGGACAGCAAATTCGAATACACGAAGTAAACCACGATGGCGAAGCCGACCCGGGCGTAGCGCCCCTGGCGCGGACGCAGCCGGCTTAAGGGCACGGCAACCAGGGTCAGCACCAGCGCCATGATTGGCGTAGATGCCCTGAATTGCAGCTGAGCAATGTCGGACGGTACCGAGGAACCCAGCAATTCCCGGGTGGGTTTGGTATCCGGATCCCGGGTTCCCACCGCATCGGCGGGCGCCGCTATGGGAATGCCGTGCTCGCGGAACTCGATCACCCGAAAGTCGTCGTGCCCCGGAACGCCTTCATAACGGCGGCCGTTGAACAAGGTCACCAAGTGCACGCCATTGGGCGCCGCCTTCGAATAGGTGGCCGTGTCGGCGAGGGCCACTTCGATCCGCCCCGCGGATTCGCGCTGCACGAACACATTGTGCAAAACGCCCTCCTGGTCCACCCGCTCGGCGTAGAACACCGCACCCCCGCCGCTGAAGGAGCGGAATCGGCCCGCGTCGAGCTGGCCGAATTGCGCCTCCTTGAGCGCCGATTGCCGCAATAGCTGGGCTTGCCCATCGGCCTGCGGCACTTGGACGAATACCAGCCATGCCAATCCCAAGGCAATCAGGGCGGAGAAGCAGAACAACGGCGCCAGCAGCCGTGCCGGCCCGAATCCGCAGGCCTGCAACGCGGCCATTTCGCTGTCGTGATACATGCGGCCCAACGTCAGCACCACGGCCAGCAACAGTCCGACGGGCACGATCACCGACAGATTCATGATTGCGCCGAGCGCGATCAAATCGAACACCACGCGACGGCCGTATTGGTTGTCCGCCGCCTGGCCCAGCACCCGGGACAACTGGTTCGAGACCAGAATCGCCACCAGCACGCCCGTCACGGCCAGCCAGGTCTGCACGACCTCGCGCAGCACGTATCTTTGCACCGTCCATTTCATAGCGAGGAGCTTAGAGCCTTCGCAATAATCTAGTAAACTATTTGCGCAAAACCCCTTCGGCAATCGAATTGACGACACATACGGAGTTCGGGACATGGAATTCAAGGCCATTATCGATGCGAAAGCGCGCAATGCCACGGCCTGCGCGGTGGTGGGCGTTTATGAGGAGGGTGATCTCGGCAGCGCGGCCCGCCGGATCGATGCCGAACTCGGTGGAATGATCGGCAAGCTGCACGCCGACGGCGACTTCTCGGGTAAGCTGGGCGATATTCTGATGCTTCGGAGCCCGGAAGGGGCGCCGGCGGCGCGCGTGCTGTTGATCGGCTTGGGTGCCCGGGCTAGCTTCGGCCGCAAGCAATACCGCAAAGCGCTTCAGGCCGCCATTCAAGCGCTGGGGAAGACCGGGGCGGCCGACGCCATCGTGTACCTGTCGCTGGAGGATGTCGCGGATGTCGATACCCAATACCGCGCGCGCGCGGTTGCGGAGATTTTCTCCGCGCAGCTGTACAGAATTCCGGATCTGAAAACCAGCGCGAAGCCCAAAGCGCCGCGCCTCGCCAGCGTCGCCGTGGCGGCCGCGGACGCCCGCGGCTCCAAAGCGGCCGCGGAAGGCCTGCGCATCGGTGCCGCGGTCGGCGGCGGAGTCGCGCTGGCGCGGGACCTCGCGAATCTGCCGCCCAATGTCTGCACTCCGAGCTACCTTGGCACCCGCGCACAGACGCTGGCCAAGGATTTCCCCAGCATCAAAACCAAGGTGCTGGATGAAGCCGGAATCAAGGCGCTGAAGATGGGCGCCTTTCTCGCCGTCACCCAGGGCTCGGACCAGCCTCCCCGGCTCATCGTCTGCGAGTATCGCGGCGGCAAGAAGGACGCGCCGCCGATTTGCCTGATCGGCAAGGGCATCACCTTCGATTCCGGCGGAATCTCCCTGAAGGACCCGCCCGCCATGGACGAAATGAAATTCGACATGAGCGGCGGCGCCACGGTCTTGGGCGCGCTGCGCACCATCGCCGAGCTGCAATTGCCGATCAACCTCGTGGTCATCGTGGCCACTTGCGAAAACATGCCGGGCGGCGGAGCCGTCAAGCCGGCCGACATCGTCACGACCATGTCCGGGCAGACCGTGGAGATACTCAACACCGATGCCGAAGGCCGGCTCATTCTGTGCGACGCCATCACCTACAGCCGCCGCTTCAAGCCCGCCGCGGTGATCGACGTGGCCACATTGACGGGGGCGTGCATCGTGGCGCTGGGCAATCACTTCAGCGGCTTGATGAGCAACGATGAGCGCCTCGCGTCTGAATTGTCTTCGGCCGGCATCCGCGCCGACGACCGGGCGTGGCGGCTTCCGATCGGCGAGGAGTATGTCGATCAATTGAAAAGCAATTTCGCGGACATCGCCAACGTCGGAGGGCGCGAGGGAGGCGCCAGCACGGCGGCCTCCTTCCTGTCGAAATTCGCCAAGGATTTGCAGTGGGCGCATCTCGATGTGGCCGGCACCGCCTGGCTGGGCGGCGCCCAGAAGGGGAGCACCGGAAGACCCGTGCCCATGCTGGTGGACTTTCTCATCCACCGTGCCCGGGCGAAATGACCGAGCGCGTCGATTTTTACGTACTCAAGAGCGCCGCTGCGAAACAGCGCTGGATGTTTGCCTGCCGGCTGACCGAGAAGGCTTTCCTGCGCGACCTGCGCGTCGTTGTGGTCAATGAAACGCTGGCGGATGCGCAGGCCTTGGATGACCTGCTGTGGACCTTCAACGAGCGCTCCTTCGTCCCGCACAAGATCTGCCTGGACGAGCATTCGCTCGATCCCGCGACGCCGGTGCAACTGACCGTCGACCCCTCGAATGTGCCCGCCGCCGATCTGCTGGTGAACATGACCGCTCGATTGCCCGCGCATTGGGAACTCTACCCGCGCGTCGCCGAGATCATCGACGCCGATGAAGACCGGCGGCGGCTCGGCCGCGAACGGTTCAAGTCCTATCGGGACCTGAAAGTCGCGCTGGAGACGCATCAACTCGACGACAACGCAGAAGTTTGATCCCGCCATGCAGCCTGGTACCCACGATCCGCGCGATATCCCCATTCTCACCGATTCGGTCAAGGAGAACATCGAAGCGCCGCTGTCCTTCGACGCGAAGGCGGTTCACGCCGCCATATTGACGGAGACCTTGGAACTCGCGGACTCCCTGCTGCATCAGGCCGCCAAGGATATCGAGGCCACGCTGTTCGAGCGGGTGCTCGATCGTTTGCGCGCCCAGCTCCCCGAATTGGTCGACCGCATTTTGCGTGAACACGCGGCCGCACAGGAGCACCCGGGCGATCATGGATAAGGCCTTTTCACCGGCGGACATCGAAGCGCGGATTTACGCCCATTGGGAGGCATCGGGCTACTTCGCCCCGAGCGGCCGCGGGCCGCCGTATTCCATCGTCATTCCGCCGCCGAATGTGACGGGGACCCTGCACATGGGCCACGCGTTCCAAGACACCATCATGGACGCTCTCATCCGCTACCGCCGCATGCGCGGATTCGACACCCTCTGGCAGCCCGGAACGGATCACGCCGGCATCGCCACGCAAATGGTCGTGGAGAGACAGCTGAATGCCGCCGGCGAAAGCCGCATCGGGCTCGGCCGCGAAGCGTTCATCGAACGCGTTTGGGAGTGGAAGGCAAAATCCGGCGGACAGATCGCCAATCAGATGCGCCGACTCGGCGCATCCGTCGATTGGCAGCGCGACCGATTCACCATGGATGCCGGCCTGTCGGAGGCGGTGACGGAAGTCTTCGTCCGGCTCTACGGGGAAGGATTGATCTATCGCGGCAAGCGCCTGGTGAATTGGGACCCGGTGCTGAAAACCGCGCTGTCGGATCTGGAGGTGGTCGCCGAAGAAGAGACGGGCAGCCTGTGGCATCTGCGATACCCCCTGGCCGGCGACGGCGGATTCCTCGTGGTCGCGACCACGAGGCCGGAGACTCTGCTGGGAGATGCCGCCGTGGCGGTGCACCCGGATGACGAGCGCTACCGGCACCTGATCGGCCGCCAGGTCCGCCTGCCGCTCACCGCGCGCGAAATTCCGGTGATCGGCGACGCCTATGTGGATCGGGAATTCGGCAGCGGCTGCGTCAAGATCACGCCCGCGCACGACTTCAACGATTACGAGGTCGGACAGCGCCACGGACTGCCCCTGATCAACATCATGAATCCGGACGCCTCGCTCAACGACGAAGTTCCGGCCGCCTACCGCGGACTCGACCGGGCAGCGGCGCGCACGCGCATTCTTGCCGACCTGGGCGAACTGGGGTTGGTCGAGCGGGTCGAGCCCCACAAGCTGACGGTGCCGCGCGGCGATCGCAGCAACGCCGTCCTGGAGCCCCTGCTCACGGATCAATGGTTCGTCGACATCAAGCCGCTGGCCGAACCCGCCATCCGCGCCGTGGAAAAAGGCGACATCCGCTTCATTCCCGAGAACTGGTCGGGCGTGTACTACGAATGGATGCACAAGATCAAAGACTGGTGCATCAGCAGGCAGCTGTGGTGGGGACATCGCATACCGGCCTGGTACGACAGCGAGGGACGCTGGTATGTCGCCCGCAGCGAAGCCGAGGCCCGCGCCGTGCACGGAATTGCCGCGCACACGCCGCTGCGCCAGGACGAGGATGTGCTGGACACCTGGTTCTCCTCGGCGCTGTGGCCGTTTTCGACCCAGGGGTGGCCGGCCGAAACGCCTGCCCTCGAGACCTACTATCCGACCTCGGTGCTGGTAACCGGCTTCGACATCATTTTCTTCTGGGTGGCGCGGATGATCATGATGGGCCTGAAATTCACGGGCGACGTACCGTTCCGCGAAGTCTACGTCCATGGGTTGATCCGCGATCACGACGGCCAGAAGATGTCCAAGTCCAAGGGCAACGTCATCGATCCGCTCGACATCGTCGACGGAATCTCCTTGGATGCCCTGCTCGCCAAGCGCACCTCGGGCCTGATGCAGCCGCAAATGAAGCCGGCGATCGAGAAGGCGACCCGCAAGCAGTTTCCGCAGGGCATTGCGGCCTTCGGCACGGACGCGCTGCGCCTGTGCTTCGCGCGGCTCGCCACGCAGAGCCGCGACCTGCGTTTCGACATGACCCGCGTCGAGGAGTACCGCAATTTCTGCAACAAGCTGTGGAACGCGGCCCGCTACGTGCTCATGAACGTCGAAGGCCAGGACAGCGGCAGCGCGGGCGCCGAGTTCAGCCTGGCCGACCGCTGGATCCGCTCGCGCCTCTCCGCGATGCTGGCGCGCGTGGAATCGGGATTCGCCGACTATCGCCTCGACGTCGCCGCCAATGCGCTCTACGAATTTACCTGGCATGAATTCTGCGATTGGTATCTGGAACTGTCCAAGGCCGTGCTGCAGTCGGATACCGCAACCCCCGGGGCAAAGCGCGCCGCCCGCTTCACCCTGATCCACAGCCTCGAGGTGCTGCTTCGCGCGCTGCATCCCATCGCCCCGTTCATCAGCGAGGAAATCTGGCAGCGGATCCGCGGCAGCGCCGGCGCCTCGGGCGACACCATCATGCGCTGCGCCTTCCCGGGCGCGGCCGAGGTGCCCGCGGACCCGCAGGCGGAGCCGGAAATGCGCTGGGTGATCGGCTTCATCGAGGGGGTCAGGCAGATTCGCGGCGAGTTGGACATCGCACCCAGCCGCAAGCTCGAGGTCATTCTGCAAAATGCGGCGTCCCGGGACATCGAGTACCTCGAGCGCAACTTGCACTACCTGATGCGGCTCGCGGGCATCGAGGTTCCGCGGGTTCTCAAGGCCGATCAAGCGGCGCCCATCAGCGCCGTCGCGCTGCTGGGAACCCTGGAGATCCTGGTGCCCATGGCCGGTCTGATCGATCCGGCCGCCGAACTCGCCCGCTTGTCGAAGCGGCGGGTCAAGGCGGAGGCGGACTTGAACAAGATGCAGGGCAAATTGAGCAACGCCGAATTCGCCAGGAATGCGCCGGCGGAGGTCATCGCCAAGGATCAGCTGAGGCTCTCCGAGTTGCGTACGGAAACCGCGCAATTGACCGCCCAGATCGCCCGCGTGAGCAAGCTCGCGGGCCCATGAAACCCGACCCCGAAATCGATGCAGTTCTCGCCCAGATCAATGGAGTCATCCTGGGGAAGGACGCGCAGATCCGGCTGTGCCTGGCCTGCCTGCTGGCGCGCGGCCACTTGTTGATCGAAGACATCCCGGGCGTCGGCAAGACGACTCTCGCGCATGCATTCGCCAAATCCCTCGGGCTGTCCTTTCAGCGCGTGCAATTCACCAGCGACCTTCTGCCCGCGGACGTGCTCGGCGTGTCGATCTATGACCGCGAAACCGGCGGGTTCAGGTTTCAACGCGGCCCGATTTTCGCCCAGCTGGTGCTGGCCGATGAAATCAACCGCGCTTCGCCGAAGGCCCAAAGCGCGCTGCTCGAGGCCATGGAGGAGCATCAAGTCACCCTCGACGGCCAATCCATGGCGCTGCCCGAGCCTTTCTTCGTCATCGCGACGCAGAATCCGCAGGACCAAGCGGGTACTTTTCCGCTGCCTGAATCGCAGCTCGACCGCTTTTTGATGCGGGTACATCTCGGCTATCCCGCCGCCGCGGCCGAGCGCGAGTTATTGAGCGGCATGGACCGGCGCGAGCTGGTGAACTCGCTCTCCACGGTCGCGAGTGCACAGGGTCTGCAGCGGCTGCAGAACCGCGTGCTCGAGGTCCACGTCTCGCCGGCGATTCTGGATTACGTACAGGCACTCGTGGCCCAGACGCGGCACTCTCCGGGCACGGGACTGGGCCTGTCGCCGCGCGCGGCGATCGGGCTGCTGCGCGCGGCGCGCGCCTGGGGCTTGATCGCCGGCCGCGACGCCGTGATCCCGGAGCACGTGCAGGCGGTGTTCGGCGCCGTGGTCGAGCATCGATTGCGCCGCCGTGAAGGCGATGCGGCGGCGGCCGCCCGGCTGCTCGAGGCCGTCCCGATTCCTTGAGCGAGGCTCATGGCCCATGCGGCAGGCAGCAATAGACAAATTACGCGCCTGGGCCGCGCGCCGCCACGGCCGCGATGCGCTGCCGATCACCATCAGCCGCCGCCGCATCTACATACTGCCGACACGCGTCGGACTCATGCTGGCGCTGATGCTGGTCGCGATGCTGATCGCCGCGCTCAACTACAACAGCAATCTCGGGTTGGCGTTCGCTTTCCTCATGACGAGCGTCGCGCTCGTCACCATGCATCATTGCAACCGCAACCTGCTCGGCCTGCGCGTCGACGCTGCGGCGGAAACGGACGCATTCGCGGGCGGCGAGGCGCGATTCGAGTTCGCGCTGCGCAATGATTCGAAGGTCGATCGGCGCGACGTCGAAGTGCGATGCATGGCATCCGGTGCAATCTGCAGCGTGGCAGCGCGATCGAATGAGGCCGTCTCGGTCGCCGTCCCCGTCGCGCGCCGCGGCGTCGTCCGGGTCAGCCAGTTCGAGCTGCGCACGCGGTATCCCTTCGGCTGGTTTCATGCCTGGACCTACGTACAAGGATCGTTGACCGCCTACGTCGCGCCCGCCGCGCTCGGCGTGCGGACCTTGCCCGCGGCCGCCGGTACCGGCTTGGACTCGCGCTCGGAATTGCGCGGCGACGAGGATTTCTCCGGCCTGCGCAACTACGAGCCCGGCGTGCCGCTCAAACACATGGCATGGAAGGTCCTGGCGCGGGGCGGTGAGGCCGCGGTGCGCAGCTACACCGGCCTGGCGGCGCAGCCCGAATGGCTGGAATGGTCCTCCCTCGAAGGACGGGACACGGAGGCGCGCCTGTCGCAGCTATGCCGTTGGGTATTGGAGGGCGAGGCGGCACGACGCGCCTATGGGCTGCGGATTCCAGGCAAGGAGATCGCCCCCTCCCGCGGACCGGAACACCGTGCGCGGTGTTTGCGGGCACTCGCCGTTTTCGGAATCTCGCCGGCACCATGAATCTCAAACCCCTGGCACTCGGCGATCTTAAGGGAATTGTCGCGTGTCTGGCGCTGGCGTTGGCACCGCATCTGGAATCCTTGCCGGCCTGGGTGATCGCAGCCGTCGCCGTTTCGGCGGCGTTGCGCCTGGAGCTGGCGCGTCGCGGGCGCGCGGCCCCGCCCCGGGCCGTGCGGCTCATCGTAGCCGCACTCGCCGTGTCGCTGCTGTTCCTGCAGCTGCGCACCTTCAATGGTCTGTCCGCGGGCACCGCGCTGCTGGCGTTGATGGCGGGCCTGAAGCTGTTGGAGACCGATACGCGGCGCGACATCTACATCGTCACGCTGATCATCTATTTCGTTTGCGTGTCGGCGCTGCTGCAGAGCGATTCCTTCTGGCTGCTCGCCTATCTCATCGGCGTCTGCTGGCTGACGAGCGCCACGCTGCTGCGCCTCACCACCAGCCTGCCCGCCCCCGGCTGGCCGGGCAGCCTGCGTTATGCGGGAAAGCTGCTGGGCCAGGCACTTCCGCTGGCGCTGGTGTTCTGGCTGTTCTTCCCGCGTTTCGCAGGGCCCCTGTGGCAGTTGCCCAATGGCGGCCAATCCGCGGGAACCGGTTTGAGCGACACCATGAGCCCGGGGGACATCACCGAACTCGCGCAGTCGGACGAGGTGGCCTTTCGCGTTCACTTCGCAGGTCCCGTCCCGCCTTCGCGGGAACTCTACTGGCGCGGCCCGGTGATGCATGAATTCGACGGCCATACTTGGAAGCTCGCCTATCCGCTGTCGTACGGCGCGCCCACGCTGCTGCCGCAGGGTGCCGCCTACACCTACACGCTGAGCCTGGAACCGCACGAACACCGCTGGGTATTTGCCCTGGACTGGCCGTCCCGGTGGGACCTGCCTCGCGGCAGGCTGACCAGCGACTACACCTTGGTTCAGCCGGATCCGGTGTCGCAGCCCATCGACGTCGTGGCGACTTCTCATACTCGCGTGCAATCCGCCGGGACGTTGAGTGCCGTGTCGAGGCGCAGAGATATACGCCTTCCGCCCGATCGCAATCCTCGGACCCTGCAATTGGCGCGGACGCTCCGCGCCGCCAATCCTGACGATTCCGCCTACGTACAGGCGGTTCTCGAGCTGTTCGCGCAGCAATCCTTTTACTACACTTTGACGCCGCCCAAGCTGTCCGACGATTCGGTCGATGAATTCCTGTTCGACACCAAGCGCGGCTTTTGCGGCCATTATGCATCCGCCTTCGCAGCGCTGATGCGCGCAGCGGGCATACCGGCTCATGTCGTGACGGGCTACTACGGCGGCACCTTCAACCGATTTGCGGACTATTGGATCGTCAGGCAGAGCGAGGCGCATGCCTGGGACGAGATCTGGCTCGAGGGTCGCGGCTGGCTGCGCATCGATCCTACGTCGGTGATCGCTCCCGAACGGGTCGAGCATAGCGCGGGCGACGCCGCGGGCGCCGACGACCCCGTCGCCGGACGCTGGCAAGGGCACGCGCGGTGGCTGGCCGATGCGCGGCTGCGCCTCGATGCGCTGCGCCAGCTATGGCGCGAACGCATCTTGCTGTTCAACCAGGATTCGCAGCAACGGCTGCTGGAGTCCTTTCATATTCCGCAGCCGGACGGACAAAAATTGGTGCTCGTTCTCACGGGAGCGTTGGTCCTGGTGCTGGGTTGGCTGACTTGGACGGTGCGGCGCGAGACGGATCCCGCCCGCAGGGACAGGCTGAGCCGCGCCTACTCCAGGCTGTGCGCCAAACTGGCGGCCGCGGGAATTGCGCGCCGCGCCCACGAAGGCGCGGAAGATTACGCCGCGCGCGTTGCTCGAGTTCGTCCCGATCTGGGTTCACGTGCCGCGGCGCTATGCCGGCAATATTCCGATCTGCGCTACGGCGCCGGTTCGTCGCCGGCGGCGGTGGCTCGTTTCGGCGCAGAAGTGAGGGCGTTCCGCCCGCCGCTCAAGCCGCCAGGTTCTCGCGCGTCTTCAGAAATTTGATTTCGGGCCAGCGTTCCTCGGTCAACCCCAGGTTCACTCTCGTCGGGGCCAGGTACACCAGTTCCCCGGAATGATCGACGGCCAGATTGTCGTACGCCTTCTCGCGGAATTCCCTGAGTCTCTTCTCGTCCGCGAGGTTGACCCACCGGGCCACGGCCACGTTGATCGGCTCGAACACGCACTGCACGCTGTATTCATCCTGAAGCCGGAACGCGACCACCTCGAACTGCAGTTGGCCGATGGCGCCGAGAATCAGATCGTTGTTGCGCAACGGTTTGAACAGCTGGGTGGCACCCTCTTCGCACAGCTGCGACAGCCCCTTCTGCAGGGCTTTCATCCGCAAGGGATCCTTGAGCACGGCGCGGCGGAATATTTCCGGAGCGAAATTCGGTATGCCGGTGAAGGTGAGATTTTCGCCCTCGCTGAAGGTATCGCCGATGTTGATCGTGCCGTGATTGTGCAGGCCGATGATGTCGCCGGCATAGGCCTCTTCCGCCTGGCTTCGGTCGGCCGCCAGGAAGGTCAGCGCATCCGCAATGCGGACATCCTTGTGCAGGCGCACGTGATGCAAGCGCATGCCGCGCGCATAGCGGCCCGAACACAGGCGCATGAACGCGATGCGATCGCGGTGTCCCGGGTCCATATTGGCCTGGATCTTGAAGACGAAGCCGGTGAGTTTCGCCTCGCCGGGCTCCACGGTGCGCTGCAGGGTCGGGCGCGGCATCGGCCCGGGCGAATTCGCCACGAACGCCGACAGCAATTCCCTCACGCCGAAATTGTTGACCGCCGAGCCGAAGAACACGGGAGTCTGTTTGGCGTCGAGATAGCGCTGCAGATCGAATTGAGGACTCGCGCCGCGCACCAGTTCGACTTCGTCCAAAAATTGCGCGTAGCGGGATCCGAGAAATTCCCGCGCTTCGCCGCTCGCGATTCCGTCGATGGTTTCGTGGGTACCCACCCGGCCCTTCTCCACCGGCACGTACACGTAGATTTTGTCCTCGAGCAGATGATAGACGCCGAGCAGATCGCGGCCCATGCCGATGGGCCACGTGACCGGCGTGCACTGGATTTTCAGGACGCTCTCGATTTCATCCAGCAGCTCGATGGGCGCACGGCCGTCGCGGTCCAATTTATTGACGAAGGTCATGATGGGCGTGTCCCGCAGACGGGTCACTTCCATGAGTTTGATGGTGCGTTCTTCCACGCCCTTGGCGCAGTCGATGACCATCAATGCCGAATCCACCGCCGTCAGCGTGCGGTAGGTATCCTCGGAAAAGTCCTCGTGGCCGGGGGTGTCGAGCAGATTGACGATGCAGTCCTCATAGGGAAATTGCATCACCGAGGAGGTCACTGAAATGCCGCGCTGCTGCTCCAGGGCCATCCAGTCGGAGGTCGCGTGGCGGGTGGCCTTGCGCCCCTTCACCGTGCCCGCCATCTGAATGGCGCCGCCGAACAGCAGCAGTTTCTCGGTCAGCGTGGTCTTGCCGGCATCCGGATGTGAAATAATAGCAAAAGTTCGTCGACGCTTGATTTCGTTGATAATTTCTTCAGCGTCCACGATCAAAATCCTCTAGTGCGCACAGAGTCGTGTACGCACAATTCGAAAGGCCGGCTATTGGAAGGCACGGGGCTATTTGGCTGCTCGGCTCGCGTCTGGAGTCGATTTTTCCCGCCTGAGTACCTGCATGCGCATTATAGGCTTCCGGGGCGGACTCGTACAAAATGCACGGCGCCGCCCGGCGTCTACTTCCCTTCCGGCGCCAGCAGCACCCGCCGCATCACGGCCGCATCCTCGCGCCCCACGCTTGCCTGATAGTAGCCGCGGCGCATGCCCACCTGCTCGAAACCCATGGAATGGTACAGCCGGGACGCGGCGATGTTCGACGGCCTGACTTCCAGAAACGCTTCGTACATCCCTGACGCACGCGCCCGATCCAAGAGGTACAACAAAAGCTTGCGGCCGAATCCGCGGCAGCGGTATTCCTCGCGGATGCACACGTTCAAGATGTGCGCCTCGCCCGCACCCACCGACATGATGCCGTAGCCGGCCATGTCGCCGCCGACGTCCACGACGCGGCACACGTAGCCCACCCGCAAGCAGTCGCGGAAAATCCCTTCGCTCCAGGGAAATTGATAGGCGCTGCGCTCGATGGCCACGATCACCGGCACGTCGAGTTCATGCATCGGCCTGACCTCGACCGACGGAAATTCGATTTCTTGCTTGACGCTAGCCACGCGCGCAGACCTCACGGGCGAATTTCAAATCTTCCCACGCTTTGCGCTTGTCGGTGGGGGTACGCAGCAGATACGCCGGGTGATAGGTGGCCACCAGGGGCACCTGGGAGAGCCCGAAGCGGTGCACCTGCTGGCGCAGCCTGCCCAAGGTCATATCGGTGCGCAGCAGGTTCTGCGCCGCGATCCTTCCGACGGCCAGCATCAGCTTGGGCTTCAACAAGGCAATCTGCTGCTCGAGATACGGCAGGCACTCCGCCGCCTCGCCAGCGGCCGGATCGCGATTGCCGGGGGGGCGGCACTTCAGGACATTGGCGATGTACACCTGCTCGCGCGACAACCCGATCGCCCGCAGCATGGAGTTCAACAGCGAACCGGCCCGTCCCACGAAAGGCTCACCCTGGCGGTCCTCCTCGGCACCCGGCGCTTCGCCGACGATGAGCCATTCGGCCTGCGGGTTTCCGACGCCGAACACGGTTTGCGTCCGCGTCTTGCACAGCGCGCAGCGCGTGCAGGCAGCCACTCTCGCTCGAAGCTCGGGCCAGTCGATGCCCGCCTCGCGCGCCGCGGAAGGTTCCGGCGTCGGCGCGCTCGCCGGCGGCGCACTCGCCTGCGGCGTGCCCGGCGGCGGCGCCCGGCCGCGCACAGCCCACGACTCGAGCTTCAGGGCGGCGAGGTATTCGCGGCGCAGCGCGGCGTTCATGCGAGGGGCGCGGGGGTGCTGCGCGTGCGCCGGCGCAATTTGCGATACACCCACACCAGCGGAGCCGACAGCGCATAACAGCCGAACAGCAGAACCAGCGTAATGGCCGGATACAGGAAAATGAAAATGAAGGTCAGCGGCACGAACACGATGTGAGTGAAGCGCACCCGCGCGCCGGGATTGACCTGCTTGAAGCTATTGAAGGCGAAGCGGCTGATCATCAGCGCGCCGGCGAATGCCGTCACCAAAAAAGCGAATATCAGACCCGGCAAACCGATGTTGGTCTGGTCGCTGGCGAGCCACACCAGCGCCGCGACGATGGCCGCCGCGGAGGGACTGGGCAGGCCTTCGAAATAATGCTTGTCCTGGGTGGCGACCCGCGAGTTGAACCGCGCCAGGCGCAATGCCGCGGAGGCGGCATAGAAAAAACACACCAGCCAGCCCAGCCTGCGCCACAACGGCCCGTACTCGGCGATGCGCGCGACGCCCCATTGGTAGGTGACGATGGCGGGGGCGACGCCGAACGAAACCATGTCGGAGAGGCTGTCGTATTCCTTGCCGAAGGCGCTTTCCGTGTGGGTCCAGCGCGCCACGCGGCCATCCAGGCCGTCGAATATCATGGCGACGAACACCGCGATGCCGGCGTATTCGAATTTGAGGTCGATGGCCGCCACGATGGCGTAAAAGCCGGCGAACAATGCCCCCGTGGTGAGCAAATTCGGCAGCCAGTACACGCCCCGCGGCCGCGAAGTCGAGTCATCGTGGTCGCTCATCTCGCCATAATACCAGGGGGCCTCATGTAAGATATGCGGCTATGCGCTTATCTCAAAACCCCATTTCGACCCTCAAAGAGGTGCCCGCGGACGCGGAGGTCGTCAGTCACCGCCTGATGCTGCGCACCGGAATGATCCGCCGCCTGGCGGCCGGCCTGTACGTATGGCTTCCCCTGGGCCTGCGTACCCTGCGCAAGGTGGAACGCATCGTCCGCGAGGAGATGGACCGCGCCGGCGCGCTCGAGGTGTCCATGCCGACGGTTCAACCCGCCGAGCTGTGGAAGGAGTCGGGCCGCTGGAGCAAGTACGGGCCGGAGTTGCTGCGTTTCAAGGACAGGCACGACCGCGAATTCGCCTACGGACCGACCCACGAGGAGGTCATCACCGATATCGCACGGCGCGAGTTGCACAGCTACAAACAGCTGCCGGTGAATTTCTACCAGATTCAAAGCAAATTCCGCGACGAAATCCGCCCTCGTTTCGGCGTCATGCGCGCCCGCGAATTCCTGATGAAGGACGCGTATTCCTTTCACACGGATGAAGCGAGCCTCGCCCAGGGCTATCGCCTCATGTACGACGCTTACACGCGTATTTTCACCCGCATCGGCCTGAAGTTCCGCGCCGTGCAGGCGGACGGCGGCACCATCGGCGGGGATACCTCGCAGGAATTCCACGTCCTCGCCGACTCGGGAGAAGACGCCATCGTTTTCTCCGACGCCGACGATTACGCCGCCAATCTGGAAAAGGCCGCGACCCTGCCGCCCGCCGCGCCGCGGGCCGCCGCCGCGGAGGCTTTGACGAAAATACCGACCCCGAACGCGCGCACCATCGCGGAGTTGAGCGCGCAGCTCGGCGTGGACGCCGCCCGCTGCGTCAAGACCCTCCTGGTCGACGGCAGCGACGGCGGCGTGGTCGCCTTGGTGATCCGCGGCGATCACGAACTGAACGCGGTCAAGTCGCAGAAATTGCCCGGTGTGGCCAATCCCTTGCGGATGGCGAGCGCCGATCGCGTGCGCACCTCGACGGGTTCCGAGCCCGGGTTCATCGGGCCGATCGGATTCCGCGGCAAGGTTTACGTCGACCATGCCGCCGCTCACGCGGCAGACTTCATCTGCGGCGCCAACGAAAAGGACATGCATTTCCGCGGGGTGAACTGGGGGCGCGACCTCGACGAGCCGCAAGCCGTCGATATTCGAAACGTCCAGTCGGGCGACCTCAGCCCGAGCGGCCACGGCACCCTCAAGATCGCCCGCGGCATCGAGGTCGGCCATATTTTCCAGCTGGGCCAGCTGTACAGCGAGGCAATGCACGCCACCGTCCTCGATGAGCAGGGCAAGGCGCTGACGATGTTCATGGGCTGCTACGGCATCGGAGTGACGCGCGTCGTCGCGGCCGCGATCGAACAGAACCACGATGCCAACGGCATCATCTGGCCCGATGCGATTGCGCCGTTTCAGGTGGTCTTGGTGCCCATCAACTACCAGAAATCAACCCTGGTGCAAGAGGCCGCCGATTCCCTGTATCGGGACTTCAGCGCGGCGGGGATCGACGTATTGCTCGACGATCGCGATGCGCGGCCCGGCGTCAAGTTCGCCGACTCCGAACTTCTGGGAATCCCTCATCGGATCGTGATCGGAGAGCGCGGGCTCGCGGCGGGAACTCTCGAGTATCGCCATCGGCGCGAAACGGAATCGACGGAAATCCCAACGGCGGATCCGGTGACGTATATTCGACAGAAGTTGAGCGGCTGAGGACACCGAATGCGGCGGCCACTGCGCCCGATCATTGCCTGGCTTGTCGTCGCCATCGCCGGCTGCTGCGCCGCCGGCGCGGCGAGCGCCGACGAGCAGCGGGAACCGGAACTGAAGGCGCTGCTGCAAAAGATCATCGGCAATTCAGACTGCTTCGCGGATAAGTTCGATTCCGAAGTCTGGTACAAGGCGATGGAACCCCGCCTCACCCGGCTCGTGCCCACCCATGAAGCGCGGGTCGAAATACTGGATCACGTGTACTGTGAAGCGAAGCGCGATCCGGCACTTCAGCTGCCCCCGGATTTGATACTCGCCTTGATCGAAGTGGAGAGCCGTTTCGATCGCTGGGCGGTTTCGCCCGCGGGCGCCGTCGGTCTCATGCAGGTGATGCCTTTCTGGCCGCGCCAATTGGGCGTGCAGAATCAACTCGTCCACGTGGCGCCGAACATTCGGATGGGCTGCGAAATCCTGCGTTACTACCTGCGCGCCGAGAATCGCAACTGGCCGCGGGCGCTGGCGCGGTACAACGGCAGCGTCGGGCACAACACCTACCCCGCCCTCGTGATGCAGCGCTGGCAGAGGGCGTGGCGGTTCTAGAGGATCTCGAATCCGTCGGAAACGGGCTGCGCTTCGTCAGGCGCTATTTCACGCACTTCATCCACGCGGGCTTCGGCCGGACCGTCTCTGGTCCAAGTGAGCAATTCGTCGACGGCAGCGGCAGGGCCTCGCGCCAGCACTTCCACGGACCCGTCGGGCAAATTGCGCGCAATTCCCCGAACGCCCAAGCGGCATGCCTCGAGGCGCGTGCTGTGACGGAAAAACACGCCCTGCACTTTGCCAAACACCAAAAACCGGCGCACGACGTGGGACAAATCGAGCGACCCCTACTGCGGCCGGGTCACGGGCGCGTCGGCATGCTGCGCGCTCGCGTTCGTGTTCGCGCTCGCCAGCGCGGCGGCGGCGTGGCGCTTGGCTTCCTTCGCCGCCAATCGTGCGCGCGTGAACTCCTGCGCCTCCAGATGGGTTTCCGCCCGCGTAATCGCCGCCTGAGCGGCGTAGAAGTCGGGTGACGTCGCCGGCGTCGCACCCGCGGCTCCCGCGGCGGCGATGGCCTGCCGGGCGTCGCTCATTTCCTGAACGGGAGCCCCCGCGCACCCGAAGAGGCAGGCAACACCGACAAATACAGCAATGAGGCGCAACATAGGGTAGTGGGACACTAGCAATAGCGGTCAGAGCCGTCAAACGAGCAGCCGTTATACAATGCACGGCGAGCCGCGGCGAATCCGTTGCGCCGCCGCAGCAGTTGAACCTGCGACAACGAGAATTCCCGGAAGATTGCCGATGAACGAAATTTTGGTTCTGTATTATTCACGCCAAGGCAGCACCGCGGCGCTGGCCCGTCAAATCAGCCGCGGCGTCGAATCGGTGCCCGGAATGCACGCGCGTCTTCGTACGGTTGCACCCGTGGCCACCACCACCGAACGCCTGGATCCGGCCGTGCCGAACGACGGGCCGCCCTATGCCACGCATGAGGATTTAGTGCAGTGCTGCGGACTGATATTGGGAAGCCCCACCCGCTTCGGCAATATGGCGGCGCCGGTAAAGTTTTTTCTGGACGGCACCAGCGCGCTCTGGCTTTCGGGAGCGCTGGTGGGCAAACCGGCCGGCGTCTTCACCTCGACTCAGACCCTTCACGGCGGCCAGGAATCGACGCTCCTGTCCATGATGATTCCTCTCCTGCATCACGGCATGTACTTGGTGGGGCTGCCCTTCAGCGAGCCCGGGCTGAACGAAACCCGAAGCGGCGGCACGCCTTACGGGGCGAGCCATGTGGCCTCTCTCAGCGGCAACGGGGAGCTGTCTGATTCCGAGCGCGAACTCGCGCTCGCCTTGGGCGCGCGGGTGGCGCAGCTCGCCGACCGGCTGCAGAACCGCCAGTGAGCGTTGAAACCACTGCGCGCGCTCTCACCGTCTGGCTATGGGTTGCGGTTGCATCGAGCCTGCTCGCCTGGATGGCCGTAGGTTATTCCTGGCCGGTGTGCGTGCTCGCCGTGCTGCCGCTGCTGGCGCCCTTGAACGGGCTGATCCGCGGCCGCCGCCACACCTACGCCTGGGCTACCCTGTTCGCCATTCCCTACCTTGTCTTCGCCGTGACCGAATTGCTGGCCAACCCCGCAGCGCGCTGGGTTGCGGCAGCGAGCCTGCTGCTGGTATTCGGCTGGTTCTGCACTATGATTTTGTACCTGCGTGCTTCTCGAGGGCATCGCGGATGAATGGAATGGTGAGACGGCGCTGAGCGGCAAGGGACGCTTCATCGAGTTGGTCGAGAACCTCGAAGAGCGAGCGCAGGTCTCGCGGCATTCTCTTCAGCAGATACTCCGACGTCTCGTAGGGCAGTTGAAGTCCGCGCTGCGCCGCCCGCAATCTCAGCGCCTCGAGGCGTCCCTCGTCGTCGAGTTCGCGCAGCTGGTACACGACGCAGGCCGCCGCGCGCGAGCGCCAGTCGTCGAGCACCCAGGCAGCCTGGCGCGGCGGTACGGCCGCCGCAAAAATCAACCGGGTGTGCAGTTCCCCCGCCTCGTTGAAGAGCCTGAACAATGCCTTCTCCCACAAAGGGTCCGCCGCGACGGCATCGGCGTCGTCGACGCACAATACCGGCGTGCGCTCGAACCCGGCCAGCGCATCGGGCGGCAGAGCGAAGGAGCGGCTCAAGGGAAAATAGGCGGCCGCCTCGCCCGCCGCCGCGCAGACGGCCTGCAGCAAATGGGTCTTGCCCGTGCCATGGGCTCCCCAAAGCCATAACGGCGCAGGACTCGGCGACCTGAGGGCTGCGACGATTTCGGCGTTGGGCCCCGGCCAGAAACTATCGAATACCGCGTCGGCGCGCAGCCTCACTCCGAGTGCCAGTTGTTTCACGATGCCAACGCCCGCCGGCCGTAGGTCAACACATAATCGATGCCGCTGACCACGACCGTCACGAACGTCACGGCGCCGAGCACGGTGATGACCCAGGCCGGCTGCAACGTAAGCTTTTCGCCGCCGACCACCGCCAGGATCAATGCGATCTGGCAAACGGTGTTGATTTTGCTGACCGCCGATGGACGCACGTCGAGAGGCCCGATCCAATGCCGGAAAGAGAGCGCGCCGAGCACGATGACAAAATCGCGAATGACGGCCGCCGCCATCAACCACAGCGGCACGAGCTTCAGGTAGGCGAGCGTGATGAATACGGTCGCCAGCAATAATTTATCCGCGATCGGGTCGAGCGCGGCGCCGAGATCGCTCTGCCAGCCGTAGCGCCTCGCCAAAAAGCCGTCGGCCGCATCCGACAGCGCCGCGGCGCCGAACAACGCGATGCTGGCCCCCAAGCGGTGGTGCGCGAGCGCCAGGGCGATGGGCACGACGAGCAGAATTCTGATCGAGCTCAGAAAGTTCGGGATGTGGCGAAGAAACGTAGACACGGCTAGTGCCGGAGTTGAAAGCGCTGGACTCCATTATCGCCGGCGGCAATCGGCTGCAAGCGGCCGTTCAAGGACAACGTGCGCTGCAGCGATTCGGCTCCGCCGCGCGTCGCCAGACGGAATCTGACCGTGTCGCCCGTCAGCCCGACCACGCTCACATGCGAAATGAACGTGAGGGATTCAAGATACGTTTGCAGATTCGCGTACTCGCGCAGGTCGCCGACACCGGTCACCTCGATATCGACCGGAGCCAGGGTGCCGCTGGCCGCGAAAAGCTCGGCGTACACGTCGGCGGCGCGGTCCACGCCTTCCAGGGGCCCGGAAAATTCGCTGGTGCGGTCCTGAAACAGGTGCGTCCAGCGCACATTGGCGGTATCGGCCTCACTGTTCGCCCTGCCGATCAATACGCCCTCCGCCCCCGAGCGGCGCCCGATGTCCGCCAGAACGGCAGGTGCGGCGCCGTTGACGCCGGCATAGTCCAGGCGATTTCTCTGAAGATCCACACCGGTCGGCCACTGCAAGGGCAGGCCACGCAATGCAGCCTCCGTGTCGATCGCAGTTTTCAATTCGGAGGTGTCGGACGCGGTGATGACCGTGCCCGCCTGCGGAGCGGTCTGCGCGGTGAGCCAGACGAAGGTCGTCGGCCGCTCGTGGCCCCACAACGGCTGGCCGTTCTGAGTCAGCCAGCGCTCGATGGCCGGGCCGTCGAAGGACACCCACACTTGATTGTCAGGCGTGCCCCGATACTGCTGCACGTAGCGGCGCGCGTTGCCGACCAGCGGCGCAAGCGCCGGATCGTCCGCCGCGGAGCGGCGTCCCGTGACGCGTACCAGTACGATCTTCATCGCCGCCTGAAAGGCGGCCGCCTGCCCCGCATCGGACCGGTCGGTGGATGGCGCGGTCGCCTGGTACAGTTCCGCACGGGTAATCGCGAGACTCGCATTTCCCCAACAGGATGCGCCTAGACCTAAGCACAAAATCGCCGCCGGACGCAAAAATCGGTGGAAAAAGCCGCTGAAGTACTGTGACATGGTGTTGTAAAATACCACAGCTGGCCGATGCCGCCTCGCCCCCCATCCACGATCAAGGATCCGAATGACTGAGCGCGCCCCCGTGACCTATCGTGAGGCTGGAGTCGATATCGACGCCGGCGAGGAACTCGTCGAAAGAATCAAGCCGCACGTCAGGCGCTCCATGCGCCGCGAGGTGCTGGGCGGTCTCGGAGGTTTTGGAGCCCTGGTCGAAGTCCCGCTCGACCGCTACCGCAAGCCCGTGCTCGTGTCCGGCACCGATGGAGTCGGCACGAAGCTTCGACTCGCCATCGACACGCGCCGGCACGACACCGTCGGCATCGATTTGGTGGCGATGTGCGTCAACGACGTGGTGGTTCAGGGCGCCGAACCGCTGTTCTTTCTCGACTATTTTGCGACCGGAAAACTCGACGTGGGCATGGGCGAGCGCCTGATCGCCGGCATCGTCGAGGGCTGCGTACAAGCGGGCTGCGCCCTGGTGGGCGGCGAAACAGCCGAGATGCCGGGCATGTATCACGGCGAGGACTACGATCTGGCGGGGTTCTGCGTCGGCATCGTTGAAAAGGACGCCATCCTCGACGGATCGGCCACGCGCGCCGGCGATGTGGTGCTGGGGCTGCCCTCCTCCGGGCCGCATTCGAACGGCTTCTCCTTGATCCGGAAAATTCTGCAGGTTTCGGCCGCGGACCTGAACGCGCCTCTCGACGGAATCACTCTGGTCGATCGGCTCATGGCTCCCACCCGCATCTACGTGAAGCCTCTGCTCGCGTTGATTGCATCGCTTCCGGTGCACGGCCTGGCGCACATCACGGGCGGCGGTCTCGTCGAGAACATTCCGCGCGTCATTCCCGAGGGCTTGGAAGTCGTTCTCGACCGCCGATCGTGGCGGCGCGAAGCGGTGTTCGAATGGCTGCAGCGCGAAGGCCGGGTCGCGGACGCGGAGATGTACCGCGTTTTCAATTGCGGAATCGGCATGACGGTGCAGGTGGCGGCATCCGACGCCGATCGCGCCCTCGGAATTCTGCGCGCAGCGGGCCAGGAAGCGCTCGTCATCGGCGAGGTGCGCGCCGGGGCGCGCGGTGTCGTCATCGCTTGAACAGCACGCCGCCAAGGCAGCCGGTCGTCATTCTCATCTCGGGGCGCGGCAGCAACATGCGAGCGCTCGTCGAATACAGCGGCGTCCCGGGCGCGCCCTATACGGTCTCCCGGGTATTTTCCGATCAGGCCGATGCCGCGGGACTCGAGGCCGCGCGGGATCTCGGCGTGCCCGCACAGGCGCTGCCCGCGGCGAAAGGAGGCGACCGGTTGGGCTACGATCGGGCCCTGGCGGCCGCAATCCTGGAATGCTCGCCTTCCCTGATCGTGCTCGCGGGGTTCATGCGCATTCTATCGCCGCAGTTCGTGAACGCCTTCGAAGGAAGAATCTTGAACATTCATCCTTCGCTGCTGCCTAAATTCCCGGGTCTGCACACGCATCGCCGCGCCCTGGAGGCGCACGAATCGCAGCACGGCGCGACCGTGCATTTCGTGACCGAGCAACTCGACGGCGGTCCGCCCATCATTCAGGCGCGCGTGGACGTGGCCGCGGACGACGATGAGGCGAGCTTGGCGGCGCGCGTGCAGGTTCAGGAGCACCGCATCTATCCC